>ODAI012138047.1_pt1 | contig 19303 bp, 12 predicted proteins | sample 1539321 | NCBI WGS metagenome assembly ODAI01 (sample SAMN02144231, study PRJEB22623) | gut metagenome | biome: sheep rumen | host: Ovis aries | place: New Zealand
GAAGTAGGATAGATGCTTTTCCAATGGTTAAGATCATCGTAAGGGAAACCTACCATCGTTGATTTCCATCCTGACGGCTCAAGATACAATAGGTTAGCTGGTCCCACTTGCTGTGGTCCAGTGTATAGTGTAACTACGATATAAGGATATTCAGCGAAACCTTTTGAGAAATCTTTCCATGCATCTCTTACAAGTGGACCGGATTGTTCCCCGTAAAACTTTTGGGCTATGTCTCCAAGTAGTTGATCTAAATCGTCTGATTCTGTCCAGTTCGTTGATAATAGTTGTTGGAACACGGCAAAGTTGACAGAAGGATAACCTCCTACACTCCATGTCATGATTACATCTTTTGTATGCAGTTGTGCGAGATGTCGTGCATGCTCAGCAATCAAGTACATTGCAGGAATGACAGGCATCGAACCTAATTCCCAACTGGCATTGACCATCACTTTGGCAGCAGTGCTTAAACCGGCTTTTTGAGCCATATTCCAATGTTCGATCGCTCTTGGTCCGGGACCGATTGAAGAAATAGAGTATTCTCCTACATTTGATGTGATACCTCCTCTTTCTATCGGCAAGGACCATTCGCTGACCGACATTAACGTACATCGCTTGTCTAAACGTTCGATTATTCTTTGTGCATAATCATCATTCCATCCCCAATCCCAAACAAGGATGCGCGCAGATGGATTCCCTTTTAACACTCCCTCTGCAATGGTATTGTTTACCTCAGCAATGAGTTCATCATGTGGTCTTTTAGAACATCTTGGACAGTCATCCTGGTGACCTTTCGAGGCACAGTTCGTCAAGTTCTCCGACATCGAGATAATGAAGACACCACCAAGTCCTGAGACTGTCTCAAATATATTCTTATACGATTCTGAAAGCCATTTCCGAACTTTAGGATCAGAAGTACAAAGAGTTCGAAGTTCTCCACTTGTGATGCCTGCCAATGCTTTTCTTTCTTCATTATCAAACCATCGTGTGGGGAGGGCGCGGGGCTCATTGACGTACAACATCACTTTGATACCATACTTTGCAGCCCTGTCAACCAATATTTTGAGGTTCTTCAAACGTTCTTGGGAATGTTCGTCACCAGGGAAAACTCCTTTTGGCTCAACCAACATTCTTAAAACAGAATGTACCCATACGGCATTAATACCTTGTGAGGCTAATCTTTGGAGAAGTTCATCGGGATATGACTCCTGGTTTGGATCCATTAATGGATCACCATATTCGGCACAATACGAAAAAGCCATCCTCAATCCTTCTGTTGTTGTTTTATTGTCGTGGATTGGCATTTCAATCATTGGCATATTCTCAAAGAAAGCAAATCGAGGGACTTCCTCCTTTGGTTTGTTTGTTTGAACAATCTTTGCAATCTCTTTGCATTGTGCTTTTTGTTGACTTGTTGGTTTCTCCCAATAAAGAGGATCGCAGGCTGGTTTGATACGTCCTAGTTTTGTAAAAAGGAAATCATCCTCATACAGACTCCATTCCAATTCTTCTTGTGTCTTGTTGAGTAGTTGAAGAATTTGTCCATAGGGTAGTAGATGCCAGTTGCGGCGTAGTACAGTAATGTATCCTTTGGATGATAACCATACTGGGTCTATCGTAGGATTACGTTGTAAACCCATTGATGTCGCGACTTTTCGGACGTTTTTTATTGAGGTGTTTAGAACGGTAGCCAATCTTTCTGCTGGAACCAACCCCCAGTTTCGCCATATGAATGCGTGCATTCGTGAAGGGAAATGGCCGACTTTTACAGCAGCTTTATCCGATTGCCCTGGCAGTTTGTCGAAAGGCGGCATTTCTGACGTATTTGTTTGATTCGAGGGGCTGCAACTAAACAATGTTGCTAATGTCGCAAACAGAAGAATGGTGATGAATGATGATTTTTTCATTGTATCTCTATTTGAAATAGCAGGAATAAAGATACAATACTATTTTGTTTTATGCAAATATCCTTGATACAATATGAACTTTGATAGGAATAAAAAAAAGAGTTTTGCAAAAGCAAAACTCTTCGTGTGGGCGTTGACGGATTCGAACCGCCGACCCTCTGCTTGTAAGGCAGATGCTCTGAACCAGCTGAGCTAAACGCCCAAGTCTCTTTCTCAAGAGCGATGCAAAGTTACGCCTTATTCCGTAAACTGCAAACTTTTCAACCTATTTTTTTGAATTATTTTTTATTTACACACATTTGATTCTATTGTATCACAATCTGTCTATTCTTTAAATATCAGAAATTAAACACGTTAGGAGGAATTATTATTCATTGTTTGGAATTTCAGGCAATACTTGCTTTTGTTCGCTAAACGAGTTCATACTGACAACGAGACCATCGCGGAAGTCAATGATAACGACGTCACGTGCCGAGTCGAAGAACATACCTGTATATTCCCATTGCTCCCAATTGTTACGTGCTGCATCGAATCGTCGGTAATCAGGCTTTCCCATAATGGATTGCACTTCAGAAGTCGTCATCCCCGCTTGTATCTCCGTCGCATGGCGTGCAATGTTGACTGATTTAATCGATCCACAACTGCATAAAAGAGTCATACTTATAAGTATGAAGACAATAGTTTTTTTCATAACCTCATGATTTATTGTTTATATGTGCAAAAATATCCTTTTCAGATATGCACATCAAAGGATTTTCCCTAATAGAAGGTAGGGCTTTCCCTAAACAAAAGCACAATTAGTAGGACTTTTTTTGAAGGAAGATAGCTTTTGATTCCAGATAATTTCTTTAAGCTATTTCTTTTTAATAGCAAATTTATCGTATATTTGTCTTTAGATGAGTATTAGACTCAAAATCATCTCTGCATTATTCCATAAAACCTATATAACAATGAGAAAAGTAATTATATCCTTGCTTGTTCTGCTTGCTACATGTACAGCTTGTACAGAAAAAGAGGTTGCAAAGCATGTGATTATTATCGGTTTGGATGGATGGGGTTCCTATAGTATGGAGGAGGCCAAAGTTCCTTTTATCCGACAATGTATGAAAGAGGGCAGTTATACCCTTTATAAACGGACCATTCGTCCTTCGGTAAGCGGACCTAATTGGGCTGCCCAAATGAATGGTACTCCGTTGGAGTCCACAGGTATCACTAATAACGATCCCACACCATCATTTAAGCCTCTTTTCCTCACAGAACATAATGCCCAACCGACATTCTTTCATTTGATGAGACAACAATATCCGAAGGCAGAGACGGGAATTATCTGTGAATGGGGCGATTTTTTGAACTATGCTGATACGCTTTGTGTGAACTACTTCAAACGAATCTTTGAACCTTCAAAAAATCCGGAATCCATTGTCTTGGAAAGCTCAAAATACATCAAGGAGAAAAAACCTGTCCTTTGCTTTATTCATATCGATGCTATGGATCATGCAGGTCATTCCTTTGGGCGTGGTACCCCAGAGTACTATCAGACGTTTGAACATGTTGACGGACAGATTAAACAGATTGTAGATGCCATCAAGGAAGCTGGAATTTATGATGACTCCGTTATCATTTTGACATCTGATCATGGACATGAGGGTAAGAGTCATGGTGGTGATTCGCTCAATGAGATTGAAACTCCTTTTGTAATATGGGGTAAAGGTATTCAAAAGGGAAAGATTATTGATGAGACAATGATTCAATATGATGTGGCTGCCACAGTAGCAAGAATATTACACTTGGAAACTCCGCAAAGTTGGCGTGGAGTACCTATGAATGTATTTAAATAGCATTATAAAGAGGTTTGATATGCGAAATTATTTCTTTTTGTTGATGATGTTTCTCTCGGCATCATTGTTTGCCCAAGAGACAGAAAAGATGTTCCTTTCGGGGACTGACAAGGATAACACTGTAGAGTGGGATTTCTTCTGTACGAAAGGTGCTCGAAGTGGTGAGTGGACAAAGATTGCTGTTCCGTCATGTTGGGAACTCCAAGGCTTTGGTACGTATAATTATGGGCATGACCGTCCTCATGCTGATGAGCAAGGATTGTATAAATATCGTTTTAAAGTCCCCAAAGCATGGGCAAAGAAACGTGTTTATATCATCTTTGAAGGCTCGATGACGGATACGGAAGTGAAAATAAATGGTCAGCTGGCTGGTAAACCACACCAGGGAGCGTTCTATCCGTTCCGTTATGATATCACACAACTGCTTCAGAAAGGCAAAGAGAACTTGTTGGAGGTAACGGTCAGCAAGGAATCGAGCAATGAGAGTGTGAATCGTGCGGAGCGTCAAGCCGACTATTGGATATTCGGTGGTATCTTCCGTCCGGTCTATTTGGAAGCCGTTCCAGAACAACACATCGAGCGGGTAGCCATTGACGCTCGTGCTAACGGTGATTTCAATATGGATGTGTTCTTCGCTGAAGGAATGACTGGTTCCTCTCGTGTTCAGACTGATATTATTGATTTGGCGACCAAACAGAAAGTCGCAACCATTGAGGGTGGAGAGAAAGTGACTGGTCATGTCGCTAATGTAAAGCCATGGAGCCAAGAAACGCCAAACCGCTATGAGGCTGTTGTCCGACTGATGAACGGTAATAAGGCAACCCATATCTATCATCAGAAGTTCGGTTTCCGTACGATTGAGTTCCGTGCGAAAGATGGACTCTACCTCAATGGGGAGAAAATCATATTCAAAGGAGTGTGTCGTCATACGTTCTGGCCTGAAAGTGGACGAACAAGCAGTCCGGCATTGGCAATAGAAGACATTAACTTGATGAAGGATATGAACATGAATGCTGTTCGTATGAGCCATTATCCTCCTGATACCTATTTTCTTGACGCATGCGATTCAATAGGTATGTTGGTGATTGACGAGCTTGCTGGTTGGCAGAAGAAATATGATACCGAGATTGCACGTCCACTGGTAAAGGCGATGGTGACACGTGATGTAAATCATCCGAGCATTGTACTTTGGTCGAACAGTAATGAAGGTGGTTTCAACTTTGACGTGCGTCCAGATTATGGTTTGCACGATCCACAACATAGGAAGTTAGTTGAGCCTTGGTCCAGTTATGATGGTATTGACACCAATCATTATCCTACTTATGCTCGTGTAAAGGAACGCTTGGAGAAAGGAGAGGACGTCTATTTCCCGACTGAGTTCATTCATGGTTTGTATGATGGCGGACATGGTGCTGGCTTGGAAGATTATTGGAACTTGATGATGTCATATCCGACATCCGCTGGTGGATTCCTTTGGGACTTTGCTGATGAAGGTGTGGTACGGCATGATAAGAATGATTCTATTGATTGTGATGCTCTTCATGCTCCGGATGGTATCCTAGGTCCGCATCATGAGAAAGAAGGTAGCTTCTACACCATTAAGGATGTTTGGTCTCCGATTCAAATGACCTTCAAAGATGGGACGGTCACTGTGTCTAATCATTATATGTTCACCAATCTGAACCAGTGTCGTATTGAGTATGAGATGGTACGTTACGCTAATCCATTGTTCTCAATGGAAGAAGAAAAGGTATTAGATCAGTATGATGCTCCGAGTTTGTCGCCTGGACAGTCGATAACTTTTGATTTGCCGGATTATGATGTCCCATTTGATTTTATAAGGGTAAATCTTTATGACCCCAACAATCGTAAAATCAATACGTGGACGTTGATGATTAGCTCGACAAAGGAATTGGCGCAACGCATAAGGGCAAAAAATGTCCTCAAAGAAGTGGCAGCTATTCAAGATAAAGTACGTCTAACAGTCCCAGGAACGTTGAAGTGGACAACTTCTGACTATGGTTGGTTGCGTTTGGACTATGAATATACGTTGAATGGTGACTATGACTATGCTGGTTTGACTATCGATTACCCAGAATCTGACGTAGAAGGGGCAGTGTTGTTGGCTGACGGTCCTTATCATACCTGGAAAAATCGTTTGCGTGGCAACCAATTCGGTCAATATGATAAGGTTTATAACAATACGATCACAGGTCAAACATGGGAATATCCTGAATTTAAAGGCTATTATTCACATTTTACTGGATTACGCCTCAAGACAAAAGGAAAACCACTGACAATCGTTACGGATACTCCAGGTTTGTATTTACATCTGTTCACTCCACAGAACCCTGTTCATCGTTCTAAGAATACCGAGCCGGCATTCCCGGAAGGAAATATCTCGATTTTGAATTGTATTCCTGCAATAGGCAACAAGTTCCATGCTGAAAAGGATACAGGTCCTCAAGGACAAAAGAGCCATTATGACAACGTTACATTCAAAGGAACTGTTTATTTCGGCTTGGATAAATAAAAAAGTAGAGGGAACTCATTTGAGTTCCCTCTCTTATTATCTTTGATTCCTTTTTTTCTAACAGGATCGTAAGTCAGCCCACAACCCAATTTCTTAAAGATCTTACGATCAACCTCACTCAACATGACTATTGCATGAACCTGGCAACCATCGAGCAATGGTAGTGCTTCGAGTGCTTTGCGGCAGTTATCATCATGTTCGCTTAAAACGGCGAGAGCAACCAATACCTCATCGGTGTGCAAGCGTGGATTCTTACCATGCAACATAGATGTTTTCATGTGCTGAATAGGTACAATCATGTTTTGTGGAATCAACTTCGTCTGGTGATCTATTCCTGCCAAGAACTTTGTGGCATTGAGTAGGAGGGCAGCGCTTGCTCCCAACAGTTCGGTGTGTTTATTCATATCTTTTTATATCTTTGTAGAGATAAAACATTCAGCAATAAAGATTATGTTGCATTTGAACAGAGTACATCACATTGCTATTATTTGTTCGGATTATCAGCGTAGTTTGGACTTTTATACCCGTGTTCTTGGTTTTCGTGTGTTGTCGGAACATTATCGGGAGGCACGGCAGTCGTATAAAACGGATTTGGCTTTGGGTGAGAACTATGTTATCGAGCTCTTTTCATTCCCATCTCCACCGTCCCGACTTACACAACCTGAGGCTGCCGGACTACGTCATCTCGCTTTTGAGGTTGATAACTTGGACGAAGAGAGAAAAGAACTGGAACGGTTAGGGGTGGAATATGAGCCTATTCGGATAGATGAATTGACTCAACGTCGTTTTCTCTTCTTTAAAGATCCGGATGGACTACCAATAGAATTGTACGAACGTTGAGGAACGAAAAAATTGCACAAATAGTAATAATATCATTATTATATCAGCTATGAAGAAGACACTTATTCTTATTACAATACTGTTTATAGTCATCACTGTTATTGTGATTCTAGGAAATGTCATAACGATCGGAGAGAAGATAACAGCAGTGATAGGAGTTCCATATTTGGAATATTTCTTCTATATTGTCCTTTTCGCCTTATTGCTCTATCTAGTCCTTTATCCAATGTACAGGATTTATACCACTCCAGAGTTTCCTGTATTAGCAATTGAGGAGCAAGGAGAGAACGTATCTGACGATGTGTATAAGAAAAGACTGTTTTCTTTTGCCAATCGTATTTGTGATAATTGCTATTATCTCCCTGAAAGCAAGAGAGAACTGCATCAGGCAGCTTTGAGCAAGCAATTAGCGCAGATTAAAAAGGATGATAATATTGACGACCTAAAGTCTTTTTTGCAGCAAGAACTTGACATCCGTCTGAAAGGTGTCGATCGTAGAATCATGAACTACAGTTCGAAAGTTTTTATTGTCACCGCTATTTCCCAAAGTGACAGATTTGATGCGTTGACTACGCTTATCTTGAACTATCGGATGATTGACGATATCGTCCGTGCTTCGGGATTCAGACCTACAAAAGCACAACTTGTGAAGCAATATGGTCGCATATTGATTGCTTCTTTCTTCAGCTATTTCGTGTCGGGCGCTATTGATACTGATGGTATCGAAATAAAGTTAGCCGATGCTGCCGATGGCGTGGCTGATGGTTTGGATAGTGTTACAGATTTAGACGCATCTGCGGTGGACGGAATGGATATTGATATCTCGGACATGGATTTGGCAGCATTCGATTTAGCCGATGTCAACATCGGAAATGTTGATTTTACCAAGATTATGAAGAGCATTAAGATTCCTGGTTTCGCCATTGACTCTATACTTGACGGTATTGCCAATACGATTATGACTCTAAGAATAGGTTATGTCACCCGTTCTTATCTCAAGAAAGGAGCGAAGGAGTTAAAAGGAGTGAAGGGAGCGTATGTACGCAAGGATGCTATGATCTCAGCATTGAAGAATTTCCCTGTATTATTGGCAGAGATACCTCAACGTGTAGGTACAGGAGCATGGTCAAAAGTGATTGAATTGTTGACCAAAATCTATAAAGTGGAAGAGGAAACAGTGGCCGACACTTCCCCAAAAGAAAATATCAAGCCCAAGAAAAAGGGTTTCTTCCACTTTTTCAGGTAAAGCAATCCCATAAAGAGAACAGACACACTTTTCCTGCGAGATTATAGTGATGGTATTATACCTTTAGCTATACAAAAAGCGTTTAATACTCATCTTAGGCGTTTTCTCGAAAGGTTGTTCAACCAGTTCTACCTTGGTTATATGACTATAAGCAGGCAGTGATTTGTTGGCTGTAATACGGATTAGTTCTGGAATTTCAGATATCGTTTCTTTATCCAAGTCTTCAGGAATCTCCGGATAAACGAGAGCTACCACTTTCCCGTTACGATCTACGACAACAGATTCGCTTACATATGGACAACTGGATAGAACAGCTTCCACTTCTTCAGGATAGATATTCTGTCCGTTTGAATTCAAAATCATAGATTTGATACGACCTCGTATGAAGATATTACCCTCTTTGTCCATCAAACCTAAGTCGCCGGTGCGGAACCATCCGTCATCCGTGAATGCCGAAGCGTTTGCCTCAGGATTTTTGTAATAGCCGATTGTAAGATTTTGTCCTCGTGCCTGGATCTCTCCTGCGATTTTTTGGGGATCCTCGGAATCTATTCTGATTTCATGAACCGGTTTTCCGCAAGAACCAGGTACAAAATTCGTCCACCATTCCCAACCTAACAACGGACATGCCTCTGTCATTCCATAACCAACCGTAAATGGCAGGTGCATCTTGCGAAAACAACGTTCAACCTCAGGTTTGAGGGCTGCTCCACCCATAATGAAACATTCTACGCTTCCACCAAAAGCATCAATAATCTTCTTGCAAATGGTTTTGTAAATCAAACTATTTACAAATGGAATACAAATGAGCCATTTCATCTTTTCCAGTACAGGTTTGATGGACTTATCAAAGATTTTCTCCATGACAAGTGGAACGGTTACGACCATATATGGCTTAACATCTTGCATTGCCTTCAGAAGCGTAGTAGGTGACGGTGTCTTCCCTAAAAAATAGACCGTTACGCCATCGATATTTGGGTGGATAAACTCAATCGCTAATCCATACATGTGAGCCATTGGCAACATGGATACAATTGTTTCTCCTGGTTGATTGGGAAAATGGCTGTTACTGAAGTCGTCTGTATCTGAAATGGCACCATAGGTAAGCATAACACCTTTCGGATTGCCTGTCGTACCTGAAGTATAATTAATAATGGCCAGGTCATTCAAGTTGTCGGTGGGATAATTAATCTGTTTTGGAGATAATCCCGACGGATAGTTGAGGACAAATTCTTTTTCGCGGTTTATCCACGCATCGGCAACCACTTGATCTCTATGCCAAAGTATTTGCTCATTCTTTACATTGATGGCTGCCTTGAGAAGTGGCATCTCATCGGGATTCAGTTTATTCCATATCTCTTCATCTGTAAAGAGAAGAACACTATCCGAATGATGAGTGAAAGTAGAAACGCTGCTTGGATGGAAGTCGGCCAATAGAGGGACTGCTACACATTCATTGACATTGATTTCCCAGAAAGTCATTGCCCATCGTGCAGAATTACGGGCACATATAGCAATTTTCTCACCTTTCTTTATTCCAGCATTTGTTAGAAATACCTTGAACTTTTCTACGTTGGCTGCTATATCTGCATATGAAAAAGAATCTCCATTATAATCGCAGAGTGCTTTTTGGTGCCATTGGTTGCGGACGGTGTCCTCTAATTTCTTCAGATAATGCTCCATCATCTTTATGCTACGTTAATTTATTTTTCTAGTATCACTTTGAGTAAAATTATTCAAGTATTTTGATTTTATTCTTTTGATATAATATCCCCAAAGCGATGAAAATCTACAGATTAACGCAAAGATAGAAAAAATTTGCTTTTCTGAATATTATTTATAAAATTTTCTACTTCCTTCCTTTTGCTATGACGTAGATAATAACGGGTGCACCGATTAGGGGAGTTACTGCATTCAGAGGAATAACTCCGTTTTCGCCTGGAAGGAAACAGATCAGATTGCATAGGAGGGCTATCACAGAACCGGCAAGAATGGTGCCAGGCATGAGAATCCGATGATTATCGGTAACAAAGATCAGGCGGGCGATATGTGGTACTGCAAGTCCGATGAACGCAATCGGCCCGCAAAAAGCAGTGGTAATGGCAGTGAGGATACCCGTCACAATCAGCAGCCAGTTGCGCGTGCGGATAATGTTAATGCCTAAGTTTTCGGCATATTGGTCGCCAAGCATCAAAGCATTCAGTGGCTTTATCAACATGATGGAACCGACAAGTCCTAACAGCGTGATGCTGGCAAAGATTGGCATGTGAGACAAAGAGACACCTCCGAAACTACCCATTCCCCATACCATGTACGACTTTACTCCTTCATCGGTAGCAAAGAAATTAAGCAGTGATATGGCTGAGTTGGAGATATATCCAATCATGATTCCGATAATAAGGAGCATCACATTGTTACGAACCAGATTCGAGAAAAAGAAAATCAAGGCCATTACTGCCATCGCCCCGACAAAAGCAGCGATAAGGATGGCAACAAATCCGGAAATGCTGACACTGCCAACCGACAAACTTCCACCGAAGAGTAGCATGACCAACGCTACACCTAAGCCTGCTCCACTATTGATACCGAAGATGCTCGGCCCAGCCAGCGGATTCTTGAATGCAGTTTGTAAGAGTAAACCACTCACCGCCAAGGCTCCTCCACAAAGTATTGCTGTCAAGGCTTGAGGAAGACGTGACTCCATGATGATAAACTGCCAACTCGGTTTTGATGCCTCGTGGCCGGTCATTACTTGGAATACCTCTTCAAACGGAATCTTGACTGATCCCATGATGAGATTAAGGAAAAAGAGCACCACAATTAGGATGCTTAGCCAAAGGAAATGAATGGATGCTTTCTTCATTGCAACTTCTGATAATAACGCAAAGATAAGGAATCTGTCGTTTCAGGATGCACAATTTGAATGAAATCTGACAATAAATAGTCTGGCCGGAAGGGAGCTTCTTCATAAAAGAGAGATTGCTCAACATTACAGCCATAGACATTATGTTGTTTGAAAGCTTGTAATTGATTATATCCTCGATGTTCGCTCAGTAATTCGGTGTAGTTCATCAGATGATCACTGCTGTAGCGGTACATCCATACATCTGCATCACCCGCTCGTTCGAGAATTGTTTCGAATGGGAGCGATAGACTCCCGCTATGCTCATCTTCTGCCCAGGCATACTGTCCACCGGCATCCTTGAGCATCTGTCCGATGGTACTACGTCCACCCGGAACATACCATACACTGCCAACCATCTTATCAATCAAGACAGAACGGCCTGCACCCATCTTGTTTGCAGAAGCCTTTAAGGTTTGATATTGGGCACTTACTACGTTGAAGAGGCTGTCGGCTTGATGCGATTCATCAAAGAGTAGACCGTAGAATCTCATCCACTCGGCACGTGCCAGTGGAGATACCTCCATATATTCGGCACACTCGATGAGAGGGATTCCTAACTCTTCTACCTTTCCATAGCCTCCGCTATTTTCAAAAGGCGAGAGCATGATGGCATCCGGTTTGATATCCATGATTTTTTCGATAGTCGGGCTTAATCCATTTCCACAGTCGGCAATAAAGCCTTTCTTTACTTGTTCATGGATGTATGGGATCTTGATATACTTCAGATCGGCCACTCCAACGATGCGTTCACCAAGTCCAAAAGTAGTAAGCAGTGAGCAGTGAACAGTCGTAAAGACTGTGGCACGTTGGATAGGAGTGCGGATAACCGTACCTGAAGGAAGGTCGGAAGGTAGCTCATCCTTACGTGGCACAAGTACGTATGTGTGCAAAGTCTTTCCTTCACGCCAAGGATTAGATATCGTTGCGACGGTATATCCCTCATACTTGACGACATGGAGTAGCGTCGCATAGTTGAATGTAAGCGTATCGCCACCTTCCTGCGGTTTGGTTATTTTTCCACCGCAGGAAGAAAGCCATACACTGCAAAATCCTATGATAAGAATGTTACGCATCGATTAATACTCTACTTTCGAAGTACTAATGTTGAATACAATTCTTGTAGGACCTACACCACAGTCAAAGTTATCTTTCTTCGTAGATACGCTGTTGTCGTAAACATTGACATATCCTGGAGAATAATAATCAGCCCAAGTACCCCAGTCAGAAGTTGTCAGGTGATATGAAGCGATGAACACATCTCCGGATACTGGATCTACAGCTATGGCAGCCGGACTATCAATGCCCTCTGGATTGAAGTTAGATAAGCTGTGGTTTGATAGGTCGTAAACCGAATATGTGGTTTGGTTGCTTCCGTAAGGAGAGTTATACGTAAAGATCTTAGTACCACCACATCCCCAACCGGTAGCGTCAGGAATAACAAGGTTAACAGCAGTACCTGAAATACAATAAACACCGGCGTGCTCTTGAGCATAAGTAGGAGCAGGACCATACTGACCATAGTCGAGATAGTACAAATCATTTCCAGCTAATGCTAACTGCTGAGGATTACGGATGTTGGTATTGACAATCGGAGAGTCTTGTCCTGATGTCAGATTGATTTGTGAGATCGAAGCATTGCCATTACCGTAGTCAGAGTTTGCTACAAACAGATAGCCATTGCTGACTATGATACCTTCAGGATAGGAACCTGCTTTGTATTTCTTAGTCAGGTTGAAGTTTACAGTATCAATGGCAGCAACATAACCACCGTAGGTAGAAACGTAGATGTTGTTTTCGTATGCAGTGATGCAGCGCGGATGAGCACCATCGGCTTCACCCAACAACTCTGTCGTGTTGATCGCTCTGATCACTCTCAATGTATTGGCATCAGTTACGAATACAGTATGCTCATTATCAACGACGATATAGAATTTGCTACCGTAACGGATTGCATCATTTGCCGTTAATCCCAGACTCTGTCCGTTTGCTTTCTCAAATGCGTTTTGTGTAGCAGTAAACGATGTGTAATCGTAATAAGTGAGGTTACCGTTAATGCTGGCACTCATATTGCCGGAACCAATAACATAAGCACCCTCGGATACTGGTACATCAATAATCTGTGGTTCATCATCATCACTGTTACAGGAGGTGAATAAAACGACACCCATACATAAACTTAATAGAATCTTTTTCATTTCTTTTTGTTTAGAATTTATAATTGATTGTTAATTGCCAACTTCTTCCTGGCATTGGGTAAAACCGTACGATCTCGTATTGCTGATCAAACAGATTCTTGATATCGAACCGCCCTTCAATCGTATGTTTACCAAAGGTAAAACTACGGTAGGCAGATAGGTTCGTATCCCAATAACCATCTATCTCAGTGGATTCATAATGTTCATTGTTTGCCCATCGGCTGCTGACACCTTGTCCGTTGAGAGATATGTTTACCCATGGGTTTTCATAACTCAGTGTCATACTGCCGGTATGCTTAGGCGTGTAGGCAAGTTGTAACCCATAGGAACTTGACCCGGGTAAAGCTCGGTTTTCAGTGTCTTGAAGACTGTAACTGCCCATCCATGTCAGTGCATGGTGTTCATTGAAGCGATGCGTAAGCTGTGCAGTTGCCTCGGTCCCCAAAGTACGTACCTTGCCGACATTCACGCAACGCCAGATAAACATATTATATGGGATGGCAACAATCTTGTCTTTCACATGATTGTAGTATCCATCCACTGTGATTTGCCACGAGGTTTTCTGCTCGTCTCCTGATCTCCACGTTACTCCGATATTGTATTGATCGGTGGATTCCGGCTTTAAGTCGGGTGAACCATAATGGAAGTAATAGTTCTCATTGAATGTAGGAGCACGGAAGATATTCTTATAGGATGCGCGCACATAGATGTTTTGGTTATCTAAAAGCTTATACGAAAATGATAATGAGGGTGATAGCTTACGCATATCATCAGCACCATCACCATCTTTTGCATCGTTTAGATATGACGAATATAATACTCGAGCCAAGATATTCAGTCGTTGATGACGGTATTTGGCTGTAGCCGATTGCAAGATAGAATGGCGAAATGGTCGTGTGTCGGTTGCCAAGCTGCTGTTTAAGTTATTATAGAAATAATCAGCAGAATAATCGAATGCCCAATGTTCGTTCGGACTATATAACAGCGCAGCAGATGTATATGCTTCTCGTTGCCAATAATCAGCATCCATTACACCTCCTGTGTATAGGGGATCACGATATCTGGATGCATACCAGTTGTATTTGCCATACCATTTAAACGAAAGTCCGTTCGTCCAGAACGTTTGATAAATCAACTGTCCGAAAACATTTTGGTCGTGAAGTGTTTCCTTGCTCACATTGACATAGTAATGTACTTGACCAGGCAGTTGACGATCGTTATCGTAGTAATATACCTTTCCACTCAACCGATTCGTTGGATTATGGTTCCATACGAAGTTCAATTCTCCATGCCCGGAACTCATCCGGCTATTCGTGCGATGATCGTGCATCGTCATCGTTATATTCTTGATGGAATAAGGATAATCGTTTTCTGCATAGGTGTACTCACCGACTGCCGAAAAAGCAAACTTATTGGAGAAATTCTGTTCGTAACGTAGGAATGGACTGATATATCCAAACGATCCAATCTTCAGCTGAGTCGTAAGATGAGGAGCCGTATCAGCGGTTGGCACACCAATTGTCTGAATGGAAAGCGTAGCAGGTGTACTGGCGTTTCTTGCAGGTATAAAGATTTCATCATTATCTCCAACGACTAATGAAATGTTATCCACATTATCCAACGAATAGCGGGAAAGATCGATTTCACCACTTTGACTGTCGCTTAACATGATACCATCGTAACTGACTCCCGTATGCTTAGCGCCGAAGCCACGTACTGAAACAGTTTTTACGCCACCCGCGCCACCATAGTCGCGTAGATTGATTCCTGGCATACGATGCAGAGCATCTGCCATATCCGTGATGCCGGTCTTTAGCATTTCTTGTCTTCCCAAGATGTGAAGTGGTGCAGTGCTGCTGACTGTGCGTGCTTTTTTAGATTCCGTGATAACTACTTCCTGAATCTTATAGTTCTGCTGCGTAGTGGTATCCCTACGTTGGGTTTGAGCCAACGCACATAGCATCGACATCACACAACAAATCCATAAGGTAGTTATTCTTTTCTTCATGACTGTATTCCTTACCTTTCCTCGAGGCTATAAGATGATACATGTGCATTGGCAGGTCTTCTGACTTGTCGCTTAGCACAAATGTCTTCCCGATTTCTCAGTGACTGTGGGTCGTGCTAAGTGATGCGACTTACAGCAGCGGGACTGTTCAGGCCTTTCACCTGATTCCCTATTAAGCTTTCCAGCACCTAATGCGGTGCGAAGTTACGAAAAAAAGAGATGATGGATAAGAATTGTTAAGAAAAAACAAGCCTTTAATAAAGTTTTTAAGAAACTTAAAGTATCTGTTTGTTCGTTATATTTGGTCTCTGTCGTCCGAAAAAAGCCCTTTTATTTGCTGATACCGTCAAAAAAGACTATTTTTACAACCATAAAGTCTTTATATGACATCATCATGAAAAGATTATTCTTCCTAGTGAGTTGGTTCTGGCTTTTGATCATAGCCGTACAGGCGCAGAAGTCTCCTGTTGATTATGTGAATCCTTTTATAGGGACAACAAACTTTGGTACGACAAATCCTGGTGCGTTGTGTCCTCAAGGATTGATGTCGGTTACTCCCTTTAACGTGATGGGAGGTGAGTCGGCCAATAAATATGAAAAGGACTCTCGTTGGTGGTCCACTCCTTATGAATATAATAATAAGTTTCTTACGGGTTTCGCTCATGTGAACTTGAGTGGAGTGGGGTGCCCGGAGATGAGCTCATTACTACTGATGCCTACGACGGGTGAGTTGGACGTGGACTATCATCATTATGGAAGTACTTATTCGGATGAGAAGGCTACTCCCGGCTATTATTCCAATCGTCTTTCGAAATACAATATCCTTTGTGAGATGACAGCATCCTTGCGGACAAGTATTGCACGCTTCACCTTTCCGAAGGGAAAGAGTCATATATTGATGAATCTTGGCGAAGGATTGACCAATGAGAGTGGGGCGATGTTACGCTTTGTCAATGATCGTGAGATCGAAGGTACAAAACTATTGGGTACATTCTGCTATAACCAAGATGCAGTGTTCCCAATATACTTTGTGATGAGGTTGAGTAAGATGCCAGCCCATCGTGGATATTGGAAGAAAATGCGTCCGATGGGCGTGGAAGCACAATGGGATAACACAGCCGGGCAGTATAAACTCTATCATAAGTATTCAAAAGAATTGAGTGGAGATGACATCGGTGCATTTTTCTCATTCGATACTCAGGAGGATGAAGTTATTGAAGTCAGTATAGGTGTGTCATTCGTCAGCATTGCCAATGCACGAATGAATCTTGAAAAGGAACAGCCATTTGGAACCACCTTCGAGCGTCTGCTTACCCAAGCGAAAACAAGATGGAATGAAGATCTTTCACGTATTCAGGTGAAAGGTGGGACGGAGGAACAGAAACGTGTGTTCTATACGGCATTGTACCATACGCTTATCCATCCGAATATCCTTCAAGATGTTAGCGGACAGTTTCCTCAATTGGAAGGAGAAAAGTTCTTTACGACGAATCGTAACCGCTATACCGTCTTCTCGTTGTGGGATACTTATCGTAACCTACACCAGTTGATGACGTTGATCTTCCCTGATCGACAATTGGATATGGTTAATTCAATGATTTCCATGTATAACGAGAGTGGTTGGCTGCCTAAGTGGGAACTTTTTGGAAGAGAGACATATACAATGGAAGGTGACCCTGCCATTCCCGTAATTGTAGATACTTGGTTAAAAGGATTACAAGACTTTGATATCGACCGTGCATATAAGGCTATGAGAAAATCGGCAGTCACACCGGGGAAAGATAATCCGTTGCGACCGGATAATGATGCCTATATGGATAAAGGATATGTCCCGATGACGGAGCAGTATGACAATTCTGTTTCGCATGCTTTAGAATATTATGTAGCTGATAATGCTTTGGCTGATTTGGCAAAGTCACTGAAAAAGAAAGAGGATGAGAAACTTTTCCGCAAGCGTTCTCTTGGCTATAAGCATTACTACCGAAAAGAATATGGGACGTTCTGCCCGATAACATCGGATGGAAAGTTTTATGATCCATTCGATCCGAAAGAAGGCGCCGACTTTGCTCCAAGTCCGGGCTTTCATGAAGGGAATGCATGGAACTATACCTTTTATGTGCCGCATGATATTAAAGGTCTGGCTCAATTGATGGGAGGAGATCGGATTTTTGTGAATCGACTTCAATCTGTTTTTGATAAAGGCTATTTTGATCCTGCCAACGAACCGGATATCGCATATCCTTATTTGTTCAGTCAGTTTGCCGGCGAGGGTTGGCGAACGCAAAAGTTGGTAAAGGAATTGTTGGCAAAACATTTTACAGATAAGCCCGATGGCATACCAGGAAATGATGACACGGGAACCATGTCGGCATGGGCGGTGTTCAGTATGATGGGCTTTTACCCAGATTGTCCGGGTGTACCTAAATATACCTTTACGACTCCGACCTTTGATGAAATATCGATCCAGTTGGACTCGAAATATTGGAAGAAAAGTCAACTTGTTATCCGAAAGGAAGGGAACGGAGACTATATTAAGGAAATAAGAATAGGTAAGCATAAGACCACTAATCTTCGTGTTGATCATGACGATTTGGTGGATGCTGGAGAAATCGTATTTATAACGACATCAAATCAAAAGTAATAACATGAGAAAAGGAGTATTGGCAATAGGATTGTTCTGCACATTATCGCTCTTCGCTCAAGAGAGAAGTATGCAGACATTTGAGAAGAATTGGAGATTTACTCGGGAAGATCAGAGTATCTTTGCACAAGCAGATTATGATGATTCATCATGGCAAAAGGTTACCATCCCACATGACTGGGCCATCTATGGTCCTTTTAGTGCTAAGAATGACATGCAAAGGGTAGCCATCGTGCAAGATGGACAGAAAGAAGCAATGGAACATGCAGGCCGGACAGGTGGCCTCCCTTTCGTTGGTGTAGGATGGTATCGGCTTGCTTTTGAAGCACCTGCTTTCCAGAAAGGGAAAAAGGCAACCTTCATCTTTGATGGTGCCATGAGCCACGCGAAGATTTTTATCAATGGAAAGGAAGCTGGCGCCTGGCCGTATGGCTATAACTCATTTTATATTGATGCTACACCTTATTTGAATGTTGGTAAGACCAATGAATTGGCTGTCCGGCTAGAGAATGATACGGATTGTTCGCGTTGGTACCCGGGTGCCGGTCTTTACCGAAATGTCCATCTCGAGATAACCGACGATGTTCACGTGCCGACTTGGGGAACATACCTTATGACACCAATCGTGAATGAACAACAGGCGAAGGTTGTTTTGAAAACATCACTTGAATACTCGGATGCAGGTAAAAACTATCAGATTGAGACTTGTATCCTTGATCCGCAAGGGAAACAAATAGCAGTAGAGAAATCATCGTTGAGTGCTTTTGATAAGCATGTTTTTGAGCAGACTTTTGAAGTAAAGCAACCAAAGTTATGGTCGCCTGAAACTCCGGAATTGTATACGGCTGTCTCAAAGATCTATTCTGATAATCAGTTGAAAGATACATACTCCACCCGATTTGGAATTCGTAAGATAGAGATTATCCCAGGTAAGGGTGCCTTCCTTAACGGAAAACCAATCAAATTCCAAGGGGTATGCAATCATCATGACCTTGGTCCTATTGGTTCTGCGGTAAATGATGCAGCCATTCGTCGACAAATCTGTATTATGAAGGATATGGGGGCGAATGCAATCCGTACCTCTCACAATATGCCTGCTCCAGAACTGGTTCAAGCATGTGATGAGATGGGGATGATGCTGATGCTCGAGTCGTTTGACGAGTGGAAGACACCCAAGGTGAAGAATGGATACA
>ODAI014223522.1_pt1 | contig 19303 bp, 19 predicted proteins | sample 1539321 | NCBI WGS metagenome assembly ODAI01 (sample SAMN02144231, study PRJEB22623) | gut metagenome | biome: sheep rumen | host: Ovis aries | place: New Zealand
ACCTCACCATACATAGGCATCAGTTCCACTTTATCTATATCAGTACCCTCGGGGAGAGTTATCCTCATCCGCAGAAATGCGCCAATATGAGCGAACGAGAATGCTGCATTGCCTTCATCAGAAACAGCACTCGCCCACATATAATCTTTTGACATGGGTGACACCATATCATTATCCGTTGTCACGCTCTGGCCAGAATACGTCAAAGGCATTGCTGTCTTATCCGATGCAGACATCTCATAAGGAAAGAAAGCATAATACGTACTACCATCCGTCAGAGAAAAACCTCCTCCGTCAAACGTTGCATTCGCAAGTCCATCACCCGTTACAAGGTCAAAACGAGCGAATCCGTCCGTAGTAGAATACACACCAGTCGCATCGCCATCTGACCACGTAAACGACAGTCCGTTCACATCATCAACGGCCATCGCTACTCTTGTTTCCACACCTTCAAAAGGAATCTCAGGCACCGTCATTTGAACGCCCTGCACCTTTACATTCTCACTGCCCGTTTCAGGCTTATTCTTTTCGACATCTGTTTCCAGAGCCTGGCAAGATACCATCAGGAGCATCATTGCCAATAATACCATTCCGTTTTTCATAATCATTCGTCCTCCCATGGTACATCGTTAATATCACCCGATACTGTCAGTATCTTTACCTTTGTCGCAAGTTCCACACACAGCATTTTTGGTGCTATGTATGGTCGTTTCTTCTCATTTACATTGTTCTTCATATTATCTTGTTTGTATTGTCTTGGCACTACTTTACTATAAATTATTGCCAATTGCTAATTGTCTACTGTCATGAGACAAACTTGTCCCTGCGTTCCCCTGATGCCACTGACCTGTCCCCTGGCACTCTCTGGCACTTAACCAGCTTATCATCATATAAAACAGGGATGTATACAACACCTCAATACGGTGTGTAAACATCTCCATGGTCTTATTAAACACCCAATAAGTGAAAAGCCCTGACAGTAGAACAAAGATTCCATCTATCAAGAATATACACCAATAAGGTAGCGCCTTCTTACTGAAGTACCAGTTAAGTATTTTATTCCAAACCATCATTTTAAATACGTTTCACCATAACTCTTTTTCTATCACCCGTGCCATGTCACACTCCTTTAATCGCCACATGTATCCCAGTACCGATCATTTCAAACCAAATCTTCATGGCATCAAGTGGGAATATTCTGAAATACCGAAGGCCGTCCCAAGTATGACGGGCAACAGAAATCGTCTTACACACTAGGAATGGATACTTTTTGTAATAACTTCGGTCTCTATTATGACCGAAATTACCGGTTTCTAGGACAAATGCCAAAACGCGATTTGCCTTATTCTTCCATTTTTGTGAATCTGAATAGAAAGGCATTGCCTCCGCTGGCATTCCCAAATACTCAACTGCTAATGAGCCAAAAGCCTTCCATTCAGTCAGCATACCCATCTTTTGCAACCGCTGTTCCAGCAAATCACAATTAATCTCAGACCTATACCTCCATAGTAGTCTGCACCAATCACAAATCTGTCTGAGTCCAATCCCTTCTATAAAGAAATGTTGGAGAATATGCGTAAATACGAATATAGCATCATTATTAACGGAAGGTAGAGGAACATCGACTTCACCACATTTCCAGATTCTAAATTCATATCCCTCGAACATCTCTTCCTGCATCTTATCAAGCACATTGTCAACTCGCTTTAGGAATCTTCCACACATGTTTCCATGCAGTTCCACTTCCATGTTTTTGATAGAATATGCCTTGTGCATCCTATACAACACCTCCGGCTCTTCTGATTCAGCTAATGGCGCTAAAACCGTTTTTGCCTTCTGATAGTTCTCCTCATCAAGGAGTAAGTCGACATCTCCACATGCCCTCCATAAAGGTCTTTCGTAACTTTGTGCGATTCCTTGTCCTTTCACGAGTAACGCTTCAATACCAGCCGCCTTCAACTTTTCAAATAAAGAACAAACAAAGCCATTCATTTCTCCATTTTTCTTCTCCAATTGAAGACAGTCTCCCACAATTTGAAGAGTCAATGACTGGGGCACCTTAACATCAGACAATTTTTCTAAACCAGCAGCAAGCAATCCTGTTACAGATTGCTCCTGAGCAAGCCGGAAGACAAACTCATAATCAACTTCTCCTAACTGAGATAGACGAACTTCCAGCTCCCAGAGCCCTGCTTTTAGTAAGGTGAAGTACGCTTGCTGATTATTATCTAACCTCATTTATGAAAGCCGCACAATATAACCAGAAATCAAAATAGGGGCAAGTATATGTTACTTGCTTACCTTTTATTTAATAATGATTGATATATCTCTAAATATTTGGGGCCCTGAATAGCCTCTGTATAATTTTCCTTATATCTTTTATAAGCGGCCTCGCCCATTTGTGCTCTTAACGCTTCATTTCCGAACAAATCATTCATTCGTTTTGCAAGTGCTTCTGCATCAGATTTCGGAACAACATAGCCTGTTATGCCATCCTGATTAACCACACTCGTTCCAGTCCCCAGTTCGGTTGAGATCATAGGCTTGTGAAAATACTCCGCTTCCAACAGAACCTGTCCAAAGCATTCACCACGAGATTGCGAGGGGAGTACCAAAAACGCGCACTTCTTTAGCAGATATGCCACTCCCTCATCTGGTACATATCCCTTTAATATAACATTTTTAATACCCTCCGTTTCTATTCGCTTTTGCAAATGTTGGTATTCCGGCCCTTTGCCTACTACTACAATCTTGTTTTTACATTTCTTGGCCGCATCAAGCAAGAAGTCCAAACCCTTATAGAATCTAAGTACACCCACAAACAATGCGAATGGGCCATAGCCAGCAACTTTTGACTTAAAATCTTCGTCTACATCCTTCAGCTTTTCAAATCGTTCCTCATCTAACCAGAGATTCACCTCTTTACACTTATCACGGAAATTATCAAGACGTTTTGTTGTCATCATGAGGTTTGTGCTGGTCGGAACGATAACATCCGCCTTTTGGAATAATCTTTTCTCAAAAGGCGCATAGCAAGACGTCACCAAAGGCCTACCTTCAATACCTGCATGATAAGTGATAACAATTGGTTTGGTTTTCCTATTGAAAACTGTCAGCAGCTCAGTAACCGGATACGGATAATGTAACTGAATAACATCTGTCTCATCAACAAGCCTTTTGAAATTCTTTATATAATCATAACTGACTGGCATTGATGAAACACCCCAATCCCGCTTGAATGATATGCACTCTATACCATCCAACTCAATATGTTGCGGATTTGGAGAAACGGTTACCACTCTCACTTTATGTCCCGCCTTCACTGCACATTTCCCTATTTGTCGAATAGCCTCTTCCAGGCCACCTTGTGTATCAGGGAAGTATGTCTTAAAAAAATGTGTAATTGTAGCCATAATATACTCATTCTCTTTACTTATGCAATACTATCCTTCTCAAATATCTAACAAGAAGGGATATACTTATTTCCAACCTGTATTTAATCTTAAAACATAATGAATTCTCACTTACGCCAGCCGCAAAAGAAACAGCATTATCATGCCGTCTGTACAGCATTAATGGTTCGTCAACTATCTTAATCTTACCTATTGAGTTCGCACATAACCCTATCCAAATATCATGCATTACAATATTTTGGGGAAAGGGCAAAGAATAATCCAAAATTCTCCGATTGAAAGCCAAACAACATCCCAAGTAATGGTTTCGAATTATATTGTTCAAAACGCCAGTTTTGGGGATAAGTATTGAGAAATATGACGGATTCAGAATTTCCAATTGCGAATTAACTATTTTACAGTCAGATAAAACTAAGTCATAGTCTTTCAAAGCACTCATCATTGTTGACACTTTACCATCTAACCATATATCATCCTGATCAGATAAGAAAATGAAATCTCCTTTCGAGTAGAGCAGAGCATTCTCAAAATTTTTCACAGGCCCTTGGTGGGGTCCATTAATTAGTTTTATTCGTTCATCTTTTATAGATAGAATCTGATTTATTGTTTCATCTGTAGAAGCATCATCGGATACTACAACCTCATCCTCTTTTTCCAATTGTTTCAGAATAGATAACAATTGGTCTTTAATATATCGTTCACCATTAAACGATGCTATACATACTGATATCATATTTTCTATGCTTTTTGCTGCTACCAAGTAAAAAAGGACATTACAATAATCGTCCCATTTTATAAAGGACTGACTTTGGACAGCCCTTTTCTAATTTTTAGGAAAGCCTTATCAATCAACTGAAAATAGAATTTGTGGCCAAATAATAATAAAAAAACACAATAAGAAAAATATTCTCGTATACTTTTATTCGGAACATTTATTGCTAACCAACTTGCCAATCTCATTCTATTTATGAAACAAATCGAAAAATGACTATTAACTTTAACTAAGTAGTCTTTTCTCATTACTTTATCACCACATATTACAATCTGATTAAGATAATTTACGATATATCTCTTAAATGATTCAGCATACTCTTCTTTCCGGTAATCCTCAAAGGATTCAATTTTTGAAAATATTTTATCAAAAAGATATACCATAGATTCATACTTTTCCGGAGTTGTCATATTACCACTTACATGATTTGCGGTATGATGTACTCGATAAAAATAGTCGTACTCAGCATTTGGGCAATAATCATACTTTTTTTCAGAAAACAAAAGGGACAAATTGAAATCAAGATCTTGCCTTACTGTTAATTTTTCGTCCCATTCAATACCAAAAAGGGAACCTTTACGGAAAATGCTTGTTACAACTAAGAAGGGATATTCATTCCTCAGAAACAAGTTGATTGCATTCCCATTAGTAGGATTCCCCCATGATATATCTCCCTTATAATACGTTTTATAATCTTCCCTTGGTTTAAAAGAGTGAGCAGGAAACACTCCAAAATCCAACTCCTGATGACTCTCCATAAATGATACTCTCTGTTCTAGACAATCTTCAGATATCAAATCATCAGAATCAAAAAACACTATATATTCTCCCTTGGATTCTTGTATACCAATATTCCTGCAAGTCTGACCACCCTTGGGCAATCTGTTTCTTCCTATAACCCTAATTTTAGAAGGGTTGTGCCTTGCAATATCCATTGCATACTGAAAAGAATTATCCGTAGAACCATCATCAATAACTATCAATTCCCAATTGGGATAAGATTGTCTGGCAATACTATCAACCAATTCTCCAAGGAAAACAGTATTATTAAAATTGGGCACAATAATTGTCACCAAGGGTTTGTTCATAATCGGCGAAACTTATAGTAATTAAAAAACATTTTATTTGAAAATAAAAAACCAAAAAACAACCACAATCGAGCATTCATCCAAACATCAAGGGAAAAAAAGGCCCCAATAACAGATGAAAAAAACATCATTGTTATAATAGCAAAATCATTAAAATTACATTTCTTGCTCCAGTGCGTTAGATGTCTCACCATTGGAAGTATTATAATAAGAGCAAAAATAATCCCACCATCAAATAGGAACTGAATAATAAAATTATGAGGATGTACTTGACCAGTTACTTTGGGGGAAGAAGAAAGCCCGTGCCCCCACAACGGAGATTCCAAATACCCTTTAAATGATAAACTAGAGACCTCCCAATGCCCATTTGATAAATCTCCCTCCCCTTGAAGTCTAGAAATTTTTTCCAATGCTCCGGCTTCAATACCATATTTATCTAACATCCCTTCAAGTAATGCCGCTATAGTAAAAAAACTGATAATAAAAACTATAAATGTCACACCTACTATCTTCATTCTCTTACTATTTGCCACAAAACCCATCTTATTTTTGGGGGGTTGAAAAATAAACAAAAATGCAGCACACAATAATGCACTCATAACTGGAGCTCTAGATCCGAATAGTGCGACATAAACCAAATAAACAATATTGCAGATAACAAACGGGAATACAAATATCCTAATTAGGATACTATCATTCTTCCAGTATAAAAACAAATAAATAAAAGTTGAGACAATTGGAACTAAGAGTGAGTACGATAAATCCATTTGTATCATACCCATAGAATTAAGAACAAATAACTGTACAGGGAAAAAAACCCCAAATGAAGGTACAATCATAGCAAACAAAGCCACTATCCTTGCATCTACGCCAATAAATTGAGGTATGATAAATGGAACTAATGTAAACATAATAAAATATGGTGTTGTTAACACCTTATCACTTCCAAAATCTGGAGTCAGTATGTAAGCAATTATTATTGTAGCTAATATAACCCAAAAAGATGCGCTTATTCGGACCTTTTTACAGAAAATAGCAGTTAGAACTGCTGCACCTCCGCCAATCCCATATAAAAGTGACATGATCGCACCTTCCAAAGAAGGTTGTATATGTACTATTATTAAATTTAATGTTGGTATAATGACATAGAACGCCACAACCATTGAAGGTATTAGTTCTTTATTAATCCGTATCCCAAATATTTTCATTTGTTAACCAAAAAGTCTTAATAGCCACCTTAGTAAAAACGATGCATTCTATTATAAAAACCTCCTATAATAATCTGCTGTTAAAACAAACATATCGTGTATGTTACCCAAAGATTGTCTAAGGGTAATATCGCTCGCAATTTCTTTCCCAAAAGTGTTTAAGTAATATAACCACTTATCTTGGGGCATTGAAATATATGTTTCTTCCGCATAATCTCCTTTGGCGGTGATTCTTTCAACAAACTTAAATCTCTTGATATCCATGTGCAATTGTGAGTAGTAACAAGTCTTCATCATCCTCCATTTATGAATGTGTTGATATCTTCTCATTGAAGAGTGACAATTAACATAAAGAGCAGGAATAGGTAGAGTGATATGGTACCATATAATTTGTCCCTGCCATTTTGAAGTAGAAAGTACCTCACTTAATATATAGTTCACTTGTCTGTGTTCTGAATGCCAGTCAACAACTGAAGGCAAACAGATAACACTGGGATGATCAATTTTTATCAAATAACTCAAGTCCTCCCTTATTTGTTCTGGTGATGAAAGAAAAAAGCCACAATGCTGAGCACCTGCATACTTTCTTATTTCCCGTTCTCGCACTACCCTATTTTCATCTGAAGGGTTCGTTCCAAGAAAAGAGCAATAAAAGATGGTGGTATTGATTGCGTAGTTGCTTATTATCTGATGACAACCAATCAACTCGTCATCAGCATGTGGTGCTATCACCAGCACTTTACCTTTGGCTGTGAAGGTTTCCGGTTTTCGCTTGTTTTCTACGAATTCCACAGGTAGTTGCCTGACTTGTTTTTCCCATTCAATCCTACGAAATAAATGCTTAATATAACACTTTATTCTATGAAACATACTATGTAAGTAATTCTTGATACAAGTCAATATGTTTGTTGGCTATGTTCTTCCATGAAAATCGACTCTCTGCAATATTATGAAGGGTAGAGTCCAAAGGCATTTCGAACGCCTTCCTCAATGCTTGGTGTATTGCATGAGCATCAGTCACATTCACCCTCACACAATGGTCCCCGAAGCCCCATTCATGCGTTGGCAAAGCGTCTGTAGATAACAAATTTGCGCCACACGCAGCGCCTTCGATTAGTGAGTTCCCAAATATTTCATGATGTGATACCAAAGCTACTACGCGCGCGCGTTTATATAGCTCTATAAATTCAGGAGACGAATTCTTCAACCATCCATGAAATTTAAAATTTGAATAACCTCTAGCTAATGTTTTACATTCCTCATAATATGCCGCATCGTCAATAGCAGCTCCCCCTACAAAATGGACTTCGTATGGAGTACCCTTAGCTGCCTCAATTAATGCTTTTTGGTTCTTATTATGATCAAATCTTCCCACACATAAAACTATATCTTTCTTGTTATTAGGAGAATACGCTTGGAGAATGGACTCGTTGACTCCATTTGGAATCACATGGATTTTTGAGCGTGGGATTTGATACCATTTAGATATGAAGGCGGCCTCCTTATTAGTTTGAGCAATTATTGCATCGACGATGTCAAGCTCGCTATGAATAAGTGAATAAGTATTATTAAATGGAATCACTTTATTAGCAAGTAATGCCAACTGAATTCGACGTGCGTGTTCTTGTGGTACTACTGAAGATAAAACTGTTTTAAGTCCTTGTTCTTTAGCGAGGCTTAGAACTGGAAACAATTCAAAATGGGCTTTGAATTCATGAAGAATATCAAACTCTTTAAGCTTGTCTTCCCATTTATTAAAAAGCTTAGCTTGGACTCTATTGTCTGAAGAATAATAATTTAAAAATTTACCAATCCTCATTTGCACCCCACCGCCGTCATGTTGCATGACGCCATTGTAACTATCAATAAGTACCTTCATAGTCATTTCATTGGTTTTGGCAAATTTATTAATTCACCAAGTCTCAAATCCATTTCCTCTGTTTTAAATGCTCGAGTCCCGCCCCAGTCATAGAATGTATACTCCGCAAAATAAACCCGCCCATCCACATAGAAAAAATCTATTCGAACAAAAGGTATCCCTTGAGATAATTTTGCTGCAAGCATTTTCATCTCTTCGAAGCACTCGGGCTTTTCAAATTCTGGCTTATGTCGCGGATATCCATGATTAATATCTACTGGAGAGAATTCCATGTCATAGAAGTTTTCATAGACTTCCTCACCTTTGACTGTGAAATAAACATATTTGGGTTCCCCATCAAAGCACCAAAACTTGTAATCTCGCAACTCGTTGCCAGTTTTATCATCCAACAACCGATCGGCTAGTATTCGCCTCGGTACATTTTTGTATGGCCACTCTCGGTACCGCAGAAAGTAATCAGTATTTAAATCTTTTGTCAAGCTTCTTTTTGCGAACTCGTAGTCAAATGTGGATTTATCTTTGCAAATAATCGTATAACTTGAATTATGAGTAGCTTTTAAAACAAAAGAATTGGGTAATTTATCAAAAGGTATATCTTCAAAAGAATCCCAAACGCCATAATTCTCCACTACATATTTATCACCAATCAACTTTTTCACCTCTTCTTTTACTGCATACTTATCTACCAGTGTAGTAAAACGAGGGTTGTGATAGTTAACCTTCATCCAATTAAGTTTATCATTAAAGGAGCGAGGATTTGTTAGATTGCCACCTCCTGCTTTCCAAATTTTGGATTGCAATTTTACATAAGTTTCATCGGAAAACAATGGAGAAAGACGAAACAACATTCCCTTAAGAAACATATCTGGATGTTTCTTATAATAATCAATATGTTTAAACATTATTATTACAAATTTTCTTTGTACCAATTTATTGCCTCAGATAGTCCTCTCGCAAAATCATATTGCGGGTTATAACCTAATAAACGCTTTGCTTTACTAATGTCAGCATTACTATGTTTAATATCGCCAGGGCGGTCAGGACCAAAGTGCGGCTCTATGTTCTTACCCAAAGCCTTTGTGAGGTCATAGTAAATATCAATCAGATATTCGCGACCTCCGTAAGCCACATTAAAAGCTTCGCCACAGGCCTCATCTGGGGCCAAACAGGCTTTCAAGTTGGCTTCAATCACATTCTCAATGTAGGTAAAGTCACGGCTTTGTTTGCCATCTCCATTGATCGTGGGCTGTTCATCATTGATAAGCATCTTGATGAACTTAGGTATAACAGCTGCATAAGCACCATTCGGATCTTGACGACGACCGAACACATTGAAGTAACGAAGACCTATTGTTTTTAAGCCATAGTGCTTGGTGTACTGTTTTGCCCACTCCTCATCTGCTCGTTTAGTGAGTGCATAAGGAGAAAGAAGATGACCCTCAACTCCTTCCTGCTTAGGGAGGTGTGCTTCATCACCATATACAGAACTAGAAGAAGCATATACGAAGGTCTTAACACCTTTCTGACGTGCCGCCTCCATCATATTCAATGTGCCCTGGATGTTATTGGCGCAATAGAACAGCGGCATCTCAATACTTCGAGGCACACTACCCCATGCAGCTTCGTTGAGAACATAATCAACACCCTCGCAAGCTTTCATACAAGTATCAAGGTCTTTAATATCACCTTTGATAAACTCATAGTTTGGATTGTCCTTGAACAAATCAACATTGGCTTGTTTACCTGTACTCAGGTCATCGAGGCAACGTACCCGATAGCCCATTTTTAAAATAGCTTCACAGAGGTTTGAACCTATAAAACCCGCACCTCCTGTTACTAAGAACAAACTATCCCCTGGGAACTCTAATTCATTGTACAACATCATATTATAATCTTCCGTCAACAATATTTCTTTCAAGTGTGCATTTCACATCAAAAATGACATGTTTCTCTTTCAATAAAGAAGGCACATCCATTCCGTCAAACTTCTTGTGAGCAACTGCTGCAATAGCGGCATCAAACTTCTGAGTGGGTAGCTCATTCACGACCTTGATTCCATATTCATGCTCAACAATAGCAGGATTTGCCCATGGATCATAGACAGTAATGTTGAGGTTATACTCCTTCAGTGCCTTATAGATGTCAATAACCTTGGTATTGCGTACATCAGGACAGTTCTCCTTAAAAGTAAAACCAAGGATTATGATATTGCTATTCAGCACCTGGATACCTTTCTTCAGCATCAGCTTAATGGTCTCAGTTGCGACATACTCACCCATACCGTCATTCATACGACGACCAGCCAAGATAATCTCGGGATTATAGCCATGACGCTGAGCGCACTGAGCCAGATAGTAAGGATCAACACCAATACAGTGACCACCTACCAGACCAGGACGGAAGGGCAGGAAATTCCATTTAGTTCCCGCAGCTTCCAGGACATCAAGGGTATCAATACCCATCTTGTTAAAAATCTTGGAAAGCTCATTTACGAATGCGATGTTGATGTCTCGCTGGCTGTTCTCAATAACCTTGGCAGCTTCAGCCACTTTGATAGTGGGGGCAAGGTGAGTACCTGCTGTGATAACAGAAGAATAGACCTCATTGATATACTTTCCAATCTCAGGAGTAGAACCAGAAGTAACTTTCTTGATATGCTCCACGGTATGCTGTTTGTCACCTGGGTTTATACGCTCTGGGCTATAGCCACCATAGAAGTCAACGTTCATCTTCATGCCAGAAACCTTCTCAACTACGGGAATGCACTCATCTTCCGTAACACCAGGATAAACAGTGGATTCGTAAACCACCACGTCACCTTTGCTGATAACTTTACCAACTGTGGTGCTAGCACCCACCAGAGGAGTCAGATCTGGATTGTTGTCATCATCTACAGGAGTAGGCACTGCTACCACATAGAAGTTGCAATCCTTAATCTTCTCAATGTCGCTTGTGCAAATGAAACCATGGTTGTTGATGGCATCCTGAAGGATATCATCAGCTACTTCTAGAGTCGCATCGTGACCAGCCATCAAGGCATCACAACGCTTCTTGTTCATGTCAAAGCCCACCGTAGGGTACTTAGTTGAAAACAGGCGAGCCAGAGGCAAGCCAACGTAACCGAGACCGATTACACAAATCTTTGTTTCTTTCATTGTTATACTAATTAAATAAATTATTTATTTCTATTTAAGGCAAGCTGTATCATGCTATATTGATAATACAGTTCTTTAGAGCATCTATCCAAAAAGGAATCTTTATCCCAAAGGTTTTTTTCACCTTTGACTTATCTAGAACAGAAAAAGCAGGTCGTTTCACAGGACTTGGAAACTCATCACTGTGGCAGGGCAACACGATACATTTATCGTGAGTTTCAGGATTCAAGTTCCACGTTTCAGGTCTCCCAGAGGATTCAAGTTCAACTGCAATCTGCTGAATCAACTTAGTAAAATCGAACCATGAACAAACACCCTCATTGCTAAAATGGTAAATGCCTGATTTGGCATAGTTCTTGGACGAGCCAAGCGGCAAAGCCGAGCGGAGAGATGAGGGTTCTTGCTTATTGCAAGCGGCAGAGTCGAGCGGAGAGTTTAGGGACAGTTTATAGTCCTCAAGAGCTACGAGTATTGCATCAGCAAGATCACGAGCATAAGTTGGCGTACCTACCTGATCAAAAACAACCTTCAACTGCCGTTTAGTAGCAGTGAGATTAAGCATTGTTTTTACGAAGTTCTTTCCGAATTCGCTATACAACCAAGCAGTACGAAAGATGAGGTAATCAACACCGGTGGCTTGAATCTTTTGCTCACCATGAAGTTTTGTCAAGCCATAAACACCAGTAGGTGTACCCTTTTGATCTTCTTTACAAGGAGTGTTATAAGGGTCTCCACCAAAGACATAGTCCGTACTAATATGGACCAGCAAACCTCCAACCTCTTTCATGGCTATCGCCAAATTCTCAGGAGCCTTGGCATTCAGTAGTTCAACAAGTTCGCGTTTCTCAGGATCTTCCGCCCCGTCCACATTGGTCCAGGCAGCACAATTCACAATCACCTTGACATCATTCTCCTTTACCATCTTACGGATGGCCTCAAGATTGGTTATATCAAGCTTAGTGGTTGCGGAATCCACTTCATCACCTGCCAATTTGTGAAGCATTTCCAGTGATTCTGGATGCTCGTCACAGACATCAGTAAATATGTATTTGTCCTTGGAGCCCTTAGTGACAATGCGCATTTCATTGCCCAATTGTCCATTGGCTCCTGTAACAAGAATTGTCATAGCCTAAAATTCATCTATTTTTCCTGCACCATTCTTCTCAAACTCATCAGCCATCTTCATCAAATACTGGCCATATTGGTTTTTGAGCATGGGCTTAGCGAGCTCACGCATCTTTTCAGTCGATATCCAGCCCTTACGTAGTGCAATACCTTCCAAACATGCGACTTTAAGGCCCTGGCGTTTTTCAATGGTCTCTATATAATTGGTGGCTTCCGTCAAACTGTCATGCGTACCGGTATCTAACCAAGCAAAGCCACGACCGAGGGTCTGTACCTTTAGTTCTCCGTCTTTGAGGAATTCTTGGTTTACGGTGGTGATTTCCAACTCTCCACGGGCAGATGGCTTGATGTGTTTGGCTACATCCACAACCTTATTGGGATAGAAATAAAGGCCTACTACTGCATAATTTGATTTAGGCACTTTAGGCTTTTCTTCAATAGAGAGGCAATTGCCTTGCTTGTCAAACTCAGCCACGCCATAACGCTCTGGATCATTGACCCAATAGCCAAATACCGTAGCTTTCTTCTCCTCTTCAGCAGTGCGTACAGACTCCTTTAACAGGGCACTAAAGCCCGCACCATGGAAGATGTTGTCACCAAGAACAAGGCAGGCAGAATCATTTCCTATAAATTTCTCACCTATGATAAAGGCCTGTGCTAAACCGTCTGGTGAAGGCTGCTCTGCATACTCAAAATGCACGCCATAATCCGAGCCGTCACCCAGCAAGCGCTTGAAGCCGGGCAAGTCGTATGGGGTGCTAATGATAAGGATATCCTTGATACCTGCAAGCATTAGCACACTTATAGGATAATAAACCATTGGTTTATCATAAATCGGGAGCAACTGTTTACTCACACCCTTGGTGATGGGATAAAGTCTGGTACCGGAGCCTCCGGCTAATACTATTCCACGCATAAGTTTACTTGTATAAATCTACGTTAATGTCAAATGGGCTATCAAAGTCTTTCAGTAAAGCATGTTTAGTATCCTTTTCGCTTAGGTTTGCTTTTTCTGTAGGTATGCGCCAATCTATACCTAAACTGCAATCAAGGATGCTAATTCCACCATCAGCCTCTGGATGATAAAAATCATCGCATTTATACTGGAAAACTGCCGTTTCACTCAGCACAGCAAAGCCATGTGCGAAGCCCCGTGGAACAAAGAACTGGCGGTGGTTATCCTCTGTGAGTTCAACAGCCACATGCTGACCATAAGTAGGGCTCCCCTTACGGATATCTACAGCTACATCAAGAACTGCACCCTTAACACAGCGAACCAATTTACTCTGTGTAAAAGGAGGTCTCTGAAAGTGCAAACCACGCATAACACCATAAGAACTCATACTCTCGTTGTCCTGTACGAAATTGATACTGTGTCCAAGTATTGGTGTTACTTTCTCTTCAAATTCTCGTTGCGAGAAGCTTTCAAAGAAGTAGCCCCTTTTGTCGCCAAATACTTTTGGCTCTATTATTAGTACTCCGTCTATCGTCGTAGTGATAATATCCATAAATATAATTTACCTATTTATTAGCTCTTGGTACTGTTTCCCATCTTCAAGGTTTTGTTTCTGCGACTACAGCAACTATCAAAGGAGCGTTCATTATTTTACTTTGTTTCCGCCTTTACAAGGCAACTTTATCCAATCGCCCAATATAGAATTCCACTTTTTCGGACGCATCTGAGAAAAACCACCCCAATTATAAAACGTATATTCTCCAAAATACACCTTTCCATTAACCTCAAAGAAATCCACACGCACATGGGATATGCCTTTACTTAAAACCTTTGCCATACGCTTCATTTCCTCGAATGTTGAAGGCTTAACTATTGGCGTGTCAGAATTTTCGTCCTTATCATGTATATCTAGGTGATTAAAATCCAAATCAAAGAAATCTGTGCTTATTCGATTTTTTGTAAATTTACCAGATGTAACATACACTAGTTTGGGCTCTCCAGAGAAACACAAGAATTTATAATCTTGTAAATGCTCATGTATCGAATCATTTTTGTCTTCCATATATTCTTCCGCAAAGACTTTTCTCTGAACATTTTTATATGGCCATTCTCTGGAGTGTATATAATAATCACTTTGCAAACTCCTATTGATTCTTTCTATAGCATCTTCTTTATTCAAAGTAGACTTATCTTTACAGAATATAGTACCCTCTCCACTATCATGATTACACTTAAGTACAAAACGTTGGGGAAGTTTATCCCATTCAATGTCTTCTGCTCTATCCCATACGCCTAACACAGGGATAGTATAGCCTTCTCCCAATTTCTCCCTAACAAGCTGCTTGACTGCTAATTTATCAACCATTTGAGTATAGATTGACTGCCTGTCATGCAATTTTAGCCACTGCATCTTTTCACTATACGTCTTAGGATTCTTTAAATCAGGGAAATATCCCATCATCAAATAGAATTTATACTTAAGGTAAAGTTTATCATTTTTTATGAGAGGTGCTGCCTTTGTGAGCAGACTGTCTAAATAGGATTTAAGAATATTCATCTTTTATTTATTTTTTTAAATATTTACAAACCCGTTACTCGATAGATCTCATCCTGTAATTTATTGCTGATGAAATCTGGAGAGTAATTAGCTTTCATAAATAGCCGAGCTTTTATCGCTTTTTCTTTTGCGACATCAGCATTTACTATAGTATTATTAATTGCTTTTACTAATGCTGGTATATCGTTAACTGGCACAAGGTAACCTCTTTCACAATCATTACCTATCAACCCCGATGGCCCAGTCGGGCAATCTGTCGAACACACTGGCACACCTACTGCCATTGCTTCCATTAATGCATTTGGCTGGCCTTCATAGTTAGAAGTTAAGACAAATAAATCTGCTTCCTTTAACACTTCCAATGTATCAGGAACATACCCCCTCAATTTTATATAATCCTGGGCGTCTAATCGTTTTATTAAGTCTTGCAATAATCCTTCATCTGGGCCGCATCCGTAAATATCTAGAGTTACATTTTGATAATTCTCATGCACAATAGATACTGCTTTAATTAATATTTCATAATTCTTTTGCTCGTTATCAAGTCTGCCGCAACTTATTATTTTTTTAATAACATTATTATATATCCTATTCTCTCCGGCTGTTAAGAATCTCTCATTTATAGGATTACTAACAACAAATGATTTTTTTAATAATCTCTTGGAGAAAAATTGCCTTTGTTCCTCAGTTTGTAAAAAAAGAGCTTTGCTTCTAGAAAAAGCAATTTTCTTAATAACCTCATGAAAAAAAGTACCTATTTCTGGTGTATTTCTACAAGTTGAAATATAGGGAACGCCCAATCCAATACTTGCGGCCCACGTATCAATTAAGGCAATATCAAGAAAAGGTATGCATACGTCAGGTTGAAAGTCTCTTATTGTTTGTCGTAACACCTTCAATCTCTTAAAAATAACAGAAAGTCTATTGCCTTTAATATCTTGCCACGAAAAAGGAAAGGTATAACGCTTTACCTCGGGCGAAACAAAATAATCATATTCAGAAGGCTTATATACGAAAATTCCAACTTCAACACCTTTTTGATTTAATGAATTAGAAAGAATGCTCACAACTCTTTCAGCCCCTCCATTCCATAATAGTGGTGTGATAAATAATACTTTATTCATAAAACAAATCTTTTACTGACAAGGTTCAAAATATATGAACGCTCTGTTTTATTTAATACACACAAGAATACAAAAAACGCAACTAACAAATCAAATAGAAAGGATGCGAACAATGTTGAAAGGAACGTTAAATTATTACCATTTACTAACACGAAGGTTACGACACCCCCTAAATAACATGCTGATGTTCCCAATAGAACCTGCTTAAAATAATGCATTAAATCCATTCCTAACGAGCCCTTTGCAATCAATGCATCTATCAATATAATACAAAGCGTTTCAAAAACAAGTATTGCAAGCGCTAAATAAACAGAGCCACCCATTTTTAACACAACATAAGAAATTAGCAATGCAACAACTTGTACGACAAAATGGTTTATCTGAAAAGGCTTTATTATTCCAAAAGATTTATACAACACATCCATATTTGAGGATAAACACTCTAATGGACACATTAAAATCATAATTTGGACAAAACCTACCGCATAATCAGGCACACTTGTAAGCCAAAGTTGCAGTATCCAAGTTGTCAAAAAGCATAGTGGCGCAACTATTAATACAGATATGGCAAACATCACTTTTGACGAGAAATAGAACATATTGAAAAGGCCAAGCTTATTTCCCGATGCATAAGCTTTATTACAATATGGTGTAATAGCAATAAGAACATTATTTTGGAATTGTTTTATAGCAGAATATACTTGATAAGCTATTCCTCTAGCGGCATTTACAACTGGACCTGCAAATACATTAAATATCATATTGAGGCCATGGTTTAGTATAGCAAACCCTGTATTTCCAAAAAGTTGCCAACCAGCAAAACTAAACATTTCTTTAAACGTTCCCTTATCCCAGCATAGTTTTAACTTAGATTCAGAGAAATTTCTGGCACAATAAATATTGCTTATTATTCTAGATAGTAATGTTACAAACAAAAAAAGGATTCCATAAACAATTAACCTGTCTCCACCCAAATAAGGTAATAACAGAATGATGGCAAGTCTGAGTACACTCATAACAATGCTTAAGACTGCATAGAAATCCATCCTTTCATTCGCAATAATCAATGCATCATAAGGCGCGGTCATAATCATAATCACAGAAGACACAACTGAAAGTTGAAACACAACTTTAGCAGCATACAATCGCGATGGGTCAATATTAATTTCAAATGTAAAGAACCACCAACCTATTGTTTCAATAGTTGCTACAAAAACTATTGAAACAATTAGGTTAATGAGTACGCTCATATTAAATATCAAATTTAGTCTTTCATAATTCTTTCGACCCATTTCATAATTAAGGAACCGTTCTGATGAAGATGCAAAAAGCTCTTTTAACATGCTTAAAATTCCTATAACTGAGCCGACCAAATTATAAATACCATAATCTTCGACACCTAAATATTCTAATATGACACGCGCGGAGTATAAGCCAATACAAGTTGTTATGAACATTCGCATGTACATAAACATTGTATTCTTAGCTAATCTTACAGAATTAGATTGCGCCATTATATATGCATTACTGTTATATATTCTTTTACTGAGAATACTATTTGTTAAACAATAATTTGATTGGGGAGGTTTATTAAATCACCAAATATTTTGTCCCATTTTGGGGGGTCAAAATTACCCATTCCTGCCCATGTGAAGAATGTAAACTCACCGAAATAAATTGTTCCACCTATCGAATATAAATCCACACGAACATGAGGAATCCCTTTTGAAAGTTTTCGAGCGATATCAAGCATTTCTTCTAATTGAGTTGGGGGGGGCAATATTTCTGGCCCAGCTGGATACCCCCACTTTACGTGCTGGTTCTTCCAATCAATAGAATAAACATCGAACCACATTGGATCATAATTAGAACCTGTCCAAATGTATTTAGGTTCACCATCAAAACAGAAGAATTTATAATCCTGAAGATTGGAACCATCATCCATTGTCATAAATTTCTCTGCCAAGATGCGTCTTTTAATATTCTTGTACGGCCATTCGCGCTCTGACGCAAAATAGTCTTGTTTTAAGGCTATCTTTAAACCATTTCTAATCTCGTCATATGTCAAATTAGTCTTGTCGGCACTTTTCCCATGCCGCAATATTCCATTTGCCTTATCCCTGCAAATCACCATACCTTCACCTGAATTATGATTGCATTTCAAAACAAACTGATTAGGTAATTCTTCAAAATTAATTTCATCAGGATTATCATATACTTTAAGTAGAGGAAACGTATGACCTGGACCTAATCTTTCATCGACATACTTCTTTACCTCAATTTTATCCGCCATAGTTGTAAAGAGTGGGTTACGATAATACAATTTTAACCAATTGCATTTTTCGTTATATGTGACAGGATGCTTCAAGTTTAAAAACTTATGCTTTCTTGCAAAAAATTTCCACTTAACATAGAATTCATCATCATTGATCTTTGATGCATTCTTTGTCAACATGTTGTCAAGAATACCATATGGGTACTCTAAGCCTTTTTTTACTTTGTTAAAGAAACTCATACTAACAATTTTTATTATATGAACTTTTACTACTTTTACTCTGTATTAAAATAAAATGAATATTTAGAAACTTAAGGCAATGTCTTTTCAGAACCGATTTTCAGTTACAGAAGGTTGTCCTTCTCAATGTCCTTAAAGTATTTATAAGTGCCGTGCTTCAATTCATCTGTAGCATCTTCATCGCAAACAATGATGGCATGGGGATGCTGCTGCAAGCAGCTAATAGTCCACATGTGGTTGACTGGCTCTTCAACACCATGACGCAATGCACGGGCCTTATTATGACCATTCACCATAATCATCACTTGCTTGGCATCCATCACTGTGCTTACACCTACTGTCAAAGCGGTCTTTGGTACCAAATCCACATTATTGTCGAAGAATCGGCAGTTAGCAATGATTGTGTCAGTGGTCAGAGTCTTCTGGCGGGTGCGACTGGTGAGGCTGGGGGCTGGCTCATTGAAAACAAAGGGACCATCAGGGGCAAAGCCGCCCATGAAGAGGGCAATAC
>ODAI011448335.1_pt1 | contig 19299 bp, 11 predicted proteins | sample 1539321 | NCBI WGS metagenome assembly ODAI01 (sample SAMN02144231, study PRJEB22623) | gut metagenome | biome: sheep rumen | host: Ovis aries | place: New Zealand
GCGGTCAGCCCGTCGGCCGTCACTTTGACGGAAGGTTTGGAATAGGGGAAGGACGTATAACTCAGGCCGTGGCCGAAGGGATAGGAGACTTCCTTGCCGAAGGACGAGAAATAGCGGTAGCCGACATAAATGCCCTCCTCATAGAGGGTATAATCCACATCCTTGACCAGCGGCTCGACACGGCCGGTCACCGACATGGTCGCGCCGAAGGAGGCCGGTCCGTCGAAATCGAACGGGAAATTGTACGAAGACGGATGGTCGAAATACTGCAGCGGGAAGGTCATGGTCAGTTTGCCGGACGGATTGACGGCCCCGGTCAGGGCGTCCGTCACGGCGTTGCCGCCTTCCTGCCCGAGTTGCCAGGCCAGCAGGATGGCGTCCGGCCAGGCCTTCCAGGAGGCCGTTTCAACGACACCGGCGATATTCAGGACGACGACGACCTTCTTCCCGGCGACATGGTAAGCGTCACAGACATTGCGGATCAGGTCCGTTTCGGCCTGGGTCAAGTAGAAATCCCCCGGCAGGACACGGTCCCGCGCTTCGCCGGCATTGCGGCCGATCGTCAGGATGGCGACATCGCCCGCTGGTGCCAGGCTCCAGGCCTTGTCCCGGCTGATTTCCATTTCCGGGGCATAGGGAGCATGGTCGAACGGTCCGGGAACATAGTCGGCATACCGGGCGTCATGCAGTTCCAGATGGGCCTTGTACAGCCGGGCCAGTGCCGGATTGAGTTCGAATCCGGCATTCCGGAGCCCTTCCTCCAGGCTCACCACATAGGCCGCATTGACGGCGCCGGAGCCGGTACCGCCGGCGATGAACCGATAGGAAGTATTGCCGAAGAGATCGATCTTGCGGACATCCTTCAGCGGAAGGACACCGTCATTCTTAAGCAGGACCATTCCTTCGGAAGCGGCCTGGCGGGCGATCCGGGCATGTCCGTCGAGATCCGGCCTGTCCGTCGCGGCGCGCCCCCGGAACGTACCGGTCTTGCACACCAGTTCCAGCATCCGGCGGACACATACGTCCACGTCCGCCTCGGGCAAATCCCCGGAACGGACCTTTTCAACGATTTCCCGGATCTGGGACTTGTTGCCCGGCATCATGAGATCGTTCCCGGCCGAGACCTGCGCCGCCGTGTTGCGGCGGGCCGTCCAGTCGGTCAGGACGATGCCGTCGAACCCCCATTCATCCCGCAGGATGGTCGTCAGCAAGGCGGGATCTTCCTGGGTCCAGACCCCGTTGATCCGGTTGTAGGAAGACATGATGGTCCAGGGCTGCGCTTCGCGGACAGCGATCTCGAAACCTTTCAGATAGAGTTCCCGCAAGGCGCGGCGGCTGATGATGACATCGTCGTCCTTGCGGTTGGTTTCCTGGCTGTTCGCCGCGAAATGTTTGGCCGAAGTACCGACCCCGCGGCCCTGGATGCCGCCGATCATGGCTGCCGCCATCTTGCCGGTCAGGTACGGATCTTCGGAATAATACTCGAAATTACGGCCGCACAGCGGATTCCGATGCAGGTTCAGCGCCGGCGCCAGGATGACGTCGACCCCGTAGGCAACCGCCTCCTCCCCCATGGCATCGCCGATGCTGCGCAGCAGGTCCGTGTTCCAGGACGAAGCCAGCGCCGTGGCGACCGGATAGGCCGTGCAATAATATTTCCCGTCTTTCCTCCGATGCTCGACAGCCAGCCGGAGTCCGGCGGGGCCGTCCGCCATGACCACATTCGTGATCCCGAGCCGCGGGAATCCGTAGGTTGATCCGCCGACGGACATCCGGTTGTCATAGATGGAAGCGGACGCCGGCAGGTCATACACCGCCTCCGACGGATCGCCGCCGAAGAGCACACCCTGGTTGGCGCCCACGAGCAGGGTCGCCTTCTCCTCCAGCGTCATCGCCGCCAGGACGGCATCGATGTCCGAGGGAGAGAGTTTCGGCTGCGCCAGCGCTGGCAGCAGACCGGCGCAAACACAGACGGCAGAGAAGAACGTACGCATCTATTGAACGGTTATAACGGTACGGAGATATTTCGTCAGTTGTGGTTCGCCGTTATCGGCGACCGTCAGCACGAGGTGGATCGTATCGCCGCTCTTGGCGTCGGCCGGGACCGTGACGGTCGTCGCAGCCGAAGAAGGTTCGGAAATGGCGACATCCCCCTGGTATGCACCGGTGACCTTCCACTGCGCCCAGCCGCAGGTCAAGGCATCACCGTCCGGATCGTTCACGGAAGCTTTCAGTTTCAAGGTCTTGCCCGGAGCCGCCGTCAGCGCGAGCGGTCCCTCAACGACGGGCTCATGGTTCACAGCCGAGTAATCCGGCGTCGTAGACCAGGCCAGGCGCGCGGCGAAACTGTTCTGTGCGGCAGGAACGAAATCCGGAAGGACCGGATCCTTGCCTCCGCGGGTGGCGAAAGGGACGCTGTAACCGGTCGCTTTCTCACGGTCCGTGAGTTCGCGGCAACGTCCGGCCCATCCGCCCCAATGCTGGTCTTCCCAGGCACGGAGGCCATTGCCGAGCAGATTCAGGAAGCAGGGCGTATCACCCTCGCTGATGAAACTGTCTTTCGGACGCGGAGCCGTCCAGACATTGTAACCCATGGCGCGGAGTTCTTCCGCGGAATAGCCGGACAGTCCGAAATAGTCCGTCCGGTCGCCGGGGACCATCTGCTTTCCGTCCCCCCAGACACGGTACATTTCGCCCAGGATTCCCTGCGAAGAAATATACTTTCTTGTCCACTGCGCACCGTAATACAGCGTATCCGAAGGAGTCGAAACGCCGCGGGAGGCGCCATAGCCGATCGGAATGACGCCGGCATTGACATAAATGGATTCCACATCCGGCCAGTTCGGCTGGATATAATCCCGGAAAGAAGTATCCTGCGCACCGGACAGGCAAAGCTTGCACTTGGCGTTGACCTTGGCTTTGACCGCTTCCCACTGCGCCGTTCCGGCATATTCTTCCTCGATGGACTTCAGCGCCCGCGCAATGGTGCTGGGGCCGCCCCAAGCCTGGATGAAGACCGGACGGGGATCGTCATCCAGAAGAACCTGCTTGATCAGGTCCGAACCCGGCGTATCCTCGGAGATATCCGCTTCAAATGCAACGTTGCCTTCGCGGATCAACGCTTTCAGGGATGCCGGAGACGGATAATCCGGATGGTGCTTGACAAGGTTGGGATAGACCTTCTCGTAGGCTTCCACGTCCTCGTCGATGAAACGTTCCCCTTCTTTCCAGCGCCAGGACGTCTGCGGTCCCAGGCCCATGCGGGCATATTCACTGCCTTCCCGCATCTGAAGCGTACCCTTCCCGTCTCCTTTCCAATGCACCTGGCTACTGGCGTAAATCAAGCCTTCCGTGTCGTAGTCCGTGGAGAAAAGCAGGTAACGGATAAGCGAGTTATGGTCATCCAATTCCGGGTCGCAAGTTACGATGACCCGCGGTTTCACTACCTGTCCGGTCCCTTTCTGGGAACATCCCGAAAGGACGGCAGCGGCCAAGGCCGCCAGAAAGATAATCTTTTTCATATACGAGGATTTGATGGTCGAATGGTTCTTCCACAAAGATAAGAAAACGAAACCATAAAACAAAAGAAATCGAAATCATTTCTTTATATAATCCTCGGAGAAGAAGAAGATCTCCGCAATAAGTTACAAATACAAGAGGCTGGCTTAAATAAAATATTCCTCACGCTGCTCAGAATAACAGTTTTATGCCATTCTGAGGCAGGGACAACCTGCCGAGGAATCTCTTATTCAGCCAGCCTCCTGATGTATACGGACTATTTGACGGTAATGATCGTACGGAGATATTTGGTAAGGACCGGATCGCCGCCGTCCTGCGCCTGGAGCACAAAGTGGATCGTATCGCCGCTCTTGGCGTCGGCCGGAACCGTGAAGGTCGTTTCCGCCGTTTCAGGGCTGTCGACGGACAGGGCTTCGGCATTGGTCAGTACATAGGAACCGACCGGGAAATACCACCACTGCAGTTTCAGGGCATCGCCGTCCGGATCGGAGGCCTTCGCCTTGATCTTCACAGTCTCGCCGGGAGCGGCCGTCAGTTCAAACGGACCGGTCACGACCGGATAGTGGTTCGCATCCGCGAAATTCGGCGTAACCGACCATTTCATACGAGCCGCCTCGGACAGGTTGCGCTCGGGCGCCATATTCGGGAAAGTATGATCTTCAGCTCCGCCTCCACGCATCATGGCCATCATGGCAGCCATCTCAGGAGAAGACGTTCCGGTGGAAGGAGCCGGTCCCGGACGGTTGCCGGGCTGGCGTCCCATCGTAGAAATATTCGTACCCATGTAACGCGGATGGCCGGACTGCGGCTCGCCCTTGGTGATGTCCCACCGGCCGCTCCAGCCGCCCCAGGTCGGATCCTCCCAGGCGCGGAGGCCATTGTCGATCAGCATATAGAAACAACCGCTGTCACCGTCACCGTAGAGCGTACCCTGCGGCTGGATGTTGCTCCAGACATAGTAACCTTCTGCACGCATCTCATCAGCGGTTTTGCCGGCGGAAGGACCGATGAAGTCGGTCATGTCGCCCGGCACCATCTGCTTGCCGTCCCCCCACAGGCGCACGCGTGCACCGATCGGGCCGATGGTCATGTACTTGGCCGTCCACTCGGGATCGGTCAGGCTCGGATTGCCGGCCCAGCGGCCCATCTGGGCATTGGTGCTCCAGACCCAGACGTCCGGCCAGTTGACGGCAATATACTTGTTGTAGGCGTTGTCCTGGTCGCCGGACAGGCAGAGAATCACCTTTTCATTAACCTTCTTTACGATGGCATCCCACTCGGGAGTTCCCTTGTACTGATCCTCAATGGAGCGCAGGGCAGCGGCAATGGAAGAACTGCCGCCCCAAGCCTGGATGAAGAGCGGCCCCGGCTTGTCATCGAGGATGTTCTCCTTGATCAGATTGGAACCGTCCGTGTCATAGGAATAGTCGCCCTCAAAGACGCAGTTGCCCCATTTGGTCACGCTGCGCAGGTATTCCGGCGTCGGATACCGGCTGTCATGGACCTTGAGATTGGCATAGCACTGTTCGTAGGCATCGATGATGTCGTCGATGAAACGCTCTTCCGGGTTGAAACGCCAGGAAGTTTGCGGACCGAGGCCCATGTTGTCATACTCGCCACCCGGGATGAACTGGGTCGTGCCATTGCCGTCACCGAGCCAGTGGAAACGGCTGCTGGTATAAACCAGGCCGTCGATCTGGAAATCGGTGGCATGCAACAGGAAACGGACCATGGAATTGTTGTCGTCCAGTTCCGGATCGCAGGTAACGATGGTGCGCGGTGCCTGGAAGACACCGTCTTTCGGGGCTTTGCTGCAGCCGGCGGCCAGTACGGCCGCACAGACTGCCAGAATGATCATTTTATTATTCATACTGCAAATCTACTGAATATTAATTACCTGACCATTATTTTTCATTCATTGCGATGCAAAAATCTACTTGAAAAGTCTCGGGGCGAAGTCCGCCAGGTAGATGCGCCAGTTCTTCCAGACATGGCCTCCATCGGTCTCCATGTAGACATACGGATAGCCGGCCGCATCGAATTTGTCGCGCAGGGCCTTGTTGTTCCGGTACAGGAAATCGACATTTCCGCAGCCCATCCAATATAATTTGACGCCTTTCTTGAACTGGGTCGCCAGTTTCTCATCGAAATTCTGGTAAATCGGGGAAATCTTGCTATCGGTCACGCCGACGGCGGCGGAGAACAAGCCTACGTAGCCGAAGAGGTCCGGATAATTCGCAGAAATGAACGCCGAATGGAAGCCGCCCATCGAAAGACCGGCAATCGCCCGGTGATTCTTGTCTGCCCGGGTCCGGTAGGTCTTGTCGACGAATTTCACGATTTCCGGGAAATGGGTCTCGAAGATACCGTCCATGGTACCTTGGGTGAAGTGGTAAGGCTTGTAATAGCCCAGGGCGCTCTCACCCGGAGCGGCGCTCATCCCGGCGTGGCCGTTCGGCATTACGACGATCATCGGCTCGGCCTTGCCCTGGGCGATGAGGTTGTCCAGGATGGTGCAGGCGCGGCCGAAGTTTTTCCACTCGTCCTCGTCGCCGCCCATTCCGTGGAGCAGGTACAGGACCGGATACTTCTTCTTCGGATTGGCCTCGTAGCCATACGGGGTATAGACGTTCATGCGGCGGTCCATGTTCAGTCCGTCGGAATGGTACCAGACCGCGGTTACGCTGCCATGGCCCACATTCTGGACGCTGTACAGGTCGCCCATCCCGCCGGGGACGGTAAAGAGATTGGTCAGTGTCGCAAAATCACGGAAGACATACGGGTGGTTCGGATCGATCGTGGCGATCCCGTCCACCAGGAAAGTATAGCTGTAGAGTTCGGAGACCAGGGGTTTGGAGGTGTAGGTCCATACGCCGCCTTCCCCTTCGGTCATGTCGACGATGCCGCTGGAGGCCATGCCGACATTGGTACCCTTCTCCCCTTCCATGAAATCGCCCACGATCTGGACCTTATGCGCTTTCGGAGCCAGGAAGTTGAAAGTCACGGAACCGTCCTCGTTGACAATCGCTGATTTCAGGTCCTGGGACGGGAACAGGTTCTGCTGCGCAAACGCGCAAACGCAAAGAAAGGCCGCCGAAGCGGCCATGATCATTTTTTTCATAAAACTTAGGATACGGTGATGACGTACTGGGCGAAACGGGTCATCGGGCGCTCGGCCTCGTCGCGGACTTCGAGGTTGACGACGAGTTTGTCACCCGGCTTCGCATCGGCAGGAACGGTGAAGCTGGTCGTCCAGCCGGTCGCGGAAGAGACGGTCAAGCCTTCGGCCTTGCCCTCTCCGTAGGTGCAGGCGGCGGCAGGGACATACCACTGGGTCGTCAGCTTGTCGCCGTCCGGATCCTTGGCGGAACCGTTCAGCGTCACGGTCTGGCCGGCAGCAGCCGTCAGGTCACGCTGCTCGGCGGTGACGATCGGAGCGTGGTTGCAATCCTGCGGTTCGCAGATGGCCCAGTCGGCGCGGGCGGCGAGTTCTTCCCACATGACGATGGTGTAGTGGTTGTTGCCACGGTTGTTGACATCACTGCGGAGACCGATGTCGATGAAGCCGGCGCAACCGAACTGACAGAATGCCCAGGAGTACGGATCGTAATCGGCGCGGGCACGGCCTTTCAGGCTCTCAGGGCCCCAGCCGAGTTCGGCGGACTTGCCCCAGTCCATGTAATCGATCAGACCGTAGTTGTAGATGATCGGCTCACCGTAGATGGCGCGGCCTTCGGCCATGAGCCAGATCTGCTCGGGAAGTTTGCCGTGGTTCTGCTTGTAGGCCTCGAGGTTCCAGGGAGCGTGCATGTACGGCTGAAGCTCTTCGGCAGCGCGGTTCGGAGCGTTCTTGCTGGAGGAGAAGAAGGAACCGTAGCTGAAGAAACCGAAGCCGTAGCCGCCGTTCTGCAGGCCCGGGAACATCTCGTCGATCTTGCTGTCGGCGCGGCAGTTGTCTTCGCCGCTGCCGCCGATGCGGACCTTGTCCGTCACCTTCTTGAGGATGGACTCCCACTCCGGCGTGCCATGATAGCGCTCATAGATCGTATACAGGGCACGGACGGTGGTGTTGATGCCGCCCCAGTGCTGGATCGTCACCGGACGCGGGTCGTCGTCGAGGATGACGTCGACGATGAAGTTGGAGCCTTCGGTCTCGAAGCGGTAGTCCCCTTCGAACTCAATGTTGCCAACCTTGGTGATGCTGCGGATGTATTCCGGAGTCGGATAGTTCGGATTGTTCTTGCTCATCAACTGATAATCAGCCTCATAGCAGTCCAGGATGCGGGGCAGCCAGGTCGGGTCGACCGGACGGTATTCGGTCAGGTCGGCCGCGGTCTTGACACGGTGCTCGCAGTGCTGCGCGTTGCAGCGGAAGTTCGGGGTAATCTGGCCCAGGGTATGGAGGCCGCCGTCACCCTGGAAATGATACATGCCGGCGGTCCAGACGATACCTGCCAGGTCATACTGGTCGGCATACATCAGGCTCAGGATGACACCGTTCATGTCATCGCACTCCAGGTCGGTGGTAATCAGGACGCGAGGCTGCTGGCTCTTGTCGATGGGGATGGCCAGTTCTTCCGGCGCAAGGGACTTCTGTCCGGCGCAGGCGGCCAGCGAGAGGGCCGCTACGCAAAGGGCGAAAAACTTTTTCATAGTTTATTTCTTGAAAAGAAGCGGAGCGAATTCGGAGAGATACAGACGCCAGCAGTTCCAGACATGGGCGCCGTCGCTTTCACGGAAACTGAGGTTCGGCATGCCGAGGGCCTTCAGGTCTTCGTAGTAGGTCTTGGCACCCTGGAAGCCGAAGTCGTCACGGCCGATGCCGATCCAGTAAGCGGAGACACCGTTGGCAATCTGAGTACGGACGGCATCCATGGTCGCCTTGTTCTCAGGGACGCTCTCATCCAGTTCGTGGATGCGGCCGCCGGCGGAGAAGACACCTACATAGTCGAAGACGTTCGGATACTTGCGGGAGATGTTGACAGAATGGCCGCCACCCATGGACAGGCCGGCGATGGCACGGCCGCACTTCTCAGGAATGGTGCGGAAGTTCTTGTCGATGAAGTTCACGATTTCCATGAAATTGGCGACATACTTGCCTTCCGGATCACGGAAATGGAACGGCTTGTAATAGCCGAGGGAGCTCTCGCCCGGAGCGGCCTGCATTTCGGCATGGCCGTTCGGCATGACGACGATCATCGGTTCGGCCTTGCCCTGCGCGATGAGGTTGTCCATGATCTGGACGGCGCGGCCGAAGATGGTCCACTCGTTTTCGTCACCGCCGGAGCCGTGGAGGAGGTAGAGGACCGGATACTGCTTGTACGGATTGGCATCGTACTCGGCCGGGAGATAGACATTCAGCCGACGGTCCTTGCCGATACCGTAGGAATGGTACCACTTCGCGACAAGGGTGCCATGGGGAACGTCATTGACCTTGAAGAGGTCGGCGAGGCCGCCGCCCACGAGGAATACGTTGGTCACGGTCGCGAAGTCGCGGTAGACATGCGGATTGTTCGGGTCAAGCACCGGAACGCCATCCACCAGGAACGTATAGCTGTAGAGTTCGGAAGGGAGCGGATTGGAGGTATAGGTCCAGATGCCGTCCTTGCCTTTCTTCATGTCGATCTGCCCGGCGCCGACCATGCCGGCGATATGCTGCTGGTCGACGTCCTTCTTGATGAAGTCGCCGGCAATCTGGACTTTCTTCGCATCCGGGGCGATGAGGCGGAAGGTGACCCTCCCCTGCTCGTCGACGGTACCGGATTCAATGTCCTGGGAAATGAAAAGGTTCTGCTGTGCAAAAGCGGCCACCGAAAGGAAAAGGCCCGCCGCAAACATCATGATTTTTTTCATATCGTATCTGTGTTTTGTTCTGTTTCAAGGAAATCCTGCCCGGAGCCCGAAGTACAGGCGGCGGGCAGGATCGTCAGGTAAAGAAAAACGGGAGAACTATTTCCAGCCCTCGTTCTGGGACATGTTCGGGTTGACAGCCATCTCATCGGCCGGGAACGGGAGAAGCAGGTGCTTCGGGCTCATGAAACCGACCGTACCGTCCTGGTTGTAGCGGATGTAGTCGACGGAACCATCCTGGTTGAGCTGCGGGTGGATCGTGCCGCGGTTCTTCAGGATCGTGGCGGCGTCACCCCAGCGGAGAAGGTTCTGGTAGCGGATACCTTCGAAGCAGAGTTCGACGAAGGATTCGTCCTTGATCAGCTGCAGGTTCAGGTCGCCCTCGGAGATGGTCGGAGCCTTTGCACGGGTGCGGAGCTCGTTGATGCAATTGACGGCCTTCGCATTTTCCTTGTTCTGGAAATAAGCCTCGGCAGCGAAGCAGAGCACCTCGTCATAGCGCATGATATGATCGGGCAGCGGATAGCGGTAAGCGGAACCGTTGTCCTTCCAAGGCATGTACTTGCGGTTGAAGTAGCCCTCGCAGTCGTAAATCGGCATGCCGGCCTGAACGCGGGTGTTGAACTCTTCCTGCATGTCCTCGTAGGTCAGGATGAAGTTCTTGAGACGGTAACCGTCCTTGCCCTCGATCTTGACGAAGGTGTCGTAGAGCGACTTGGTCGGGCAGATCTGGAAGCCGAACGTATAGGTTGCGAAGTTCGCGGTCGCCGGGCGGGACTTGTCGAAGTTGTACTCGAACCGTTCGGCACGCAGACCGGTCCAGGTACCACGGAAGGTACTGTTCGGGCCGCTGTTGGAGGCATCGTCGATACCGCGCATGCAGAAGAGGTCTTCCGTGGAGACATCGCCCTTGATGGTACCGAAGTTCTTCAGGTCCGCCTGCAGGGAGAATTTCTTGCTGCTGATGATCTCATCGTAGATCTTGGCGGCATCCGCATACTTGTTCTGCCAGAGATAGGCCTTTGCCAGCATGGCCTGCGCATAAGCCTTGGTCATCCGGTAGGTGCCGGTCTGGTCGGTCAGGGCGCCGCTGGAGATCGCATCCTTCAGGTCTGTCTCGATGGCATTCCAAAGGACGGCGGGAGACTCCACATTGCCCTGGAGATATTCGGATTCGGTCAAAATATGATCCACGAGCGGAGCGGTACCCCAGAGGGTGACAAGCTCGAAATTGGCCCAGGCCCGCATCGTCAACGCTTCGGCGCGGGCACGCTTCATGACCTGGGAATCACCCTGGACGCGTTCCAGCACGAGATTGCAGCGATAGATCAGCGTATAGAGATTCGAGTAAAGATTCTTGACGACGCCGTTGCCGTCGTTGAAGGAGAATTCATTGTACTGGTAGAAGATACCGTCGGAGCGGTCCTTGCCGCCGGCCCAGAGTTCGTCACCCAGGAAGTTCATCAGCCAGCTGGCACTGCTGGTACCGCCGGAATGAGCAGTCTTGAACTGCGCATAAGCGGCAACAATGGCTTCCTCGGCTTCCGCGTCCGTCTTGTAGAAAGTGTCGATATCGACGACGCTGTGCTGAGGGATGTCAAGCTTGTCGGAGCAGGAAGCGAGAAGGAAACCTGCTGCAAGCACACCGGTGAAAATATATCTAAGTTTCATAATCGGATTTCCATTTAAAGGTTAGAAGGAAATGTTGACGCCGAAGACCGTCTTCTTGACCGTCGGATACTGGCCGTAGTCGATACCGAGGCCGCTGGAGCTGACGGAGACTTCCGGATCGAAGCCCGGATACTTCGTGATGACGAACCAGTCGTCAAGGGAGACATACAAGCGCAGGCTGCTGACGCTGATCTTCTCCAGCAGATTCTTCGGAACATTGTAGCCGAACTGGAGCTGCTTGACCTTGAAGTAGGAGCCGTCGAAGACATAGGCGGAACTCTCGAGGAAGTTGGCATAACCCCAGTGGGAGAGATCGGCGCTCGGGAACTTGGAATGGTCGCCCGGCTTCTGCCAGCGGTTGTCGAAGATATACTGCAGGGTGTTGGCCTGGTTACGGGTGGAACGCGGAACAGCATAGGCGATCTCGTTGCCGGCGGCGCCGCTGCCGAAGGCCGTGAGATCAAAGCCCTTGTAGCTCAGGTTGAGGGTAATGCCATAGGTATAATCCGGAATACCGGAACCGATCATGACCTTGTCCTCGTCGCTCATGGTTTCGCCGTTGTTGCCATGGTCCACATAGGTAGGGACACCGGTATCCGGATTGACGCCGGCATACTCGTAGCCGCGCATGTACCAGATCGGATAGCCCTTCTCGAAGTAAGTGGTCACACCGGAGCCGCCGCTGCCGCCGGAAACACGGGTCAGGGTCTCGTAGACATAGGTCACTTCGTTCTTCAGGGTCGCGAGGTTGCCGCTGATGCTGTAGCCGAAGTCGCCGACCTTGTCCTTCCAGGTGAGTTCGAATTCATGACCGCGGTTGCTGACGTTACCTGCATTGAGCGGAGACAGGGTACCGCCGACCACGAGGGAGGAATTCACGCTGCGCATGATCAGGTCCTTGGTCTTCTTGTCGAAGTAGTCATAGGTGAAGGACAGACGGTCCTGGAACATGCGGAGGTCGATACCGAGGTCGATCTGCTCGGAGGTCTCCCACTTGAGGTTGTAGTTGCCGATGGCGTTCGGAATGGAACCGGTCGCATAGGCGCCGCCCTTTTCCATACCGAGTTTGATCGTGGAAGCGATGGTCGCAGCGTACATGTAGTTGCTCAGGCCGGCGATGGAGCCGTTCTGGCCCCAGGAAGCGCGGACCTTGAAGTGGCTGACCGGGGTCAGGCCGAGGTTCTTCCACCAGCTTTCACGGGAAAGCGTCCAACCGCCGGAAACGGCCGGGAAGTAACCCCAGCGGGTATTGAGCGGAAGGATGGAGAGGTCAGCGGCATCCGCACGGAGGGAAGCCTGGATGTAGTAGCGGTTGTCGTAGTCATAGGAAACACGGCCGAAGTAGGAAAGTTCGGCATAATGGCGCATTTCGCCGCCGCTGACGGTCTTGGTGGCCGTACCGGTCTGGTTGGCGAAGTAAGCGTAGTTCGGATCCAGTTTGGTGATACCGATGTTGCTGCTGTTCGTACCGTTGATCTGACCGGTCACGTCGTAGTTGGAACGCCAGGAATAGGACATACCGACCATGGCGCTGACGTTGTGCTTGCGGGCGAAGGTCTGGTTGTAGTTGGCGAAGTTTTCCCACTGATAGTAGGTATTCGTACCGGCATTGCCGCGGATGGTAACATAATCGGTTACGGTATCGGTATTGGTAACGCTCGGCCAGGTCACGGAATTGCTGATGGAACTGTTGACGGTATAACCGAGACGGGAGGTGACGGTGACATGCGGAATGGCCGTGAAGTCCAGGGAAGTGGTACCGCGGAGATCGAACCGCTGGTTCATCGGGTCGGTGCTGTTGACCGTGATGTACGGGTTGATGTTGTTCGACTCCTGGAACGGAGACATGGAGTAGTAGTTGACGTTCTCGTCCTTGATGAAGGTATGGCCCTGATCAACGAGGGACTGCATGTGGAGCGGAAGCTTATCGGCCGGGTAGACGACCGGGGTGAGCGGGTCCATCTGGATGACGGCGGCCGGCAGGGAGTACATGCCACCCGCGCTGACCGTCTTGGAAGAACTGTAACCGAAGGAGTTGTTGGTCGTGAATATCAGCCAGTCCTTGATCTTGTAGTCGGCATTGACCGTGGCGGTCAGACGCTTGAAGGAATCGTGGTCCGTGATGACCGGACCGTTGTTGTCAAGATAGGAGATGGAAGCATAGAGGGAACCGTTGTTGTTCGCACCCTGGAAGGAGAGGTTGTGGCGCTGCATGGTACCACGCTCGAAAGCCACGTCGGCCCAGTTGGTATCGGTCGTGCCGTCATAGAAATTCTTGATACGATCTTCGGAGACAAGGTCATATTCACCGACCCATGTCAGATAGTCTTTCGCATTAAGGGACTGGGGGATATGCGCCATATCCTGGAAGGACAGCTGCATGTCGTAACGGATGATGCGACGTCCCTGGGCGGCCTTCTTGGTCGTGATGAGGACGACACCGTTACCGGCCTGCGCACCGTAGATGGCAGCGGAGGCAGCATCCTTCAGGACCTCCATGGATTCGATGTCGTTCGGGTCGAGCTGGGAAATGCTGCGCATGCGCAGACCGTCAACGACATAGAGCGGATCGGAGGATGCATTCGAGCTGTAACCGCGGATACGCATGGAGGACTCGGAGCCCGGAGCACCGGAAGTGCTGATGAGCTGGACGCCCGCAGTCTTGCCCTGCAGAGAGTTCTGGACATCGGTCACGGAACGGTTTTCCAAGTCGGCCGCCTTGACGGACGAGATGGCGCCGGTGACATCACTCTTGCGCTGGACGCCGTAACCGATGACGACGGTCTCCTCGAGGAAGGTATTCTCGGGTTCGAGGGTCAGGTCGATTTTGGCGGAATTGGCCGGGAGCACCTGGGTGGTGTAGCCGACAAAGGTAAATTCGAGGTTGGCACCCCGGGGGACAGTAACGGTGTACTTGCCGTCGATGTCAGTGGTCGTACCGTTGGTGGTACCCTGCTGCACGACGCCGACGCCGATCATCGGAAGGCCCTGCTCATCGAGGATCGTTCCGGATACAGTGATGTTGCCCTGTGCGAAGGCGAAACCGAGGCTCAGGAGAAACATCGTTGCGAATGTCAAAATTCGTCTCATTGGGTCAGATGTTTATAGGTTGATTGGTTAATAAGTTTTCCTAGTTCGAAGCTGCAATGATGACAAGGGCTGCCAGGAAGCAGAGGAACATCGCATAGACAAATTTCATGGTACCCTTCGGGGCTTCCTTGAACTCGCGCCAGATCAGCACGCCCCAGATCATCGCCACCAGCGGGGAGGCGTTGGAAAGGGCGTAGGAGACGGCCTTGTTGACCGGAGCCTGGGCCGTCATGAAGCTGATGACCATGCCGCTCATCCAGATGAAACCGCCGAGCATGCCGATCAGGTGGGTACGGGCGTCACCCTTGGTGAAATAATCCTTCATCGTGGACTTTCCTTCGACCGAGTGGCTCATCGCGATCGGGCAAAGGAAGAACGTGGAGACGAGGACCGCCAGGGCGAAGAAGAAGACCGCCTGGTACGGGGACAGGGTGCCGACGCCGCCGAAAGACGGAGCGGTTCCCTTCACGACGAGACCGTAGAAGAAGGCAAAGCCGATACCGGAAATGAGGGCGAAGACAATGCCCGCGGTCGGGCTCTTCTTCTGGCTGCCGGCCAGTTTGCTGTAGGAAACGGCGCAGAGGACCATGGCCAGGACAGCCAGGACGACACCGAACCAGAGCATGGGCTTGTTGCCCGTGAAGCCGGAGCTGAAGTAGTTGAAGATGATGCCGCCGACCCAGCCGAGGCCGCCGCCGATCGGGAATCCGACCGCCATGCCGGCCACGCCGTTCGCCGCCGTCAGGAAGATGTTGGAGAAGTTCCAGATCAGACCGCCGAGCAGGGGCCAGATGGCTGCCTGCCAGGTGATGTTCTCGAACAGATGTCCGCCGTAGAAGGCGAGCAGGCCGATGATCGCCGTCAGGAAGAAGCCGGCGATGTAATCCCAGTAGAAGAGGAAAGACTTCCAATCCTTCTTCTGGACCAGTTTCTGGGTGTTGGCCCAGGATCCCCAGCAGATGCAGCAGTAGATACAGCAGACCATCGCCAGGGCGACATTGGTGACGAGTACCATGGTCGTTCAGTTTTTATTCGTGGACATACAGATCCCAGCCGAGATAGTTCTCGATGGCATCCTGAAGGATATCGGCGACATGGGTGCGGCAAGCGGCGACATGGTGCTCGAAGCCGTTGCGGCAGATGTGCTTCATGAGTTTCTGCATGTTCGGGACCTTGGTCACGGCGATGCAGCCGTCCATTCCGTACGGATCGTTGGTGATCTCACCTTCGCCGAGGTAAGCCTTGATGACACCCTTCGTATCGTCGGTGGAGATGCGGAAGAAGGTGAAGTCGCCTTCGGTAACCTTCGCGCTGACGGCACCGAACGTCCGGACCTTGCCGAGGGTACGGCCGAGGACGCCGAGCGGGGCGAGCTTAAGGTTCTTGTTACCGACAAAACCGCAGGCGTAGTTGCCGCAGTGGGTGCAGACGCACTTCTCACGCTCCTGGGCGAAGTTGTTGTTCCAGTCCATCAGGGCGGATGCTTCGCAGGAAGCGAGCGTCAGGGCATACATGGAGACGGCACCGGCGATATCGGTCTCGCAGGCGCTCGGGATCAGCTTGTCGGAGAGCATGGACATGACGACGCACGGGGCGCAGCCGAAATTGATCTCCAGGGAGTCCCAGCACTGGATCGCCAGGGCATCGCACACATTGGCGGCGCACCAGCGGTCGACAGCGACACCGAACTTCGCCACGAGCGGCATCTTGTCCTCATAATTCGCAGGAACCTCGGCATACTCGTGGATGCTCTTGTTCTTGGCGATGTACTCGGGATCGTCGTCGGCGATCTTCTCGGCGGCGTACAGGATTTCGGACAGGTCGGCAGGAACGACGGTGATACCGTATTTCTGGAGGAGTTTCTCGCTGGCACGGCAGGTGTTGAAGCCCAGCGGACGGGTGCCGATCTGGCCGACACGGCAGTGGCGCAGGCCATTGACGACGCGGCAGACACCGGCGAACTTGATGATGTCGGCCTTCACGAGCGGATCGTAGATGTCATAGGTATGCAGGGTCGTGTCAGAGAACGGGATGCCGTACTGATACAGGTTGTTGCATACGGAGATCTTGCCGCAGAACGCGTCACGGCGGTGATCCAGGTCGACCTTGTCATTGTAGTCGTCATAAGCCTGGACAAGCACCGGGACACCCAGGTTGGCCTCATGGATGGCATTGATGATGCCGATTTCGAAACCGAAATTCGGGAGGGCGACGATGATACCGTCGATCTCCTCGCGGTGCTGCTTGAACTGGGCGGCAACCTTGAGGCCGTCCTCGCGGGTCTCGATGGAGGAACTGCCGGTGGGGGTTGCATCTTCGGGGAGAATGACATAGTCATAACCGCATTCGTCGAGGACGCGGAGGAGTTCCTTGCGGACATCGATGGCGAGGTCCGGATTGAAGTAGGCGCGTGTACCGATGATCACACCGAAACACATTTTCTTGTCTGCTTTGTACATAGTTGAGTGTTATTTGATTGTTGTTCGTTATTATTTGATCAGTTGACGGACGGCGGCCTGCCAGCCTTCATAGGCTTTCTCCACCGTATCATAGGACTGCGGAAGGACGGGTGCTTCTCCGTTCCAGACCGAAGCGGCCTGGTCGAAGGATGTCCATTTCCCGCGGGCGAAACCGTTCATGACGAACGCGCCGAAGGCGGAAGCATCCTCCACCTCGGAGCGGACGACAGGGACCTGCAGGAGGTCGGACTGGAACTGCATGAGGAAGGCGTTCTTGGTCGGACCGCCGTCGACGCGGATCTCTTTCAGGTCGATGCCGGCGGACTCGGTCATGGCCTTCACCAGGTCGGCGACCTGGAAGCCGATGGACTCGAGGGCGGCCCGGCAGACATGGGCCTTGGAGGAACCGAGGCTCAGGCCGCAGATCTGCGCCTTGACCTCCGGATGCCACCACGGTGCGCCCAGACCGGCAAAAGCCGGGACGAAATAGACGCCGCCGTTGTCCGGAACGGACGTAGCGAAACCTTCGATCTCCCCTGCCCCGGCGATGAGTTCCAGTTTGTCTTTCAGCCAGGTAATCGTCGCGCCCGTGCAATGGATATTGCCTTCAAAGGCGTAGAAGACCTTGCCGAGGGCGGCAAACCCGACGGAAGTCACCAGGCCGGCCGGCGGATTCGCGCAGTTCTCGCCGATGTTGACCATGACGGAGGAACCGGTACCGTAGGTCGCCTTACCCAGGCCTGCGCCGAAGCACATCTGGCCCGCCAGCGCACCGTGGCTGTCGCCCAGCACACCGGCGATCGGAATGGGCTTCTCAAAGATGCCTTCCGCCGTCGTTTCGCCGTAGAAGGCGTCGCACGGACGGAGATCGGCCATCATGCTGCGCGGGATCGTGAAAAGATCCAGCAGGTCCTGGTCCCAGTCCAGGGTATGGATGTTGAAAAGCAGGGTGCGGGACGCATTGGTATAATCCGTCGCGTGGACCTTGCCTCCGGTCAGTTTCCAGATGAGCCAGCATTCGACGGTGCCCATGAGCAGGTCACCGGCCTCGGCGGCCTCGCGGGCACCCGCGACATGGTCGAGGATCCATTTGGCGCCGCTGGCGGAGAAATACGGGTCAATCAGCAGGCCGCTGCGCTCCTGGACGAGGGCGTCGCAGCCGCGGGCCTTGAGCGCGTCGCAGATTTCCTTGCCGCGCATGCACTGCCAGACCACAGCGTTGGAGACGGGCTTGCCGGTTTTCTTGTTCCAGACAACGACCGTCTCCCGCTGGTTGGTCAGTGCCAGGGAATACCCGACCTCACGGCCGGCATTTCCACTGATTACCTCATTAATAACCCATATCGTATTTTTGTAAAGTGTTTCGGGATCATGTTCCACCCAGCCTTCCCGGGGATAGATCTGCTCGTGCCGGATGGATGCCATCTTGAGCAGCCGGCCGTCTTCCGCGAAGAGGAGGGCCTTCGTGGACTGGGTGCTCTGGTCGATCGATATTACCTGATGTTCCATGGCTACTTGACAAATTCTTTGGCGGCTTTGACGATTCCTTCCGCATCAAGTCCATAATAGTGGAAGATCTCGGGGGAAGTGGCATGGATGACATCCTCGTCCGGGATACCGAGGATCCGGACCGGAACGGGATGCTCAGAGAGGGCTTCCGTCACGAGGGCGCCCAGGCCGCCGAAACGGCTGTGCTCCTCGACGGTGATGATGCGGCCGGTCTCGCGGGCGGCCTTCAGGACAGCATCGCGGTCGAACGGCTTGATCCAAGACAGATCCAGGACGCGGGTCGAAATGCCCTGCGCAGAGAGCGTGCGGCCGGCCTGAAGGGCGTGCCAGACGGTCTCGCCCGCTCCGATGAGGGTCAGGTCGGAACCGTCCTGCAGGACATTCGCCTTGCCGATCTCGAACGTGAAATCATCATTTTCGTACACATCCGGAACGGCGGCGCGGCCGACGCGGATATAGCACGGCTCCGGGAAATCCACCAGGAATTTCACCAGTTTCGCCGTCGAACGCGCATCGCACGGAAGGACGACATTCATAGCCGGAAACGTCCGTAGGACGGCGATGTCGTGGAGGCTGTGGTGGGTGGCACCGAGCGCCCCGTATGCAACGCCGCCGCTGACGCCAAGGATCTTGACCGGGTTGCGGCTGTAGGCCATGTCGACCTTGACCTGCTCGAGACTGCGGGCTACATAGAAGCACGCGGGGCCGCAGCAGAAGACCTTCTTGCCGCAATGGGCCAGGCCGGCGGAGATGCCGACGGCATCCTGTTCGGCAATGCCGCATTCGACGAACTGCGCGGGCAGTTCATTGGCGAAGTCGCCGAGGGTGACGGAGCCGCGGGCGTCCGTCGTGACGGCGACGATATCTTTATCGGTACGCGCGAGTTGGAGCAGCGTATCCGTAAAACTTTTCCTGCAAGCGATCATGATTTCTGTAGTTTTTCGATTCTACCCTGAATCTCAGCCAGCGCTGTAGCGCACTGCTCGGCAGAAGGGACGCCGTGGTGCCATTTCGCTACATTTTCCATGTAGGAAACGCCCTTGCCCTTTGTCGTGTGCGAGATGATAAGATGCGGCTGGCCGTTGGAATAATCGATCCCGTCAAATGCCTTGACGAGCGAGACGATGTCGTCACCGTCTGCATCGATGACATCCCAGCCGAAAGCGGTCCACTTCGTCCGGATGCTGTCGATGCCCATCAC
>ODAI012507618.1_pt1 | contig 19296 bp, 21 predicted proteins | sample 1539321 | NCBI WGS metagenome assembly ODAI01 (sample SAMN02144231, study PRJEB22623) | gut metagenome | biome: sheep rumen | host: Ovis aries | place: New Zealand
GCCTGCCTTATGCATACGCTTTGCCATATAAGCGGCAAGCTCTGTCTGGGGAGTTATCTGGTAACCGAAGAAACACTTGCAGCCTGCTCTGATAGCGGCCTCTGCGAGAGCCTCGTTGCCCTTCATAAGATTTCTTTCCAAAGCTAAACAGCTCCTTTCACATAACTATAGTTATTTTTCAACGGTAATGGCGCAGTCCGGGCACATCATAGCGCACATAGCACAGCCGATGCAGGCAGACTGGTCGGTACATTCAGCGTAGAAATATCCCTTCTTGTTTCGCTTCTCCTTCTGGAGACTGACGATCTTCTTGGGACAGGCAGCGGTACAGAGTCCGCAGCCCTTGCAGCGCTCAGTAATGACTGTCATTTTTGCCATACACAATTCGCTCCTTTCAGAATAGGTGATCTAAGAACTTGCCTTCATAAGCCTTGGCACCAGTTCCCATGGGACTTTTGCCGGTGACGGGTATTTGTCCTGACTTCGGCGTGCTCCTGCGGAAGCTGTGCACAAACCTTATGAAGACAAGTTCTGTTTTTTAAGATGCGCTCGGTTGGAGCGGCATCCTGCTTACTTTTCCCAGGGCTTTTTTACGAATACTCTTGCCGGGAGAGCGTCCTCGGCGGATGAGGGTATCTGACAGCCTTCGGGATATACGGTGTATCTCACAGGGAGGCCTGTCCTTTTGGAGGTCTCCTCAGCGAAGCTCCGGGACTCTTCCACGATAGCGGAGGTGGTCTCGTCACCGAGATTGGTATTGTTGACGATAGCGGTATGCTTCATCCTTGATGCAGCCTCTATCTCATACATGAGCGAGATGACCTCGTCCGGGGTGTGAGTGAGATAGCGGCGTTGGTTTATGACATATAGCATATCCAGCTCGTCACCGTATTTTTCAAGAGATTCCGCATATCTTCCCAGGGCAACTGCGCCTGCGTCGTCGCCGCCCACATCAATGATGAGGCAGTCCTCGCTGGCTGCGAGCTGTTCAACGTCGAACTGTATGGACGGGATGTCCAGGTTGGTATTGGCGAAGTCCGGGGCGATGAGCTTGATGCCTTTTTCGGCAAAAAGCTGACGGAAATCGGTGGTGCGGAAATAGGGGTTGACTATATCCAGGTCAGCTATGGCTACGGAGCGTCCCTCCGCAGCAGCGTTAATGGCCAGATTTACGGCGAGGTTGGTCTTGCCGCTGCCGTAGTGGCCGGTGATAACAGTAATTTTTTTCATCAGGCAACTTCCTTGGTCATTGTTTCCGGCTAACGGGTCCGGAGACATCATTGAAAAATCCTATAAGATATATTATACCACTAAATCCACGCAAATGCAAGGGATTTTTCAATATGTGAACAAATGTCAGGGTTTGAGGGCAATAACATTTGAAAATCTGACTTCTGATGGTAAAATATATAAAAACTATTGACAGGCCGTAAATTTTGTGTTAAGATGTACCTATCCGGGAGAACGGCAATAGGCAGGCCGTTTACGGGAATATTTTATTTTATTTTTATTACAGGGAGGATGACTTATCCATGAAAAAGAGAATAAGACGTACAGCATCAGCCGTATCGGCGGCGGCTATGCTGGTGTCGGCTGTACCTTTTGCCTCAACGGCCCCGTACAGCCTTGTTTCAGTGGCCGCAGACGAATATTCAGTCCGTGACCCCTTTTTTAATTTCCGCAGTGACTATCACTACTACGAGTCCGAGCACTTCCAGTTCATCTGGGGCAACGGTGCTGACTCCTCCAAGGTGACACAGACCTTTCTTGAAAGAAATGCCAAGAATTTCGAGGACTGCTGGAACGTTTACATGAATGACCTTTCAATGGCGCCGCCTGACCAGTCTGTTGAGGACTATCTCCGTGACGGAAAGAAGTACAAGACAAATATATACATTTCCGGTACCGGTCTTGATGGAATGCAGGATGACTGGGCATATATGTCCTGGGACAGCGGCGGATTTGCCTATATGTTCTGCTGCGTGGACTCAATGCAGTACGACCCGCCTTCATGGGTGTTCCCTCATGAGTTCGGCCATGTTATGACAGCTCACCAGAGAGGCTGGAACAACAATAAGTATTCCTACGCATGGTGGGAGGCTATCGGAAACTGGTACAGAGAGCAGTACCTGTACAGCGATTATTCCAACGACGAAACAGGCCACGGCACTGACTTCTTCGAGACATACATGAAGAACCTGTGCTTCACCTTCCCCTGCGGAAGAGATTACTACGCATCATGGGCGTTTTTACAGTACCTTACCGAGAATCCTGACAACCTGGATGGCTATGGCGCCGACTTCGTGAAGAAGATGCTCCAGGAGGGACAAGTGGACGAATATCCCTTTGACCAGGTGGAGAGACTGGCTCCTGCTGACTTCAACGAGACCCTGGGAATGTTCGCTGCCCACATGGCAGGCCTTGATTTCAAAAAGGGCGACGCTTACCGTGCAAGACTCAACGAGCTGCTCGGCCAGGGAGACTGGAACTGGCAGCAGATATATACGATGCTTGAACCTGCCGGAGGAAACACATACTCAGTTCCCACTGAGAGAGCGCCTCAGTTTGCAGGACTCAATATAGTTCCCCTTGAAGTCAGCGGAGATACCATTACCGCTGAGCTGAAGGGAATGTCAGACCTTGAGGGCGCAGACTGGAGAGCCTGCATAGTCCAGCAGGCATCTGACGGCAAGTGTACCTACTCTCAGCTCTTCAAGTCAGGAGAGAAGGTATCAGTGCCTTACACAGGCGGCAAGGCTTATCTCAGCGTTATAGCCTGTCCGAGTCTCGACAGTATAAATAAGTACGGACTGCCGGGCATCTATGATAATGACTCTGCGTTCTCCGAGAAGAACGTTCCATTCTCCTCAAAGGAGCGCTACCCCTATCAGGTGACATTCGGAGACGGCATCTCCATAACAAAGCGTACAGTTCCCACAACAAGCTCAAACTGGTGGGAGCAGGCGAACTACGCTCCTCATCCCAACGGCGGCGGACTTGTGGCAAGTACTGCAAAGGTTGACTCTACGGTATATGTGGCTCCTGACGCTATCGTCAAGGGCAATGCTAAAGTTACAGGCAATGTAAAGATACTCGACCACGCAGTAGTCGAGGGCGACGCAAAGGTCTCTGACAACGCTGTTATCGCCGGCTACGGTATGGTCTGCGAGAATGCTGTAGTTTCCGGAAATGCCAGAGTTGACGACTGCGGACTCGTAATGGGAAAAGCGAATATCAGCGGAAATGCCAGAGTAATAGAGAGCGCCTGCGTTTACGGCAACACAAATATGACGGACTATGCCACTGCCAAGGGAGTTGCCTTCCTTATGGCGAATTCGAGCCTTTCCGGTGAGGGAGCCGGTGACGGTGACCTCTACAGCGATAACAATATCCAGTTCACTCAGGGTACATCCTTCGGCTGGACCAGCGCTCAGGCCTATGCAAGCAGCAGACCGTACACCAGCAAGCTGCTCTATGCCTACGACTTCGGCTCTGACAGCAGCCATGATGCTGCAGACAGATACACCTCCACCTATGCGCTGAATACAGGCGCAGAGTGGGAGCCTGAGAGGACGTCCGCACAGGGCGTGCTCACCTTCGACGGCAGCTCCTCACTGGCCCTTGACAGGTCCGCACTTTACACCGAGGATATGGAGATACAGCTTGCTGTCCTTGACCGTGACCCTACAGCTTCAAAGGAGACTCTGCTCTACTTCGGAAACAGCAGCGACTACCTTGAGCTTTGTCTTGAGGACAATGACATCGTGCTCCGTGGTGGACTGTCGGCAAGCTCAGCAGTTCCTCAGGAGGTACGTGCTGAAAACGCAGTGACCGACGGCAAGTGGACCAAGGTCAGCGTGATACTCAGCGGCGGCAATGCAGCTATAAAGACTGACGGCAATATTGTTGCTCAGGGTGCTATGACTGTGACTCCCAGGAACGTTGCGGATTCCGTAACTGTTGACGACAGCACTGCTGCTTACCGTGCAGGTGCTGACAACAACGGCGAGAATACCCTTAACGGCTCACTGGACTTCATAAGGATATTCCGTGGTGAGGTGGAGGAGCCTTCGGAGACATACTCCGGTCAGGAAGAGGTGACAGCTCCTTCAACAGACCCCGGTACAAAGATAGTATGGGGCGACGCTGACTGCGACGATGAGGTCAAGATGAATGACGTGGTACTGGTAATGCAGTCTATCTCCAATGCTGACAAGTATGGTGTGGACGGCAGCGACAAGGACCGTATAACTCCCGACGGACAGCGCAATGCGAACGTCTATGAGAATGCTGACAGCGGCATAACTGTGCAGGATGCTCTGCTCATACAGAAGTACCTGCTGGAATTGGTGGACTCTCTTGCACCAGAGGGAATGGAATAAAAACAAGCTCCGGGCGGACCTTAGGGTCCGCCTGTTTTGTCCTGAAAATCTGTAATATATGGCCGGGATTCGTCTCGGAGTATAATACGGGTGTGCACAATAATATCCGACTTTATAGGACTATATTGCATATTCAGTAATATTTTTAGTATGGACAATAATGCTTTTTTACTGATTAGACGGGCAAAAAAGCGATTTTTCTATTGACATTGAACGATAAATGTGATAAAATTAGTCTGCAAAAATGTTTTAATAACTTTTAACAAGCCGGGGACTGTAGGCGGCTCCCGGAATGTTATCAGTATTTAAATGGAGGGAAATATAATGAAACTTTTTAAAAGGACACTTGCTGCACTCTTTGCTCTGGGCATGAGCGCTGCAAGCATACCTGCTGCACAGAGTGTAGGCAGCGGCAGCATCCTTACTGCGTCAGCCGCAGACCAGGACATTACTTCACAGATGAAATGGGGCACTCTCAGGATCGGTGGAGGCGGCTTCGTTTCTGGTATCGTTACCGGCAAGAAGGAAATGTATGCACGTACTGACGTCGGAGGAGCTTACAAGTACAACTACGAGACAGAGAGCTGGGAGCAGCTCCTGGGATTTGTAAACGAGGCTGACCGTGGACTCCTCAGCGTAGACGCTATGGCTATCGACCCCACAGACGACGATACAGTTTACTTCCTCTGCGGATGTATGTACTTCTCAGGTGCCCGCACTGAAGTATTCAAAACTACCGACGGAGGCAAGACCTTCACAAGAACAGACGTTACTGACCTTATCCAAGTTCACGGCAATGGCTACGGACGCCAATGCGGAGAAGCTATCGCTGTTGACCCGGATGATCCGAATACGATTTATGCCGGCGGTGATGTTTCAAAGAATGGTATAGGTCTTATAAAGTCCACTGACGGAGGCAAGACTTGGAATGCCGTCACAGGCTACAGTGATTTGGAATTCGGCTTAGGAACAGAAAAACGCCATTATTTTGAATATGAAATACATTGGCCATGGTACGACGACAATAGCTATGCTATGGCTGCTACGACCTCAACTGACGGCGAGAGTGCAAGTGTTACTCAAAACGGCGTCTCAGCCATAACTATTCTGGACGGAAAGGTTTATGTCGGTACCTCTGTGGTAGGTATCCCCAACATCGTCGTTGCCGATGTTTCAACAGACAAGTTCTCAGTCCTTGACAGCTCGCTGCCAACGGACTGGTATCCCTCCAGATTGGTCCCCGACGGACATGGAAATATCTTCATATCCTACCTTGACAGCATACTTTTGGGCAAAGTCGGCGGCGGTGCCTATAAGTACAGCCCTAAGACTGGAGCTCTCAAGAACATTTCTCCCTGTAAGGAAGGAATCGGTGAGGTATTCTGCGACCCGAACGACGAGAACAAGCTCATAGCTTCTACCTGCGCTAATTCACCAATGTCACAGCTGTGGTATGCTGACGCTTGGGAAGATGGTAATGTAGCTTGGGGCGAGAGGTACTTCCGTTCTACTGACGGAGGTAACAATTGGGAGGAAATGACTCCCGGCAACGCAAAGGAATGGAACGGTCCTCTCATGGCTGATTATCTCCAAGACGGCGGTTATGAATGGATTAGAAATAAATCAATCCACTGGTCCGGCTCTATCGTCATTGATCCGAGAGATCCCGATAGGTTCTTCACAACGTCCGGAAACGGCGTTTTCAAATGTGACGATATATGGGGAGAGCTCCCTGTGTTCACCTTCCACCCGGACGGCATCGAGGAGGTAGTTGCTCTTGACTTCGTCAGCACCTCTGACGGCCTGGACCTCTCAGCTATCGGTGACTACGACGGATTCGTTCATCAGTCCATGGACAAGATAGGCCTCCAGTATCAGCCTAATATGGGCTCAACATCTGCTATCGCAGTATGCCCCCAGAATACAGACGTATGGGCAAGAATTGCCGAGGGCGACAACGGTGCAGGCTACTACACCACTGACAGAGGCAAGACCTGGAATGCCTTCACACCTTCCACCAAGGGTGGAAAGCTGGCTATCGCTCAGATAGACAAGTCCACATACCGCATCTTCAACACCGGCAAGAACGACGGCGGAGTTGCATATTCCGATGACTGGGGCAAGACCTGGACAAGCTGCGAAGGCATACCCTCACAGTACGGATCCAAGCCCACAATGCTCCTGGTAGAGCCTGATGACCCGAATACTGTCTATGCATATGCAACATACTACAACTCTTCATGGTTCTATTCAAAGCCTGCTCCCACTGCTGAAGATGCACAGTATAAGTTATGCGTCAGCACAGACGGAGGAAAGACCTTCACTTCTACAGACATCTGTATGTACGACCAGTGCGACAGTGCAGGACGTATCGCATATCTTGAAAAGGGACACCTCATCCTCGGCGGCGGCTGGTACGGAATGTACGACGTTACTGTCAAGGACGGCAAGGTAACTTCAACAAAGATAGACAGCGTTAACTACTGCAAGACTGTAGGCTACGGCGCTCCTGAAAAGGAAGGCGGACTGAATACTATCTACTTCTACGGCAAGACCGGAGAGAATTCCCCTGAGGGCATCTACCGCTCCACAGACGGCGGCAAGTCCTGGGCCTGCATCAACACAGACCACCTCTACGGCGGTACCGGAAACGGCAACTTCCTCGTAGGTGATATGGATGAGTTCGGCAAGGTATATATGTCAACAGTAGGCTGCGGAATCGTTGTTGGCTACCTCTCAGACGGCAGCGACATTGAACCCAGCAAGACAATATGGGGCGACGCTGACGACAACGGCGAAGTAAAGATGAACGACGTTGTACTCATCATGCAGTCCATAGCTAATAATGACAAGTACGGCATCAACGGCACCGACAAGGATCACATCACAGCCAAGGGCCAGGCTAATGCCAATGTTTACGAGAACGAGACAAGCGGTATCACAGTACAGGATGCACTTCAGGTACAGAAGTTCCTCCTCGAAAAGATAACCTCACTTGATCCCAAGGACTTCGTAAAGGAATAAACAAAAAGCGCCTCCTGTATTCAGGAGGCGCTTTTTTCTGCCGATATGCCGGCGGAATCACAGTGACGCAGGGCTATGACAGTTCCGCTTATAAGAAAAGCGGACATCCCGGAATTTCTGTGCAGACACTTTACTCCGGCACCCTTTATAAAACCCAGCTCCATAAGCCGTTCTCGCAGAGGACCGGGTGCTGAGATACCTGTAATGAAACAGCTCTCGCCTTCACGGAGAGAGCTGAGTTTTTTAGAAGTTTCCATAGTTCTCCTCCGCTGCATTATATGCATCTGCGGAGCGAGGTGTCACTGACGTGGGAATTTGTCGTGGTATACGCCGACCTCAGTTATGATGCCGGCACTGCTGCCTCTTACGGTAAGAGTGCATATCCTCTGGGACTGCACTGACCCGAAGGTCACAAGGTCCGAGAGGTCCTCACCGTTGTAGCCGCTGTAGGAGCAGAACAACTGTCTGCGTCCACGGAATGCCACCTGGTCATGGTAGAGCAGAGCATCCGAGGGTTCACGGAGGAACTGCATATCCAGGTCGAAGTATTTATGGCGCACTATCTTTGCAGTGGTGACATCGGTGTCCTCGTAGTCGAAATGGCCGTATTCACCGGAGATGTCCGCCATATGGAAGTGGCTGACCAGCCTTTTTCCTGAAATTGCTGAGCCTGTTGTAAGGAGCTGTGCAGGAGAGTATGAAAAGCTCTGAGGGTCCGGGACCTGTGTCACACGTACACAGTTGGTGCTGCGTATAAACGGATGACCGCCGGTGAGCTTGTAGGTCAGGTTGACGATATTCTCCCACATGGTGGTATTCTTCTCCACGTTGATGTAGCTGCTGGTGTCGGAGTTGTCCTCATGGGTGACATAGGGGAGAGGGTAAAAGCTGTCCATAAGAGCATTTATAGATATACCGAACTTCACACCTGGTTCAAGCTGGTTCTGACAGAGAAGTGAAGTGAAGCTGCGTGAGCTGACGGCAGCTATGCTGCCGCCGCCGGATGAAGTTACCGTAAGACTGTCGATAAGTCCGTGATGAACCATTAGACCGTCTAAAAAGAGGCTGACCTCCGTTATCCCGGAGGGGTCAAGGCCGTCAACGGCCGCTGAGGCATACAGGGTGGTGTATGCAAGGTAGATGTCCTTGCGAAAGGTGAAGTTCAGGAGTCTGTCCTCACGGACTACAGTGCCGTCTGCAAAGGTGAAAGCGATAACTGCTGTCATTCTGTCACCTCGCTGTTCCTTATCCCTGCCGATATGAGGGTCAGGGTGCTGTAGATATGCTCCTCACCCTTGTCCTCGGCGGAAAATGACTCTACCCGGCAGTCTGCAAAGGTCAGCCCACGGTATTCCACGTCAAAGGCGGTGCCTGCCTGCATCATAGCGCTTACGGACTCCACAAAGGCAAGAGGAGCGTCCGGCTGGCAGATGCGTCCTGAGAGGGTGATGAGCATTTCCTTCGGGAAACTGGATGTGATGACGTCCGCACCTGTGACTGACGGCTTTTCGGTGAAAACTCTTTTCCTCTGAGCTTTGAGGTATTCGCACCAGAGGGTGAAGTCACCTATCTCCAACTCTTCCGGCTGACGGGAGCTGAGTACAGTTTCGGTTGTGTTCATGACTGGCTCCTTTCCGACTTTATGATGCCTCCTGCGGAAATTACAGCAGTGAGGACAAGTCTGTTTATGCCGGAGTCCGGCTTTATGGCAATTCCTTTCAGCTTGCAGTCAAGGCCGGACATTCCCAGGACCGCCGGGCCGATGTAGGAATCGAAGTAGTCCAGCAGCTTGTCCATAGACCAGCTCTGAGGTGCAGTGACTTTCAGTGAGACCTCTGCCCGGAAGGGGATATAGACATGATACATCGAAAGGACCGGTGAAGTGCTGCTGAAAGAGTCGATGCCCACCACTGTAAAGATGCTGTCAGGCTTGCGGCAAATGTCCACTGCGTCGAATGCGCTGTATACATGGGAGGCTCCTGCCTCGGTGAGCTTTTCTGAAACGGTGCTGATGATGTCCTTTAGCATAGTGTTATTCCTTTCTGCCGGATGTGCTCATGAAAATGAAAGTCTTTGGTGCGATGAGGTCACTGCACAGGTCGAGATAGTTCCTGAGGAGCTTTTCGGCGCTGTCGGCAGGACTGCCCTTGCCGGTATCCGGCATTTTTCCGGCGTAGGTGTATTTCTCCCTGTCACGGGATGCGAGTATCTGTCTCAGTCTGTAGGCTGCTATAGCAGCGGAGAGAAAATTGAGTCTGGGGTCCGAGGAGTCTGCCTCTGGGAGGAGCATCCTTTCGGTCTCGTTTACGGCAAGGTCTATGAGAGCCGCATTTGTTTCGGTTGCCTCATCTTCACCTGTAAACAGGCGGAAGAGAGACTTTACAGTTTCTATGTTCATGGTGCCTCCTATCTCATAGAGAAGTCAGCGGAGCAGTCCTTTTCGGAGCTGTCTGGCAAGAGCTGGACCTCTGTGCCTGTATTTGAGCGCTGCTTTTCAAGGGAGCGTTTCAAACCTATGAGCTGCTGAGTATCCATTGCCTTGGATGTGAGCGATACAGCGTCAGCGGCATTGCGTCCGCCTGTGAAGTAGGCAAGTCTGCGGATGTCTCTTCGGAGCTCTTCATCTGCGGGAGAAGGGTCACAGGAAACCGGTGAGGACTCCACAGCATCTGAGCTGAAATGCTTTGTGACTCCAGCGCTGACTTGTGCCGGAACTGCCACAAAGCTCCATTCATAGGCATCTGTAATGGAATCCAGCACGATATGGCAGAGCTTTCCGCTGTAATAGCTGCCCTTTGCATGACTGCAATTATCCGAGACTTTGTCATGTCCGCAGACAGAGCATATCCGTTTTGCCGCAGAGCAAGAGATGCTGACTTCCTTTTTTATGCCGCCGTCTATCTCAGCGATGAGACTTTTATTGCCGTCAGTCCTGACCATATAGGCCATTGCCTTTACGTACTTATAGGGAGCTCCCCAGCTTGTAGTCCTTGAATCGTCGGTGACCAGCTCTGTATCGAAGATACGTGCGGACTGGTTGACGGTGGAGGGGGAGTGGTCGAAAATGCCGGTCTTGCCCACGAAACGGCTGCATATCTCTTCAAGAGCCTTGTCGGAGAATCTCTCGCAGTCACGGTCTATCTCATTGTCGCAGAGTATCACCGAAAAAACATAGAGCTCATCCTCAGTGAAGGGACGGCGGGTGAATGAGTTTATCCTTTCGAGAATTTCCTTAGTCATAGTATCTCCTTTCATTATGACGGAGCAGTATCATCAGCAGGACGCCCTTACGGGCGCCCCTTTTTTCTGATGATGACCTTATCAGCCGGCAGTTATCTTGAGGACCTTTACTGCGGAAGGAGTGATCTTCCTGAAACCGCAGGTAATGGAAACGGTCATCTGGTCGAGCTGACGGTCGATGAGCTTGTCAGTCTCCATGACAAGGTCTGTGCTGGTGATAAATTCGAGAGCGAAGTTTCTGTCGATGCCGATTATCTTGTCGGCGGGAGCGGCAGAAGTCTTGACGAGCTCTGAGCCGAAGGGGAGGACGAGCTTTCCGTCAGTATTGGCACGGCACTCCTTGAGCTGGTCCATAGCGGCTATCTTTGAAGCATTTCCGGGAGATGCGATGACAGTAGTCATGTCAAAGCATGAGAACTTGCCGTAGAGGTCAGCCAGGTCGCTGTACACCAGTGAGGATGTGGAGATCTCCTCGGCACTGTCTGCAAGAACAGTCATAGCGTCAGCAACTACGGCAGCGGCCAGTTTAACGCCGATGCTTCTGAGCATTACGCCGAAAACGTCAAGTCTCTGCTGACGGATAGCCTCATATGATGCGCTGATGAGTCTGCCGTACTTGGCGAGGACTGTAGCAGTGGAGCTCTCTCTCACATTGGCGGCAGGAAGCACTGCTGCCTGAACGGATGTGGTGTATTCCGCAGTATCATCGAGGGTGCAGCCAAGGTACTGACCGGAGCTGCAAACGGTCTTTGCAGCGCATACTGCTGAAAGAACTGTTTCATCGAAGCCCTTTCTGATGCATCTTGTCACGAATTCGGGGAAGAGAACTGCGGACTCAGTAGATGAGAAGAACTTCTCTACGCAGTCGCAGTCCTGTCCCTTTATCCTGATGTTGAAGCGCTTGAGCTGTCTCTCGTAAGCGTCCAGCTTTTCAAGGGGAGTTCCGCAGTAGGCGGAAGAGGGGTCGAGTTCCTCAAGGGCGGCGGTAAAGGACTTTCCGCTGAGATTGTAAAGGGCCTTTTCAAGTTTGATATCGTTATACATAATATACCTCCATATTAGTTGTTTACATTTTTATCCGATGAATTTTCAAGCCGGAGCTCTATCTCTCTGGCCTGAGCGTTTTTCAGGCGGGACTCCGCAAGCACGGACTCATCCTGAAGGTTGATATTGCTCCATTCCACACGGCAAACGGCCTCTGAGCCAATGGAGCTGAGGAAAGCGCTGCCTATGTCGCAGATGACGGGAGTGAGCAGTCTGCGGTAGTATTCCAGCTCTGATGTGAGGATGTCAGCCTGCTGTGAGGACATCCTCTCGGTGCTGCTCCAGCTCAGTCCGAGAAGGAACGGCGGTATTGAGAGTTTGGCCACAAGCTGTTCCAGGAGCTGGCGGACGGGTACATTGGTATCGAAGAGTTGGTTCTCCGCACCTATGACCTTGATGTCCACGTCACCTACAGCCACGAAGTCCTTGACCTGACCGCAGCGGGCGGAATTCATTCCGTCGGCCCACTGTTCGGCTATCTGCTGTGCTCTTTCACGGGAGTACATGATGTCTCCGGAGCCTGATGGCGGTTTATAGGTAACAGCGTAGCGGACGTTCCCGGCACGGTCGAAGTTCTGGCCGATGCACTCGTAAATACGCATGAGTATGCTGCTGAGAGCAGGCAGTCCCCTGAGAAGGGAGTGACCTCCTGTAAGGGATGCGTAGACTATCCTTTCTGGGTGAGTCACCGGTCTTTCGGAGCCGTCACCGCACCGGACAGCGTACTTTCTGACGAAGGGGTCGCTGCCGGGAGAGAGCCTTATCCGTGAGACATCGCCGTTCCAGAGACCGGCAATGCGTTCCTGAGAGCTGTCCACAGCTATCTCGCCTACAGCGCTGCCGTAGGTGAGCAGACTGTCCATGAAGTTGTCAACGAAGCAGTTTATGGACTTTCCTGAGATACCCACAGGGATGTTTTCCAGGAAGCTGTCCAGTTCCTGCTGCAGCGACGGGTCAGAGCAGAGCACCTGAAAACCGCCGGTGAGACGTATCATCTTCATGAGTGCTGCGTCGATTATCGGTACAGCGAATCTGAGCCGGTCGTAGAGCTCCTTTTCAAAGGGTTCCACAGCCGGAGGGAGCTGACTGTCGTTTTGCAGCGAGCGCGGAGCTGCGGCTATTTCCGGGACTGCTCTTACAGTTTCTTTTTTTCTGAAGAGTTTCATAAAACCTCCTTACTGCCTGAGCGTCAGGCGGATGTAGAACAAAGGCTGCATTTGGGTCATCTTGCCACGGATATTGCGAATGGGTCGCAGTCGTTCCGCCGGCTGAACATATCCGCCACAAAGTAGCGCATATCGTCCATTGCGTGGTCGTTTTCCTTTATGGGAGCGTCGGAGCCGGCCTTTTCGCTCCAGCGGTAAAGCCGGAACTCCCGGATGATGTCCCTGCATGACTCATTGAATCTGAGCCTGCCCTCCTTCAATGCAGTGCTTACCTGTCTTATGCCTGTAACAACGTCGTTTTCAGCCTTTACCACTCTGAATCTGCCGTGTCTGCGGATACACTCGATAAAGCTGGCAGCGGACGGGTCAACAATGACTTTGCTGACATCCAAACCCTCTGCCAGTTCTTCCAGAGCGGCATAGTGTTCCTCGTCGGTGCGGGATGCTCCTTCTCTCTTAGAGGAGTAATAGTACTCCTTCAGGCGGTACCAGACGCCGCTGCTGAGTCCCCACAAGCCGAATGAGGAGGGATTTACGGTTCCGTAATCACAGGAAATAACAAATTTTTCGCACTCCACATGACCGGAGTATACATGGAGCTTTTCGCTGAACATAGGGTAGACCACACCCTCCGATGCTGTCCATTTGCCGAGGATGAACCTGTCGTAGAAAGCACCGGAGTACATACGCTTATAGCGTTCCTTGACAGCCTCTGACAGCGACGGATTGTCGTCCATGGTAAAATGCAGGCAGAGGGCATTTTTCTCCTCGGCCTTTTTTATCCACTCAGTGTAGAACCAGTGGGAGGGGTTGTCGGGGTTGCAGTTGAACCACATTTTGGAGCCGCTGACTGAGCATCGGGCAAGAGCCTGTTCCACAAAGGACCTTGGCATAAGAGCTGCCTCGTCGAAGAAAACTCCGGCGAGAGTCATTCCCTGTATGAGGGCAGCGGAGCCTTCGTCCTTGCCGCCAAACAGGTAAAAGCGGTTGGTCCTTCCGAGAAAGGTCAGGTCTATGTAGTTCCTGCTGACCTTTTCTGAGCACTGAAAGCCATAGCCGGAGAGCAGAGGCATCAGCGGAGTTACCACATTTCTGCGGAGAGAGGTAATAGTCTTTCCGCAGAGTGCGAATGAGCTTCCGGTGAATCTTGCGGATGCCCATAGCACGAAGCCCAGGGACATCGACAAAGTTTTTCCGCTCCGGACGGCACCGTCACAGATGATAGCGTCGTATCGGCGGTAAGCCGGGTCATTCCACCAGTTCATAGTGAGCCGCTGTTTTTTTGAGAGCTTACTGATCCTCAGATAGACCACCATCCTCTGCGGAAGAAGTCAGAGCAGAGATTAGGTCGGCAGCCTTGTTTCTTTCGGAGAAAGCATTTTCCAGCTCGTAGAGCTTTTCCAGAGCCTTCATCCTGTCGAAGAGCTTGACCTCCACACCTCCGCCCTTGACCCGTTTTATCTCAGAGACATTGAACAGGTCCAGCTTAGCAATGACCTCCGGCGGCGGGAGCTCGTCAGCGAACACAAGGTAGACAGCGTCGGAGCAATTGCCGAAGGCCAGCCGTCTCAGGCCGGAAGTTATACTGCCGGAGTCTGAGAGCACCTCTCTGAGCTTAGCTATTTTTCTCCTGCATGAAGCTGACTCCAGGAATGCAATGCCCTCAGCGAGAGCTTTTTCCTTATCGAGTCCGGCTTTGGCAGCAGCTTCAGCAGCGTTGCCGAGAACAGCGTACCAGCAGCAGAAAGCGTTTTTCAGGGATTTTTCTGATGTATCGTTCTGCATATCCAAGACCTCCTTTCGGTATTGAGCGGATGCAGCCTCCGTTCATAAGGGGGCTGGAAAGAGGGGTTATACAACGGAAAACCGTTGTATAACAAAAAAATCTCTCCGACGAATCGGAGAGATGCACAATACGATGTGAAATATTAAAGGCTTGGTTGTTGCAAATCAACAAAAGAATCCTGCTGCAAAAGCCGCCGCCGCAGCAGATAGTGCCACGACTATCAGCGGAAGTCCGAAATAGGCCAGTATCGCAGCCGCAGCCGTGCCTGCTACAGCAGTGACTATACTGCCGGTACTGTAGAAAATAGCCGGTATGGTCATAGCACTGAGCACTGCATAGGGGATGTAGTACAGGAAACTCCTGAAAAATCTGGACTTTATCTTCTTCCGGAAGAAGGTGAAAGGTATCATTCTGATGAGGTAGGTCACCAGAGCCATAACGAAAATATACACAGCAACAGTCATGAGACTTCCTCCTCGTCTTTAACCGGGAACAGCAGGGCACCCAGAGCTGATGCTGCAGCAGCGCTGATTATAACTGCGAAGCCTCCGCTGACGGCAGTGATGACGTATCTGAAAAGAATGCTGATGCCAGCCGCAGTGATGACCACTGCCAGTACACTTTTGTTTTTTCTGGACGGTGGTATTATTATGGCCAGGAACATTCCGTAGAGGACTATTCCAAGGGCACTGCTGAGAGCCGCCGGCAAAAGCTGACCAGCCGCCGCACCGAGTGCAGTACCGCTTACCCAGCCGGCAAAAGCCACGAGTATCATGCCGTACATATATGATGGGGTAAGGGGCTCAGCCTGAGCCGAGCAGACAGCGAATATCTCATCAGTTATGCCGTAGGATGCAGCGAGCCTGTGAGGAGTAGTGAACCCGGAGTCCAGCTTCTGCGAAAGGGAGATAGCCATAAGTGAGTACCGTATATTTATGGTGAGCTGAACCAGTATCATCTCAATTATAGCCCCTGATGCAGCGATAATATCCACACCGGCGGCCTGTCCGGCTGATGTGAGATTGGAGGCAGAAATGACAGTTGCAGCGAAAGGCGAAAGGCCTGCCCTGACAGCCATTATACCGAATCCAAATGAAACGGAGAGGTAGCCCAGGGCGATAGGGATGCCGTGGGCCATACCTCTCAGGAATCTGTTCTGCATTATTTTACCGCCTCTAAACGGCTGATTATCTCGTTTTCAAAGTCAGTGCAGCCGCCTCCGCTGTATACAAAGCTGAATGAGTAGTCGTCCATTATACGGAAAGCATATGTCTGAGTGATAGTCATGTTGTAGTTTTCATAGGTGGAATCGACTGAGAAATAGGTGTACTCATCGTTACCCAGCTTGAAGGTCTTGGGGTCTGAGTAGTTACTGTAGGTAACGCCGTTCATGTTGGAAAAATTCTGCTTTAAGATAGCGATGTAATCGTCAGCAGAGAGCTGGAATGTAACGCCTTCTTTTTTCAGGTTCTCAAACATGAAGAGTACATTATCGCCGGTGGTGCTCATTGCCTGAGCGTCGTAAATAGCTATCTGTTCAGCGATGAGAGCGTCAAGGTCAACACCGGTGTCTACAACAGACTGGCTGAGTCCCATCATAGCGAGAATATCATCCTCAGAAGAGAAATTCCAGCCGTCAGGAGCAGTAAAGCGGAGGTTGCCAAACTCGCTGGTATAGACATTTCCACTTATCTCACCCTTTATGAAGTCGGAGTCGCCGTCTGACTCTGCCGGAGCATCTGTTTCCTCTTCGGTCTCATTCTCAGTGACTGCTTCATCGGTCTCTTTTTCGTCATCAGTCTCATTATCGTCGTCATCGTTGAGTTCGTATGCCTGAGTTGTGTCTGAGTCCTTGCTGCTGCTCTTTTCAGAGTCAGTGTCTCCGCAGGATGCAAAAGCGCCAAGGCAGATGAGCAGTGCAGTCAGAAGTGATACTTTTTTCATATTATTTCTCCTTATCAGTTGATTGATTCGATATTGTTTATGAATTTACTCGGGTCCTCATTGCCAGCAAGACCTGAGTATATCAGTGAAACGATGAAATGGTCTATTTTGCGTGAATAGCAGTGCTGAGGCAGAGATAAGTCATAGCTTGGATAGTACATATCATGCTTGCGGTAAAGGTAATCCTGTCCGGCGATATTTACCGTTGATATCTCGCCGATGTTTCTCATTTCCATGCCTGAACCCAAGTCAGCATTAGCAGAGGCTTCAAAATAGTCCTCAACAGTGAAGTTTTCCGGGTCGGGGCAGGTCTTATCAAGGTTTTCGTATACGACCATAAATGTCTCGCCGGTCGTGAGATTCTGAGCCATAGCATCAGTGATAGTCACCAGGTTAATGAGCTCCTGCTCCTGCTCTGACACATCGGTATAGGACTGTCCGAGGTTCATAGCTTCGAGTATCTCTTCATCGGAATTGAAAGTGAATCCCTCAGGAGCGGTTATTTTCAGACCGTTATACTGGCTGGTGTAAACATTTCCGGAGGATGTACCTCTTGTGAAGTTAGTTCCCTCTGCGGCAGCATGAGTGGTAGTGGCCTCAGTCTCATCCTCGGCAGGCTCTTCGGTGTCAGCTTCGGTAAGCTCCTCAGTGTCAGCCTCTGTGGCTGCCTTTTCATCATCATCGTTCTGGTCGTAAGCGTTTGTAGCATCGGAGCTCTTACTGCTGCTGTCATCAGAGTCGCTGCTTCCGCAGGCAGCAAATGAGCTCATACAAAGGGCGAAAGAAGCTATAAGTGCGATTTTTTTCATGGTATTCATAAGTGTTCCTCCAATTAAATCTTTTTATCTTTACGTGCTGTTTGCAGCACGTATCTGCAAGGGCATTAAAAAAATTATAATGCAATGCATTCATTATAGCATATTGCAGGGAAGATTTCAAGTCTTGAGCAGTTCACAGACAGAAACAACGAATTTTCCGCCTTTCAGGACGTACTGCCGTATCCGGCAGCCTTCGGGGGCGGAAAGGATACCGTTGTCCGATAGGATGAATTCAGCCTTTTCCAGTGGATAGACAATACCTTCACCGAGGGCCTTGACATAGGCTTCTTTAAGAGTCCAGAGCCGGAAAAACATCAGGGAGCGCAGCTCCTCAGGGGCACTTTCTACCAGCAGTCTTTCCTTTTCCGAGAAAGCACGTTTCATAACATTAGGCCGGAAGTCCCTGACATTTTCACAGTCCACACCGCACTCCAGGTCAGAAATGAAGCAGGCAGCGATGCCGTTTGCATGGGAGAGATTATAGCGTATATCGGGATGTTCGGCCAGAGCGGGCTTGCCAAGTCTGCCCTTTATGACCGGTGTATCGTCGGTATATGAGACTCCCTTTTTTTTCAGGCATTCTCTCAGCAGGGCATGGGCATGGGAGTGCTGTGACTTTTTATCCACGTCGAGAATTGATATCATGAGCATAGTTATCACCAGATTAAAGTATAGCAGAAAAGAGGAAGAAATGCAAGCAGATGTTAAAAAAACAAAATATGTAAAGTTGACTTGACATAGAGTGTAAAGCGTGCTATACTAATATTGTAAAGTTAACTTTACCTCCGAGGAGGATGATGATTTGAAAAATAAGATACAGGAGCTCCGGAAGTCCCGGAGGGTGACACAGCAGGAGCTCGCTGATGCGCTAAGTGTTACAAGGCAAACAATAATATCACTGGAAAACGGAAAATACAATGCATCCCTCACACTTGCACATAAGGCAGCACAGTTTTTCGGAACCACTATCGAGGAGCTGTTCATTTTTGAAGGCGATGAGAATATTTAAAGGAGAATAACTATGGAAGAGTTCAGAAGAAAACTAAAAACAAAGCGTATGGTATTGACAATGTTCTGTATGTCGGGTCTTTGTATATATTTTGCACTCAACTGGCTGACTGACGGGGTGCCGGACTTTGCCAGGGGGCTAATTATGGGTATATTTGTCGGCATGGAAGTGGCAGCCGTATATTATGCGGTCAGACTCACAGTGCTGCTTAGCAGCGAAGAAAAGCTGAAAGAGGAGTACATAAAAGAAAATGACGAGAGAAATGCCGCAATACAGAAGGAAACAGCCAGAACAGCGTCAGTAATATCGCTGATGCTTGCCGCACTTGCTTCTGTGGCAGCCGGATTTTTTCAGCCTGTGGTCTCAATGACACTTGCAGCAGACATACTTGCAGGGGCGATAATCACCGTACTGGTCCAGGCTTATTATAATAAGAAGATGTAAAGAAACTCCCTGATACTTTAAGGTACCAGGGAGTTCTTTTATGAAGGTATAAACAAAGCTCCCCGATACCGTGAGATACCGGGGAGCATTTTATATTTCCGTAACTAAACGAAAATCCGTCTGAGCAAAGTACACATTAAACTTACGTAAGCGAAAGCAGACTATCCGTTTTGCAGGGAGTGAGCGAGCTTGCGAGCGTCAACGTGAAGGGCGCAGCCTTCGGCTGATCAGTCATTACCGTAGAGCTTAGTAAGACGTGTAAGGTAATCGTAACGATCCTTAGCGTTCTCAACAGCAGCGTCGAAGAGCTTCTCTGCTCTCTCAGGGTTAGAGCGAGCGAGTGAGTTGTAACGAACCTCACCCATGAGGAAGTTCTTGTACTCATCAACGTTAGGAGCCTGAGAATCGAGAATGAAGGGATTCTTGCCTTCCTTCTTGA
>ODAI013187239.1_pt1 | contig 19296 bp, 14 predicted proteins | sample 1539321 | NCBI WGS metagenome assembly ODAI01 (sample SAMN02144231, study PRJEB22623) | gut metagenome | biome: sheep rumen | host: Ovis aries | place: New Zealand
CCCAAGGCTCCTGCGTCCTCAAAATCAGTGCTCTATGAGTGCACCGCCAGGGGCTCGAACCCTGGACACCCTGATTAAGAGTCAGGTGCTCTACCAACTGAGCTAGCGGTGCATTGCTTACTGCAACAATCGGTATATTACCATAACACAAAACATAATGCAAGAAGTTTTTTAAATTTTTTTGGTATTTTTTCTAAAAATGGTTTAGAATCTCTTTATAGCGCGAAAAAGAGCTTGTTAAAAGTATATGGAAAAGTATGAGAAAAAGCGAATGACACCTATATTTGATACACATTCACATTATGATGACGAGGCCTTTGATGAGGACAGAGATGAACTCCTTAACAGCTTAAAGGCCGGAGGGGTAGGAAAAGTAGTAGACGTAGGAGCAGGGATACCTTCTTCAAAGAGGGCTTTGGAGCTGGCAAATAAATATGATTTTGTATACTGCGCTCTCGGGGTACATCCCGACGAGGTCGGGGATCTAAATGAAGAGACCTGCGCCTGGCTTGAAAAAGAGGCGGGAGAGCAGCCTAAGTGCGTTGCGGTAGGAGAGATCGGTCTTGATTACCACTGGGATGTGCACCCGAGAGAGGCGCAAAAAAAGTGGTTTGAGTGGCAATTGGAGCTGGCAAGACGATTAAATAAGCCTGTGATAATTCACTCAAGGGATGCGGCGAAGGATACGGCGGAGGTTATGAAGGCCTGCAGAGCGGGAGAAATTGGCGGAGTTGTTCACTGCTATTCCTACAGCGCAGAGATGGCAAGAGAGTTTCTGGAGATGGACTTTTATTTCGGTATCGGAGGTGTTCTTACATATAAAAACGCGAGAAAACTGGTTGAGACCGTAGAATATGTGCCTATGGAAAAAATCCTTCTTGAGACGGATTGCCCTTATTTATCGCCTGTTCCCCACAGAGGCGAGCGCAATTCGTCTTTGAACATTCCCTTTGTTGTTGCAAAGATCGCCGAGATAAAGGGTATCAGCGAGGAAGAGGTAAGGCGTATAACCTGGGAAAATGCCCATAAAATGTACGGATTGTCTTAAAAGCCTCTTAGTGTTAAAATATTAATAAGTATGCAGTCACGAGCCTGTGCGATTTTGGTATGCAGCGGCTTTGCTATATATGGAGTAATGCCTATGAAAATAGAAAGAGTAGATGAAAATACAATAAAGTGTTTCCTCTCTACTGAGGAAATGGAGGAGTACGACGTAGAGTACACTGATTTCATCAGCCGTACCGACAAGGCGCAGGAGCTTATGCGAAAGATCATGCGCCAGGCCCACGACGAAGTCGGCTTTGTACCTCCTAAGTTTGCTTTTGAGATGCAGATCACGATGGTTCCCAATCAGGGACTTGTACTGACCTTTACCGAGAAAGAGCCTATCGATATGAAGGACAGGTCAAAGGTCGAGAGCTTCCTTGCTTCCCTGGAGGACCTGATCCAAAAGATCTCTCAGCATCAAAAGGAAATGGATAATTCCGGGAACAAACCTGCTATGTCGGCGCCTGCAAATAAACAGGGCTCTGTTCCCGATGAGATGAAGGTTGAAGAAGCGGTCTTTTCCTTCGATACGCTTTCTACAGTAATGGATTTTGCAGAGGTTATGCCGGCAGGTCTTCGGATAGCTTCGGCTCTTTACAAGATGGACGACTGCTTCTACCTTCACATTAAGCAGGCTTCCGCTTCCTACGACAGATACAGCAGGGTCTGCGTAAGAGCGCTGGAATTCGGAAATCTCTACCGCGCCGATGTGGGATGCGATGAGATCTTAAAGGAACACGGTGAGTGTCTTATCAAGGAGAAGGCTCTTAAAAAGCTTAGAGGAAAGGGTTAAGAATGTACGCATGTCCGAACTGTGGTGCAAACATCAAGTTTGATCCCGCCACACAACTTATGAAATGCGAATATTGCGGTACTGAAATACCGCCTACCGACTATATGTTTAACCGCAGTGCCGAGGAGGAAAAGGGTATCGATCTTGATGCCGCTCCTTCTAAGGAGGCAGAAAAGGACGGGCAGGAAGAGTCTGATGAACGGGAAGAGTACGAGGTTACGTACTACACCTGCCCTCAGTGCGGAGGAGAGCTTATTACCGAAGATACTACAGCTGCTACTTTCTGCAGCTATTGTGGTTCCTCCAATATATTGGAGATGAGAGTCGGCAAGGAAAAGAAGCCGGATTACATCATCCCCTTTAAGATTACCAAAGATGATTGCGTTAGGGAGTACAAAAAGACCTTAAACAGAGCAATTTTTGCTCCAAACGATTTTAGAAAAGACGAGACCATCGAGAGATTCAGGGGCATATATATGCCCTACTGGGTTTACGATGTAAAGACCGAAGGAACGATCAATGCCAGGGGAAAGGTTCAAAAAAGAAGAGGAGATTACATCTATACCTCCCACTACGCTGTAGAGTCCGATGTTGATATAGATTACAACGGATTGTCATATGATGCCTCCTCGAGCTTTGAAGACAGACTCAGCGAAGCCATTGCACCTTTTGACATTAAGGACAGTACCGAGTTTAGATCCTCATATCTTTCGGGATTTTACGCAGATACGAGCGATGTAGACAATTCTCTTTACGGAAGTGATGCGAAAGCTCTTGTTTTTTCGGACGCTGCAAAGAATATCTTCGCAAGCCCTGAGTATTCAAAACACGGTGTTTCCGCGGCAGATATCGCTGAATCCCTCGAGAAAAAGGGAGCGAAGACGACAGCTAAATTCGGAATGTTCCCCGTCTGGTTTCTCTCCAATAAAAACGGAGACAGAGTCAGCTATGCCGTTGTAAACGGCCAGACCGGAAAAGTCGCAATGGACATTCCCATCGACATATTAAAGTATTTCTTGGGAGTACTTATAATATCGGTGCCGCTGTCTGCACTGCTTATCTTGTCCAATATACTTATCGGACCGAGAGTCCTTATAATGCTGACAATGGTTATTTCCCTTATAGTCCTTATCCTGGCAAATAAACAGGCGAATAACCTTTTTGCGAGGGAGCTACTCTTTGACGATAAAGGGTATAATTCCAAAAGGACCGGAAAGCAGGTTGAAGAATACAGAAAGCTGATAAACGGAAATGTTACGGTTAAAAAGGCCAAGATCAAGTCTGCAAGCGGAAATTCGGGCTTCGGTACGGCAATAGGATATGCCGCTATAGCTGCCGTGCTCGGAAACTTTTTCGGAGCAGGAATTATAGTTGGACTCATAGTGTTTATAGTTTTGATGATCATAAATGCAGTGAATTCCGCCGCCGGAAAAAATGTTCCGAAAGACAGAGTTATCATTAAAGCTCCGGCGAGCATGAAGATATCCGTTACGATCTTCCCCATAATCACCCTTGCTGTGGGAGGCCTTATTTTGCTTTTCAATCCGTTCCAGGACCCTATCTATTACGGGGTTGCAATCCTTGGAATGGTGATGACGGGCTATACGGTTGCCCGTCTTGTAGGCAGACACAATAAATTGTCGGGGCGTAAGCTTCCTCAGTTCAATAAGAGAGGAGGCGATGAGAATGAAGATTAAAAGACAACTTGCTATTTTGTCTGCGCTTAGTCTTTTCGTTGCAGCATTCTCCATATTCGGAAGCAGAGCTTTCGCAGCGGACAACATCAGATACACCAACCCGGACAACAGCTTTATTGCTGTTATCGAGGATGACGCGGATCTTCTTACGGAAGCCGAGGAAAATGCTCTTTTGCAGGTGATGATCCCTCTTACGGAGTATGGAAGCATCGGCTTTATCTCTACGGACTCAAATTCTACTTCAGCGAGGTATTATGCCGAAGAAAGAAGCCATGCAAACTTCGGAAGGATGTTTTCACAGTCCGTTTTCCTTGTGGATATGGACAACAGAGAGATCTTTGTCTATTCCGACGGAGACAATTACAAGGTTATTACCGATAAAATGGGAACCATAATAGCGGACAATATCTACACCTACGCTTCCGCAAAGGATTACTACACCTGCGCATACAAGGCATATGAGCAGATGTACGCGCTCCTTGAGGGAAGGAAGATCATGGAGCCTATGAGGATCATTTCCGCCGTCCTCATCTCTGTTTTGGCGGCGATGCTTATATGCTTCATAATCGTAAACTCCTACGCAAAGCTAAAAACTGTCAGTATGGCAGACCTTCTCGGCTCGGTAGAGAGGAAATTGAACACTACTCAGCCAAAGGTTACTCTTACTAAGGAGACCAAGACATATTCGCCGCAGTCAAGCGGAAGCAGCGGAGGAAGTCACTCAAGTGGAGGACATCATTCAAGCGGCGGCCACTCCGGAGGCGGACACTCGGGAGGTGGAGGCGGACACAGATTCTGATCGCTATAATAATTAAGGATAGTACGAAATGTCATATAAATTGGCCGTCTTTGATATGGACGGAACTATACTAAACACTTTACAAGATATTACTAATGCGATAAATTATGCATTACGGGAAAACGGATATCCCGAAAGGACGATTGACGAGGTAAGATTCTTCGTAGGGAACGGACTTCATAAGCTTACGGAGAGAGCTGTCCCCGCTACGGCGGGCTGCGAAGATATCGAGAGAGTTTTTGAAACCCTTATACCTTACTACAGAGCCCACAGCGCGGATACCACAAAACCCTACGACGGGATAAAGGAACTTTTGCAAAGGCTTAAAGAAGCCGGGGTGATCTGTGCGGTAGTGTCAAATAAAGCTAACGCCGCAGTCGGAGATCTCGTAAAAGATTACTTTGACGGATTGTTCGACATGTGGCTCGGAGAAAGCCCGGAAATAGCTAAAAAGCCTGCGCCGGATATGACAAAGAAAGTTTTGGAGACTCTCGGATTTAAAGAGAACGAAGCGGTCTACATCGGAGATTCCGATGTTGATATTATGACGGCGAGAAACAGTGGACTTGATGAGATACTCGTTGACTGGGGCTTTAGAAGCAGAGAGTTTCTTAAAGAACACGGCGCAAAAAGAATCGTTTCAAGCACGGACGAAGTTTATAAATTAATAACGGAATAAGCGCAGGTAGCGCTATTTCCTTGGAACAGGAGAAATAAAATGGCAGACAAGAAAATGGTTGAAGAAATCACATCCATGGATGTGGACTTTGCTCAGTGGTACACTGACATCGTAAAAAAGGCAGAGCTTATCGATTATACATCTGTTAAGGGATGCATGGTTATCAAGCCTGCAGGTTACGCAATCTGGGAGCTTATCCAGAAGCAGCTGGACGCACGCTTTAAGGAGACCGGAGTACAGAATGTATACCTTCCCATGTTTATTCCCGAATCCCTTCTTCAAAAGGAAAAGGACCACGTAGAAGGATTCGCACCGGAAGTTGCCTGGGTAACCCACGGTGGTCTTGAACCCCTTGCAGAGCGTATGTGCGTACGTCCCACATCCGAGACTCTTTTCTGCGATTTTTATAAGAACGATATCCATTCATACAGAGATCTTCCCAAGGTTTATAACCAATGGTGCTCCGTAGTCCGTTGGGAGAAAGAGACAAGACCTTTCTTAAGATCGAGAGAGTTCCTCTGGCAGGAAGGCCACACAGCTCACGCAACCGCTGAGGAGGCGCAGGAGCGTACGATTCAGATGCTTAACCTCTATGCTGACTTCTGTGAACAGGTACTTGCTATTCCTGTTATCAGAGGTCAGAAGACCGATAAAGAGAAGTTCGCCGGCGCTGTAGCTACCTACACTATCGAAGCTCTTATGCACGACGGAAAAGCTCTTCAGTCAGGTACAAGCCATAACTTCGGAGACGGATTTGCAAAGGCCTTCGGAATCCAGTTTGCAGATAAGGACAATACCCTTAAGTATGTTCACCAGACTTCATGGGGTATGACCACAAGACTTATCGGAGCCATCATCATGACTCACGGTGACAACGAGGGACTTGTTCTTCCTCCTAAGGTTGCACCTATACAGGTTTGCGTTATCCCTATTCAGCAAAAGAAGGAAGGGGTACTTGACAAGGCTTTCGAGATTGCTGACGGATTAAAAGGAATCTGCCGCGTAAAGGTTGACGATACAGACAAGACTCCCGGATTTAAATTCGCAGAAGCCGAGATGCGCGGATATCCTATCCGTATTGAGATCGGTCCCCGCGATATCGAGGAAGGAAAGTGCGTCATCGTACGCCGCGATACAAAGGAAAAGATCGAGATCGCAATTGCGGATATTAATACCAGGGTTCCTGAGCTCTTAGAGACTATTCAGTCCGATATGCTTGAGCGCGCAAGAAAGCACAGAGACGCGCACACCTATGTTGCGCACAATATGGAAGAGATGGAGAAGATCTTCTCCGAAACTACCGGATTTGTTAAAGCTATGTGGTGCGGAGACAGAGCCTGCGAAGATACTATTAAAGAGAAACTTGCGGTTACAAGCCGCTGCGCACCTTTTGCACAGGAAAATCTCGGCGATACCTGCGTATGCTGCGGAAAACCCGCTAAAAAGATGATCTACTGGGGCAAAGCATATTAGAATCTTTGATTTTAATATGCTGCGGATCGCACGAATGCGCAGTGGTAACAGCTGCATACGCAGCGCGCATTCGGCGGGCAATATAGCAGATTGGAGTAACATGAGTTTGATAGTGATGGATCTGGAGTGGAACCAGAGCAGCACGGGCCGCGAGCCGGAGGTTGCAAAGCTTCCTTTCGAGATTATAGAAATAGGCGCTATAAAACTGAATAGTGAATACGAGATGGTCAGCGAGTTTTCTGAACTGATCAAGCCTATCGTTTATCCCAGGCTGTATCATATTACCAGCAAGATAATCCACATTCAGATGGATGAGCTTGCAAGGGGCGGACGTTTTACGGATGTTTCAGATAAATTCAGGGACTGGTGCGGTGATGATCCCCTGATCTGTACCTGGGGGCCTTCCGATGTTACGGAGCTGCAGAGAAATCTAAGGTTTTTTGACAGGCCCCTTTTAAACGACGGTCCGGTTAAGTATCTTGATGTTCAAAAGCTTTTCGCTCTTTCCTATGATAAGGATCCGCATAACAGGATCAGCCTTGAAAGAGCTGTGGACCAAATCGGTATCGAAAAGGATATTCCTTTTCACAGAGCCTTTGGCGATGCATACTATACGGCCAAGATCCTTGTAAAGATCTGTAAGGAGCATCCCGAGAAACTTAAGTTTGTATCCTACGACGTAACCTTCCCTCCGGCTACAAAGGAGGATGAGGTTTTTGCGGATTTCGGAACATACACAAAGCAGATCACACGCGTATTCAAGGATCGTGAGGCAGCACTGACCGACAAGGGTGTCATGCAGATCGTCTGCACAAAGTGCGGCAAGCCGATCAAGAAGCGCATAGGCTGGTTTTCTCCGAATGGAAAGCAGTTTATGGCAGCAGGCTTTTGCGATGTTCATGGTCTTGTTAAAAACCGCATTCGTATCCAAAAGTACGATGATGACTCGGTTTGCGTTATAAAGATCGTTAAGCCTATAGAAAACGAAGGGCTTATGAGACTTCAGGAAAAGTCCGCGAGAGCGGAAGAGCTAAGGCGCAAGCGCAAGGAAGCCGAAAAGAAGGCGAAAGAGCTGGGAAGGACCGGAGAACAGGGAAGAGTAAGAGGAAGCGAGAAGCGTTTTCCAAAGGAACCTTTTAAAAAGAGATAAGACGGTAAGATAAGTGAAAATAGGGATATTAGGCGGATCGTTCAATCCGGTACACAACGGTCATATTATTCTTGCAAGACGCGCCAAAGAAAGCTTTGGCCTTGATAAGGTTATATTTATGCCGGCGGGGAATCCCTATTTAAAAAGCGAGGTTTTACCTCTTAATGACAGAGTTAAAATACTTGAAGCAGCGGTGGGCGATGAGTTTGAGGTCTCTTTACTTGAGGCTGATGAAACTAAGCCCACTTATTCATGTGACACCTTTGAATATTTAAACAAAACATACCAAAATGACAGTTTTTACTTCATATTGGGGTATGATTGTCTTGAAAACTTTAGGAATTGGCGCAGTCCTGAAAGAATTCTTGCAAATTGTGAAATAATTGCCGCGTCAAGAGGGGGCTCCGAAATTAGAAAAATGAGGGAGATCGCTGACGATCTTCAACAAAGATTTGGGGGAAGTATTCATATCCTTGAGTTCGAGGATATAGATATTTCCTCCACTTGCGTAAGAAAAAGAACTGCAGACGGTGACGATATCAGAGGGCTGATTCCTGATAGAGCTGCCGATGTTATATATGATAATGGGTATTATAAGGGAAAAAACTAATTATGCCGGGGGTAAATATGAAAAGAAAGAAAGCTTTATAATCAGCATCTAAAGTAAGACTACGCTCATGAGTAAGAAACGTAAGAAAAAGAAATATCAAAACAAAAATGTAAATAACAATGCCCGGAAAACCTCGCAGACGCCTGCTGTAAAGGAAGAGACAGAGTTAGTCAAACCTCTTCCCATAGGAGATAAGCAGGGGCTTTCCGAAGAAGATATTATTATCGAGGAATCTGTATCTGCGGCGGAAATAGATGAAGCAGTTGCAATTACAGAAACTGCTGTACCTGAAGTCTCGGATTTGCCGGATCTTGAAGTCGCTGATACAGCAGAAAAAACTAAGACGGTTAAAAAGGGCGAATATAAGAGCCTTTGGATATACCTCGCTTTTTTTGCAGGTTCATTCTTGTATTGGGAAATCTTAATGAGACTGCTGATCTCAAAAGGATTCGGAAGCGAAAACATTGGAGTGTTTTTCTTTATCCCCGCCCTTGCACTATTGTTTACCGCCTTTTGCGGAGTACATAAAAACCACTTGCTTATAAACAAGATAGCAGTCACAGTGCTTACTTTCTTGCCGGCGCTGTACTATTCGATCCAGCTAATTTACTATAGGATCTTTGGATCCCTTATTTCGGTAAGTATGCTCGGAATGGGAACGGAAGCTGTCGGAAATTTCGGATGGGCCTTGAAGGACGTTATTATCGGCTCATTGGGACTTCTTTTAATAACCCTTCTTCCTGTGATAATAAGCGCCGTTTTTTCTTTCAGCGGATTATTAAAGCTTAAAAATCGCAGACCCATCTGGGGCAGGGGATATAAAAGATGGCTTCATCTTGTTGCCCTTGCCGGTGTGGTTTTTTTCTGGTACGGAGGAACTTTGGGGTTAAAGATGCTTGGTACCGGAAGAGGCACGGCATACTACGTAATGACCGATGCTATGGCTGATACGGATACAACAGCCGAAAGAATAGGTACCCTCCCCACTACCGTTGTAGAGACGGGCTCATACTACTTTGGTATCGGCAAAGGGGATGATATGGCTCTTGCCGCTGTAAACGAGGATGCTTTAAACCTTGATACAGAGGAAGAAAAGCCGGAGACCGTAGTCAAAGAATACAAAGGTGTATCGGTAGAGCCCCATATAAACGAGGATATAGATTTTGAAGCCCTCTCTCAGATGACGGAAGACAAGGCTATCAAGGATCTTTGTAACTATTTCGGCTCAAAGAGACCTACAAAGACCAATGAATATACCGGTATCTTTGAAGGATACAATCTCATATACATATGCGGCGAAGCCTTTTCAAACTACGGTATTGATCCTGATATCACACCGACTCTGTATAAGATGGCAACTAACGGAATTGTCCTTAACAATTTCTATAACAGCTTTCCGAATACGACAACCAATGGTGAGTATGCTTTCTCCACAAGCTACTGGCCCGATGTATCAAGAATTGCAGACAGCGGCACTGTAGCAGGCTCCTTTGCACAGTCAGCTGACAAGTTTATGCCCTTTGGACTTGGAGATTTCTTCACGGCGGAGGGAAAGACCTCGTACGCTTACCATAATTACTATGGAAACTACTATTGGAGAGACCATTCCTGGCCAAATCTCGGATACCGGAATATTAAGTTTATGGGCGAGGGAATGGAGTTTACTTCCTCCTGGCCCGCGTCGGACCTTGAGCTGTTTGAACAGTCTGTGGACGATTATATTGATGATGACTGTTTCCAGGCGTATTATATGACCTTCAGCGGTCACGGACCCTACGGCGCAAGCAACGCAATGTATAAAAAGAACATTGATGCCGTTAAAACCCTGGCGGGAGACAAGTACAAGGACAACGCTATACTCGGATATTTCTGCGGAGAGTACGAGCTTGAGCTCGGTATGGAGTATCTCCTCGGAAGACTCGAAGAAGCCGGAAAGCTGGACAATACGGTAATTGTACTTGTGGGAGATCATTTCCCGTACTTTTTACCTGACTCGGCAAAAACAGAATTAAACGGCGGAGAACCAATGGATAGTACTTTTGAACAGTACCATTCAACCTGTATCATATATAACGCCGGATTGGAGGAACCGATAGTAAGCGACGAATATTGCTGTAATGTGGATATTCTCCCTACAGTGCTGAATCTGTTTAATATTGAGTATGATTCAAGACTTCTTATGGGAATCGATATCTTCTCCGGAAATGTCCACAGGGCAAGGCTGTACAACGGAAGCTTCATCACAGATTACGTCAAGTACGACAAGAGAAGCGGAAAAGCAATCTGGTCTGACAAGATGAACGGCTTTTCTGAGGAAAATAAAGAAAAGTATTTAGAGGCGATGCTTGATTATACGGAGAGCGAGTACTCCGCATCGCTTCAGATGTTAAAGAGCAATTTCTGGTTCTATGTATGGCAGAATTCTGGATTTATGACGGATGAAGAGATTCAGGCCGAGATAGACAGAGAAAAATCCTACAACAGCGATTACAACGCACAGGCAAACTATGAGGCCGAAAAAGCGGCACTTGAAGCCGAGAGAAAAGCACAGGAAGAAGCGCAGACTGAGGGTGGCGAGAATACAGAAGGGACAAACCCCGAACCTGCCCCTGCACCTGAACCGGCCCCTGCACCTGAACCTGCTCCTGCACCCGACCCTGCCCCTGCTCCTGAAGCGGCTACCACTCCCGAACCGGCTCCCGCTCCTGCGACAGAAGAGCCTGCGCAGGAAACGCCCCAGACAAATCCCGGCGGAGAATAAGCCTGAATTAGTAATACTTTTTTCACTCTTTTTTCATAAAATAAGTATTGCCTAATAATTTTTCTGTAAATATAATGAAATGAGCAGGGCCCTGAAGGGGGCTTGCGGATGAATTCAAATATATAAGCAGAGGACGATAATGGATAACAATTTTAACGAGTACGAAAACGGCTCATCCGGATCCGGCGGGCCCGGTAACGGATCCGGCCGCGGAGGAAACGGAAGAAATAACCAAAATAACCAGAGTCCCCGCCCCGGCGGATGGATGGTAATTATTTTCATACTGCTCCTTGTAGCTTTTGGCTTCCTGATTTACAACATGTTTTTTAGCGGCGGAAGAAACTATAAAGAGAAGGAATATACGGAGTTTTTAAAGGATCTTGATTCGGATAAGGTCGAGTCCATCGAACTTAACGCCGAGAAAGCTCTTATGACCGTTACTCTTAAGGCAGACGCTGTAGTTGACGAGGAGGCTCAAAAGGAAGCGGAAAACAAGTCTCCATGGGCTCTTGCTTCCTACAATCTTCAGGTTGAGAACGACCGTATCTACCAGACATACGTTATGGACACCTTTGAGATGCTTCTTCCGAGACTCGAGGCACATAACGTGCTTGGTAAGCGCGTAGTAAGCAACAATTCGGGACTCTTTACCGAGATCCTTGTAGGAGTAATACTTCCCGTTATACTTCTCTGGCTCCTCGCTATGTTCTTTATGCGCAGGATGGGTGGGTCCGCGGGGCCCTTGGGAGTTGGAAAGAGCAACGCAAAGGTATATGTACAAAAGGAAACCGGAGTTACATTCGCTGATGTAGCCGGAGAGGATGAAGCGAAGGAATCTCTTGTTGAAGTTGTAGATTTCCTTCACGATCCTTCAAAATATACAAAGATCGGTGCGAGACTTCCTAAGGGAGCTCTTCTTGTAGGACCTCCCGGAACCGGTAAAACTCTTCTTGCAAAGGCTGTTGCCGGTGAAGCCCACGTTCCTTTCTTTTCACTTACAGGTTCCGACTTTATCGAGCTTTATGTCGGTGTCGGAGCTTCGCGTGTACGAGATCTTTTCAAGGAAGCCAATAAAAACGCTCCCTGTATAATATTTATCGACGAGATCGACGCTATCGGCCGAAGCCGTGACTCTAAGTACGGCGGAGGAAATGAGGAAAGAGAGCAGACTTTAAACCAGCTCCTTTCGGAGATGGACGGTTTCGATTCTTCAAAGGGTATTTTGATCCTTGGAGCTACAAACAGACCTGAGATCCTTGACAAAGCGCTCCTTCGTCCGGGCCGATTTGACAGACGTATTATCGTTGACAAGCCCGATCTTAAGGGTAGAGTTGAGATCCTTAAGGTGCATTCAAAAGATGTCAAGATGGATGAATCCGTCGACCTTGACGCAATCGCTCTTGCAACCAGCGGCGCGGTTGGTTCCGATCTTGCAAATATGATCAACGAGGCTGCGATCAATGCGGTAAAGGAAAAGAGAGAGTATGTTAATCAGCAGGATCTTTTCGCTGCCGTCGAGCAGGTACTTGTAGGTAAGGAAAAGAAAGACCGCATTATGAGCGCCGAGGAGCGCAAGATCGTTTCATACCATGAAGTCGGACACGCTCTTATCAGCGCGCTTCAGAAAAATTCCGACCCGGTACAGAAGATCACCATCGTACCGAGAACAATGGGTGCTTTGGGTTACGTTATGAACGTCCCCGAGGAAGAGAAGTACTTAAACAGCGAAGCAGAGCTTAAGGACAGGATAGTAAGCCTTTTAGGCGGACGAGCTGCCGAAGAGATAATGTTTGATTCGGTAACCACCGGTGCGGCAAATGATATCGAAAAAGCCACCGAATTGGTACGCGATATGATCACCAGATACGGTATGAGCAAGAAGTTCGGACTTATGGCACTTGCTTCCGTAGAGAGCAGATATCTTGAGGGAAGAGTTGAACTCAACTGCTCGGATCAGACCGCTGCTATGGTAGATGAGGAAATCTCTGCAGTACTTAAAGAAAGCTATGAAAAGGCTTTGTCGATGCTTAGAGAAAACATCGATATACTTAAGAAGATCGCAGCTTACCTTATCGAGAAAGAGACTATTACCGGCAAGGAATTCATGAAGATATTCCGTAAGGAAAAGGGACTCCCCGATCCCGAGGAAGAAAACAAGGAATCTGAAAATACAGATTCTGAGAAAAAAGATGCTTCTATAGAGGTTAAGCCGGAGGAAGTAACCATAGGTGATGGAATAAAGGATATAACCTTTGGTGAGCCTGAGGCAAAGCCGGAAGATGCGGAAGCAAAGACAAAAGAAGAAACATCAGCCGAAGCTGAGGCGCCTTCTGAAGAACCCAAATGGGAAGCTCCAAAGTCTCCGGATGACGGAAAGAATCTCGGAAGATTTTCAGGTTCAGAAATGTAATTATTTAAGACACGGGTTGTCATTTTTGGCAGCCCGTGTATTGCGCGTTTAAAAGAGGGTTAAGCGGAAAGCTTTTGGGGAGAAGACGGGGGAAATATAATAGAACAGGTTTAAGGAAGATGAATAAAATTAAATCGCTCATACAGGGCTTTTACAAAGGGAAGAATCTTAAAAAGCAACTTCCCCCGATGTTACTTGGTGTTTTTATGATGGGTTTTACCCTCTCCTGGCTCAGACTTGTTGACTGGGGAACAGATACTTTTACAAATATGAATCTTGCCATAAGCGCAAAGATCGGTTTATCTCTTGGCACATGGCAGCTTATTTTAAATATTGTGCTGTTGCTTATCGTGATTCTTCTCGGAGCTGATAATATAGGCTTTGGAACGGTAGCAAATATGGTATTTATCGGTTATCTTTGCGACTTTTTTACATGGCTTTGGGTTAAGATCCTGCCTGCGAAGATACTGGAATACCCCGAGGCGGCGGAAGGGGCAAAGGTTGTTCCGCATTTTAGCAATGAATATCTCTATATAAGAATAATCGTACTTATCGTAGCGCTTGCCGCATTTGTATTTTTTGCGGCGTTGTATATGGATTCCGGACTTGGTGTATCGCCCTGTGACGCTATTCCTTTTATGGTCTGGTCAAAGATTGAAAAAGTTCCCATTAAGTTTGTGAGGATCCTCTATGATGCTGCGCTGATACTTATTGCTTTTGCTTTCGGCAGCAAATGGTACATTGCAACTATACTTATGGCTCTGACCCTCGGACCTGTTATTGAGTTTGTTGGTAAACGGATTAAAAAGTGGTTTCGTTTTGAGTAAATTAGGTTTCAAAATAAGATCAAACAGAATAAGGCTGAGTCTGATAAGGACCGTTGCAGTAGGACTTTTATCAGTTTTCGCAGGGACAGTTTTCTGTCCCATTTTGTCGTTTGCGGAAACCGATGAGCAAAAGCTTGCCGCAAATAAGGCACTTCCGGTTGCTTCAAACGAAACGGCCAATTGGCCGCAAGGCCCGGAGGTCGGCGCGCAGGCCGCTATTTTGATGGATGCCGGAACGGGGATGATCCTCTATGAGAAAAACATCCATTTAAAGGAGTATCCTGCTTCCACGACAAAGATGCTTACATGCCTTGTGGCATCGGAAAACTCCGACCCCAATGAGATGGTTTCATTCTCATATGATGCTGTGTTTGATACTCCGAGAAACTCTAACCATGTTGCTATCGATCCCGGTGAGGAGATGACGGTATATGAGTGTATACAGGCCATCCTTATCCGCTCTGCCAATGAATGCTCCTTCGCCATAGCAGAGCATATCGGTGGGGACAGGGAGAACTTTGCAAAGATGATGAATGAAAAGGCGGCTGAACTTGGCTGCACTGATTCAAACTTTGTAAATCCCAATGGACTTCCGGATGAAGAACATTACACAAGCGCATACGATATGGCACTTATCGGTCGGGCTTTCCTTGAAAATGAGAGCCTCAGGAGCATTTCTGTAATGCCGAGACTCCATATATATCCAAGTGCCAAGCAAAAGGATGAGATTATAGAAAACTCAACCAATGAAATGGTTAAAGGTCGTAAGTACGAGTATCAGTACTTTATCGGCGGAAAGACCGGACATACCGAGGATGCGGGATACTGTCTCGTAAGCGGAGCGGAAAAAGACGGGGTAAGGCTGATCTGCGTTGTGATGAATGATGTAAACCCCAACCAGTATTTAGATACGATCTCGCTTTTTGATTACGGCTTTTCGAATTTTGATAAGGTTAATATATCCGAAACCGAGACAAGGTACAATATCAGCACAAAGGGCTCTTTCTACACCGGGGTGGATGTCTTTGGAAACTCGGAACCGATCCTTGCGCTAAACAAAAATGATTATATTATGCTCCCGAAGACAGTACCCTTTGGTGATATTGAGTCTGATATTTCATACGAGACGGAGAGCGAAACGGAAGCTGCTCTGATAACGTATTCATATCACGGAAGATTCTTAGGAACAGCATCTGTAGATTTTGCAACACCTGATGACAATGCGGGATATACCTTTGACGAGATTCCCGCTTCTGTAAGCGCCGAGAAGGAAGAGCCGATTATCCCGGAGGAGCAGAGAGTTATCTTTATCAATATCGTAAAGATAGCAAGGTACGTGCTGATATTCGGAGGAGGAGGCACGCTGCTTTTCCTTGCTATAAAGGGAATGGTAAGGTATAGAAAGCTTCACCCAAATTGGAGGGCAAACTGGAGAAGAGAACGAAGAAAGAGAAAGAATAAAGTACGACATGTAGGAATCCATGAAGAAGCCAAAAGACATAAGGCAGAGTTTAGGGCGGAATCCAGAAGGCGAACATCGGGACGAAGAAAAGTAAACAAAAGTATGAGTCCCAAGAAAAACAGGATTCATAAGTTCAGATAAGCAAAAGCGGGCCGGAATAAAAACCGGTCCGCTATTTATATGCGACGAATCTGTTTAAGAAAACTTAACCGGAATCTAATTCCGGCTGTCCTTATTTATCCTTTCTTATACAATACTTGCAGATTGGGTTGCCCTGGCTGGAGAATTTCTCCTCGTATTCGGTCATAACGTTGCCCTCCATAAGCTTTGAGTCGTTATGAAGGTCGTAGGTAATATAATCTGCAGTCCATCCGGCGGGTTCAAGCTCTTCTACGGCAAAATCAAAGAGCCCGCGATTGTCGGTCTTAAACTCAATACAGCCGTCTTCCTTTAAGATTTTATCGTATCTTGCGAGAAACTGTCTTGAAGGGAGACGTCTTTTTGCGTGTCTGTCCTTAGGCCAGGGATCGGAGAAATTAAGATAGATCCTGTCGACTTCACCGGGTGCAAAAACCTTCGCGATATCTTCTGCATCCATACGGAGGAAAATAAGGTTAGGCTTTTCGTCTTCTTCCATTTTTTGGACAGCTCTGAGGAGAACAGCAGAATACTTCTCAATACCGATATAGTTTACATCGGGATTGAGAGATGCAAGGTCATGGATGAAACGTCCCTTACCCATACCGATCTCAATGCGTATGGGATTATTGTTGCCGAATCGTTCATGCCAGGTACCCGGGCATTTCTCGAGCTCGCTTTCATCTACTACATATTTACTGTCCGCTATCATTTCCTGACAGCCCGTTATATTGCGTAAGCGCATAATGATCTCCGTTTGAAAACATCTTTAAAATACTAGTGCATTATAAGAAATAAAAAAACTTCTGTCAATTAATCGAAAAATCTTAGTCCTCCTTACAATCTATGGTAGAATAGTAAAATATAAAGGATACGAACTATGTTTGATGTTAAGGAAGAACTTAAAAAACTCCCGAACAGCCCCGGGGTCTACATCATGCGAGATGCAGCCGGAGGCGTTCTTTACGTGGGAAAAGCCGTTAATCTCCACAATCGTGTGCGCTCATACTTTAGAGCTAACGTGGGAAGAGGACCGGCGATAGATCAGATGATCTCCCTCATTGACCATTTTGAATATATAGTTACAGATTCTGAGCTTGAGGCCCTTGTACTTGAGAATAATCTCATCAAGGAACACTCGCCTAAGTATAATACACTTCTTAAGGATGACAAGACTTACCCTTATATTAAGGTAACCGTCGGTGATGAATTCCCGAGAGTGATGTTTTCGAGGACGATGAAAAAGGATAAGTCCAGGTACTTTGGTCCTTATAGCAGCGCCGGAGCGGTGAAGGATACGATAGAGCTGCTCAATAAGATTTATATGCTGCGTACCTGCAATAAAACTCTTCCGAGAGATATAGGTCTTGAAAGACCCTGCCTTAACTACCATATAGGTCAGTGTACTGCGCCCTGTCAGGGATATGTTACGGCACAGCAGTATAAAGAGCAGGTTGCCGGTGCGCTGGACTTTCTAAACGGGAATTATAAGCCGGTTTTAAAGGATCTTGAGGACAAGATGAACAGAGCTTCGGAGAATCTTGAATTCGAGGAAGCCGCCAGATACAGGGACCTGCATGCAAGTGTTAAATCCGTAGCCCAAAAGCAAAAGATCACGGACAATGAGGGTGATGATAAGGATGTGATTGCTCTTAGCAAGGACAAGGAAGATGTTGTCGTACAGGTCTTTTTTGTAAGAGATGGAAAGCTTATCGGAAGAGAGCACTATTATATGACGCATGTGTCGGAAGATGAGCCCGGACTGATTTTGCAGGAATTTGTCAAACAGTTTTACGCGGGAACGCCTTTTTTGCCGAAGGAATTGATGCTTCAGTATGAGATAGAGGATGCCGAGCTTATTGAAAAATGGCTTAGCGAAAGGCGGGGAGCAAGGGTTTATATCAGGGTTCCCAAGGCGGGAAGCAAGGAGAAGCTTGTGGAACTTGCGGCTCATAACGCTGAGATCATCCTTACCCAGGACAGAGAAAAACTAAAGCGCGAGGAAGGCCGGACTATCGGAGCCGTCAAAGAGATAGCTTCTTTGCTTGGACTTGAAAATGCAGACCGTATGGAGGCTTTTGATATTTCAAATACCAACGGCTTCGAGAACGTAGCGTCTATGGTTGTATTTGAAAAAGGAAAGCCCAAAAAAAGCGATTACAGGAAATTCAGGATAAAGACGGTGGCGGGACCCGACGACTACGCCTGCATGAGAGAAGCCCTGACAAGGCGCTTTACCCATGGAATGGAAGAAAGCGCCGAGCTTGCCAAAAAGAATCTGGGCTCCGAGTACGGAAGCTTTTCAAAGTTCCCCGATCTTCTCCTTATGGACGGAGGAAGAGGACAGGTCAATATAGCCCTTGAGGTTTTGGGAGAGCTCGGACTAAACGTACCTGTCTGCGGTATGGTTAAGGATGATTACCACAGGACCAGGGGAATATACTTCAACAATGTTGAACTCCCTATAGATATACATTCCGAAGGCTTTAAGCTGGTTACAAGGATCCAGGATGAGGCCCACAGATTTGCTATAGAGTACCATAAGTCCCTTAGGAGCAAGACTCAGGTTAAGTCGATTCTTGATGATATCCCGGGAGTAGGCCCCGCAAGAAGAAAGGCGCTGATGAGACATTTTGCAAATCTGTCGGATATTGCATCGGCGACGGAGGAGGAAATAGCGGCTATCCCTGAGTTTAATCCGGCTGCCGCAAAAGCGGTTGTTGAATTCTTCCGATCAAAGTAATGCTTTTAATGCGGTTATATGATAAAATAACAAGATACACTATGAAAGGCATGGGGTGACAAAATGGCTACAGTTAAACTTACAAAAGTAGTAGAGAAAATGAAACTCGAAAACCTTACTCCCGAGATCGATATCGAGAAGATAAGGATACACGAGCCCGACATTAACAGACCCGCGCTTCAGATTGCGGGATATTATGAATATTTCGATGCAGCCCGTATCCAGATAATCGGCTATGTTGAGTATTCATATATGGAAAATGCTCTTACTCCGGAAAAGCAAAGAGATGCTTTTGAAAAGCTTATGGAGTATCCGATTCCTGCTATTGTTTTTTGCAGAAATCTTAAGCCCAATGATATTTTCCTTGAAGTAGCCAGACAAAAGGGCCGCCCCGTTTTTATTACAAATGAAGCAACCTCCGCATTTACCGCGGAGATCATCAGATGGCTCAATGAACAGCTCGCCCCTATGATGACGGTACACGGCGTACTTATCGATGTATACGGTCAGGGAGTCCTTATTACCGGCGAGAGCGGAATCGGTAAATCTGAGGCGGCGCTTGAGCTTATAAAGCGTGGACACAGACTTGTATCCGACGATGCGGTTGAGCTTAGAAAGATAAGCGACGAGATCCTTATGGGTACGGCGCCGGATATTACAAAGCATCTTATCGAGCTTCGAGGTATCGGAATTGTCGACGTTAAGGC
>ODAI012010131.1_pt1 | contig 19295 bp, 15 predicted proteins | sample 1539321 | NCBI WGS metagenome assembly ODAI01 (sample SAMN02144231, study PRJEB22623) | gut metagenome | biome: sheep rumen | host: Ovis aries | place: New Zealand
CCGCATGGGACCTGGCAAGGAGTATAGACTGTTGGAGAAATAAAGGGGGAACCCCTGGGGAAAGAACTGATATATCGTTCCCAAGAAGAAAGGCAATAACATGGCAGTTGGCACAAAACTCGTGCCGTAGGTACGCTTTGTGCCAACCGCTATATCAGTGCCTAAAATATAGGAAAATAACTGTAGCCGCGGCTTGGGGTGATGTTGTGTCGGCTCTGAATCAGTGCGGTGTCGGCAAGGGCTTCATCGAGTGTCACGACAAAGGGGTCGTCGACCATGACAACGTCATCATCGATCGTCTGCCAACGCATAGCCTCGCGCATGATCTTCCGGTAGAGGTCCTCGTCGCGATAGAAGAGGGTGTTCATCAGTATGTGGCTGTCGACGAGGTGCCAGGCCAGAAGCTTGCAGTAGTCCTCATCGGACAGCTCAACCAGAATAGGGCGAGAGGATACTTGCTCGCCGCGTATGGAACGGACGTTGAACTTGTACTGTTGGTGGATGTTCTCAAGGTCGATGTCCACGGGGTCGCCATAGAACATGTCGCTGATGACGTCAGGATCGTCGATGACCTCATCGAGATGGCTTACGAAGTCGTCGCCATGGCGCTCTTTGAGGGCCAGCATCGTGAAGTCTGCTGGAAAAATTTTTCTTTGTCATAGTTTTTATGTTATTTGTGTGACAATAATTCTTTGAGTTCTACAATTTTTGCCTCGGTCTCTTGGATTCCTTCAAGACTTCCTTGTTCTTTATATAGCTTGAGGCAGAGTTCGAATTGGTTCAATGCTTCATCATATCTGCCCAGTCCTTGATAAACAGTGGCGAGGGTGTCTATTACGTTGAGATCTTCCGAGGATACTTCAACCGCTTTTTCTGCCCAAGGCAAAGCCTCATCGTATTTGTCCATGAGATGGCAAATCCAAGCTAATGCATTAAAAGAATACTTGTAACCTTGTTCTGCTGCCTTTGTATACCATTCCAGCGCTTTGTCGTAGTCGCCGAGATCTTTGTATACGATGCCGATGTTGTTATATGAGCCAGCTGTGTCCGGATGCTCCTTGCCCAGTACTTTCTCCTGGATGTCCAAGGCCTGCTTATAATACTCCAGCGCCTTGTCGTAATCGCCGAGATTATGATATACCAAGCCGATGTTGTTGTATGAGCTAGCCGTGTCCGGATGCTCCTTGCCCAGAACTTTCTCCTGGATGTCCAAGGCCTGCTTATAATACTCCAGCGCCTTGTCGTAGTCACCAAGATTAGAGTATACCAAGCCGATGTTGTTACATGATGTAGCCGTATCAGGATGCTCCTTGCCCAGAACTATCTCCTTGACGTCCAAGGCCTGCTGGAAATATTTTATCGCCTTGTCGTAATCACCGAGATGAGCGTATACTTTGCCGATGTTGTTATATGAGTCAGCTGTGTCCGGATGCTCCTTGCCTAGTACATTCTCCCTGATGTCCAAGGCCTGCTTGTGATATTCCAGAGCTTTGTCGTAGTCGCCGAGATCTGAGTATACGCTGCCGATGTTGTTATATGAGCCAGCTGTGTCCGGATGCTCCTTGCCCAGTACATTCTCCCTGATGTCCAAGGCCTGCTTATAATATTTCATAGCCTTGTCGTAATAACCACGAAGATAACAAACGTTGCCAGTCCCACTATATGATTTTGCTGTTTCTGGGTGTTCATTGCCATAGAACTCTTCACACACTTCCGTTCGTTTATTATAGATTTCTAATGCCCTGCTGTAGTGAGCATAAAATATTAGGAAGCGTGAATAATACCCCAGGAATTTAATATATTTCTCCTGGTCATAGTTGATCTCCTGTGCAAATGCATCGGCCTCTTCGTAAATCTCAAGGGTTTTCGCAACTCGTTCTTCGATGGAGATGGAGTCGTTTGACATTTTGTAGGAAGCTCTTTGGATTTGTTCTTCCAATGCCTGGATGCTGACTTTCTTGGTGATGCGAAAATCTTTTCGTGTTTCTTCAAAATCTTTCTCTGCTTCATCGAGAATGACATCGGCACGCTGGGCATCACCACTTTCGAAAGCCTCTATGGCGCGGGCCATGCGCTCAGAGATCTTCTGACCACGCTGCTCTATAATGCGACGGGCGGTGTTGAAGAGATTCTGCTGCTCGCGCTCGAACTCCTCCTCTAATGCATTTTTGCGGTCAAGCTTTTTCTGAAGGTCGTCCGTCAGTTTGTCTACATCTTCCTTTGCATCCTGATAGTCTTCCAAACAGTCCTCATCATCGGGATTCTCCTCATAATCAGCCTTCTTTCTTTCCAGTTTCCTTTGCTTCTTTGCCAAACTGGCCTGTAATTCAGCAATGACCTCACGCAGTTCCTTTAGTTCGGCCTGTCTCTTCTTGAAACCTTCGTTGCAGGCTGCAAATTACAGATTCTCCATTTTGGCTACTGGTAGGCCATTGATGGTTATAACACCATCTTCTACTTTTACATCGTCCATACGATTGCTTTCTACCAATTGCAGCTGCATGACGAACTGGAACTGCAGGCTCTCACGGTTATCATAGCGGCACCAGTAGTGACCCATCTCATTGAAAAGTCGTTCCTTGAATTCCTTTAGCTCTGAGGATTCTTCTTCTCCGGGTTTCAGATCCTTGCAGTAAGTATAGACCTTAGGGGATGCATGATCCTCGAACTCTTGTGACGCAATGTCGAACTCCTCTATCGTGAACTTTCCCGCTTTCTTGTAGAACAATGCAAGAAAGATATCGCTTTGACGCACATGGTCATTGTACTCATCTTGTTTTCGACGGTCATTGTATGCGGAATCGTAGTCCTCCCACTCAAACAATTTAATGCGAATGCCACGCTTCTCGTACATGTCATCCAAACGGCGAACCAGATTTCCGAACGCCATGCGGTCGTAGTCCAGTTCCTCTGATGATGCCAGGAATATCTTGATGGTCTTCATATCTTTTCTACTTTTTTATTTTACTAATTTTTTGAGTTCTGCGATTTTTGCCTCGATCCTTTGGATTCCTTCAGAATTTTCTTGTTCTTTATATAGTTTGAGGCAGAGTTCGAATTGCTCCAGAGCTTCGGTATATCGTCCCAGTCCTTGGTAGACGGTTGCTAGAGTATCGATAATGTTCGGATTCTGTGGATAAGCTGCGACAGCCTTCTCTGCCCAAGGAAGTGCCTCTTCGTTTTTGCCCAAGAGATGATAGGTCCAGGCAACTTCATTATACGCAGGCATGTAACTTTGTTCTGCAGCTTTTTGATACCATTCTATTGCTAGAGAATAATCTTGATAGACTCCTTTTCCATGTAAGTACATACGACCTAAATTACGCTGGGCAGTGGTGTTACCTTGTTCGGCAGATTTTCGATACCATTCTAAAGCTATTACATTATCCTGTTTTACTCCATATCCATTTTCATACATTACGCCGAGGTTATTTTGGGCAGATTGATTTCCTTGCTCAGCAGCTTTACAATACCAATCAAAAGCTTTTTTGTAATCTTTTTCTACACCTTTTCCATTAGCGTACATCCATCCTAAATAGCATTCTGCATCAGCGTATTCTTGTTCTGCGGATTTTTGTAACCATTGCATAGCAGCTGAATAATCTTGGCTAACACCTTTCCCATCGGCATATAGGGTTGCTAATTTATATTGAGCTCTAGCATAACCTTGTTTTGCTGCCTTAGAATACAACATAAAGGCTTTCGTATAATCTTGTTCAACTCCTCTTCCCGTTTCATACATACATCCCAAACAACACTGAGCATTAGCACTATCTTGCTTTGCTGCCATTTCGTATAATTCAACAGCCTTTGTATAGTCTTGTTTTACCCCATTACCTCCTTCATATAATAAACCTAGGTTAACTTGTCCGTCATCATCACCGTGTTCGGCCGATTTTCTATACCATTCTGCTGCAATACTATAGTCTTGATTAACACCTTTGCCATATTCATACATAATACCCATATTATTTTGGGCTGTAGAATTTCCTTGCTCTGCAGCTTTTTGAAACCAATATAGAGCTTTGGTGTAGTCCTGTTCAACTCCTTTTTCACATTCATACATCCATCCTAAGTAGCATTCTGCATCAGCGTATTCTTGCTCTGCAGATTTTTGCAACCATAATATAGCAGCTGAATAATCTTGGCTAACACCTTTCCCATCGGCATATAGGGTTGCTAATTCATATTGAGCTCTTGCATGCCCTTGCTCTGCAGCCTTTTGATACCAATATAGGGCTTTGGTGTAGTCCTGTTCAACTCCTTTGCCATATTCATAAAACCATCCCAAAAATCTTTGAGCATTTTTATTTCCAAGATTTGCAGCCTTCGATGTCCATTCTATGGATGAAACAAAATCATCCATTTCATAATATGCATTACCCATACAATAATAACTAGAAATTGTATCAGGGTGTTTTTGCCCTATCACTTTTTCGTAAATATCAATAGCAACTTCTCGATATTCTATTGATTCAGAATAATTTTTTAAATCAGCGTATTCACATCCAATATTATGATATGAAATGGCTGTGCTACGATGATATTTGCCCAATGTCTTCTCTTTAATCTTAAGTGCTTTCTTATGATAATCTAAGGCTTCCTCGTGTTTGCCGATACTACTTAAAACAGTTCCAATGTTATTAAGAGAGCGAGCTGCTTCTGAAGATTCTAATCCAAAGATGTCTTCTCGAATAGCAAGAGATTTCTTATGATATTCAATAGCTTTGTCATGTTCCTGTAGATCATCGAGCACATTTCCCAGATTATTATAAATCTCAGATTCACATGTGAGATCCGTTTCGTGCATTTTCTTTATTAGGGTTTCTGCTTTAGTTAAGCATTTAAGTGCTTTTTCTTGATTATCTAAAAGGTCGTAGTTCCTCCCTAATTTGTTTAATGCCCATGCGACATCTATACTGTCATCGCCCAATTGTTTTATTCTAATAGATAGCAGTTCTTCTCTGTATTTAATGGCCTCATCATACTTTCCAAATTCAAAAAGGAAATCGCCAAATTTGTCTATGAGGTCAATGTACTTAATGTTATCATACCCCACTTCTTTCGCAAGTTTGATGGCTTTCTCATAGATGATTTGAGTTTCTGTAATACGATTGTCTATGGGTATGGAGCTGTTAGACATTTTTACAGAGGCTTTTAAAATCAATTCATCTAGAGACTTCAATCCTACTTCCTTTGCAATGCGAATATCAGCAAGTGCTTGATCTGCATCTTTCTCGGCTTCATCGAGGATGATGTCTGCACGCTGGGCATCACCGGATTCAAATGCTTCGATGGCCCGTTCCATACGTTGAGAAATGTTCTGTCCACGTTGTTCTGTAATGCGTCTAGCTGTATTAAAAAGATTCTGCTGCTCGCGCTCGAACTCTTCCTCGAGCTTGTTCTTTTCATCCAACAGTTTCTGAAGGCTGTCTTCTGTTTCTGTTACGGCTTTCTGAGCCATATCTACAAACATCTGTAAACCTGCTACGTTGGGAAGATTGGCTTGCTGGTCTTTAGCGATTTGTAGGGCTGTATTTTTCTCATCCAACTCCTTTCGCTTCTTTTCAATCTCCTCGTCAAGTTCCTTCAGTTTGGCCTGCCTCTTCTTGAATCCTTCGTTATTGGCTGCAAAAGGTATGTTGTTCAGGTCTGCCACCATCTCGTTGTCTACATAGACATGCTCGTTACGCACCTCGATGGCCTTCTCGCCAATCAAATCTTTTTGATAGTTTTCCAGTTGCAGGAGGAACTCCAACTTCATGGTGTCCACATTTTGGAACTTGCAGAAGAAGTGGCCTCCAAAGCGTTGCTCATAGTTTGCGATGAAGTCCTTTAATTCCTGTGTCAGCTCATCACTATTGGGGGCCTTGAAGAATACGTAAATCTTATGAGGCTTTTCTTTCTGCTTCATTCGGTTGTAAGCAGTGTCAAGTTCTTCGCCTGTAAAACTGCCAAATTTACGCCAGAAGAGGACCATGCAAATATCGCATTGCTTCAGGACATCGTTGTATTCATCCTGCTTACGTCTGCCTGTCATGGAAGCATCAAGATACTCCCATTTCTCAAGGTCAAGTTCGAGACCACGGCCTCTGAACAGTTTATTCAGATGCAGAATAAGATCTGCCATTGTGTTACGCTCCTCTTTCAGTTCCTCTGATGATGCCAGGAATATCTTGATGGTCTTCATGAATTTGAATTATTATTCATTTTGTTTCTATTGCTATCTGCCTTTTGTAAGTACTCCCGAGCCAATGTTTCTTGATGTTGAAAATCCTTCTTTAATATGTGACTTAGTAATTTCTGCGCATCTAATTGGTCTTGGTCGGCAGCTTTCTTCAGCCAATAAATGGCCGATATGATGTCTTGCTTTAGAACTCCACTATAATATTCTTTGCCTAAACGGTATTCTGAGTACTTTTGCCCCTTGTTGGCTGCCTGATTAAGATATTGGAGATAATTGGCTTTGTCGTCCCTATAGATGCGGGACATCAAGCTAAAGCCGTCAGGGCAATCCTGATTACAGGATTTCTCACACCATTCAATAGCTTTTTGCCTGTCTTTAGGAACTCCATATCTTCCCAGATGAAAACAATAGGCAACTTTTGCCTGTGCAAAAGAGTATCCCATTTCTGCGGAATGAAGATATGGGACAAAAGCCAATTTTTGCTTTTCTATACTATCAGACTCCTGCAACTTTTTCCCCTCGTCATAATATGATTTGGCTTTTTCAAGAATCCAACGCCTAATATCAGTCTTCATTTTTTCCAATTCACGAGGCTTACTCCATGATATAATATCCTTAAAGGTATCTTTGTATAGAGCAAAGTGCCCAGAAAGCTCAGCATCGTCAATCTTTAACCATATAACTTTTCGTGAAGAGGTTTTATCTTCCTTCTTTAGCTGTTCTGCGTAGTGAAACTCTTTAAAAGGCCAATCTTTTAGCATGACATTTTTAGACATTACAAATATGAAGATAAAACTTTCTTCAATGCCCTTTATAATCTCATCCTTGAAAGAATCCGCTCCTGTTTCGATACATTCAAAATCAAACCAGCAGTCTACACCCATAATGCCTTTCAGCATTGGTATGATATCTTTTTCGACGATTGAAAGGTCATCTCTTGTATAACTTACAAATATATTTTTCATCCTTATCACTCTTTTATATTATTCAAACGAAATCCTTCCACTACCAATCTCACTATAGTTTTTAGCGGAGAGGTTGCCGATGCGAAGGCGGCCGGCTTCTTTGCGTTCACCGTTTTCTCTGATGAAATCCTCGTTGGTGCCTATTAGGTGAGCGACGTCCTTATCTACTGCTTTAAAGAGGAAACAATCCTGATTGAATTTCTCGGAGAGCAAACGAAGATTGTCATAGAAATTGGGATCATCGTTCTGGTCAAATACAAGAAAACTGTTTTCCTTACTGACATCACGCCCCACCTCTGCATAGAAACCTTGTAGCTTGATGACGCCATAACCCATGGAGCGGAGTGTCTCTTGGAGTAAGCGGTTGTTGGCATCGTTTTGAGCACGATTGTTGTCGGAGCGCCAGGCGGTGATATTAGCACAATCGGTTTTGTTAATCCAATAGACTGCACGATTAAGAGATGCGTTGGAAGCAGAACGACCAGTTTCTTCGTCAGCGTCTTCTTTGGCGATGATTTGCTTTTTCTGGAGTTCATCGATTTCTGACTCCGGAATTTGAATGTCGATGAGTCTCTCGAACTGAAAAGTTTTGTTTGTTTCCATCGTTCATTCTTCTTTAAATTATTAAATGCCGAATTTCCCATATTGCCCACCACGCGAAGGATCATACCAACTCTTGCGGTTGAGCCATTGGAAACCATCGTCGTGAGTGATTAGAGCCAGATCGACAAGCCCGCCAACATTTTCTTGCTGGAAGGTTATCTTGCGGTGCAGTTCGGTGGCTTTAATCAGATTCTCTGCCAAAGCAGCCATGTCCTTTAGATTGTAATTCTTGATGACTTCGAGCCACTGGCTGTAGTGTTTCTTTTTGCTTTCTTGAATCAACTCCTTTGCCTTGCTGGTGAAATGCTCACGATTGATGTTGATAGCTTGTTCGTAGAGACCTACCTTAAATAGTAAATCAGAAAGCACGGTGGGGAGCAGACGGGAAATCGGATTTATGCGCTCTTCCTGAATGCCATACTTGATTGCGTCGATGATGTATGGCATGCCGAGAGCAAATATTGCACTTTCTTTTTTATCGGAGATGGTTTGAAGTTCCTGAGGAGGCAAGCAGCTTATCTTGCCGTTTCTGACTTCCGACGCTTCGCAATAGCAAATGCTTGGATAACGGTCGTTTTCGGCATAGCCGGCAAACACCAGATAGGTGGGCTCGGACGGTTTGAAACACTCCGTACCTTTCAGGAGATGAGAATTGACAAATCCCATCAAATCCTCAATATAAGCCTCGAGGCTGGGGAAGCCAGACTCGTCATGCAGCTTGCGATACCATCTGATGATGACATCCCAAGGGATGTGCTGTGAAGAGGACAGACTCAAGTGGGAATTGCCAACTATCATGATTGCTACGGGCTGTTTGTCTTTCAGTCGAAGCATCTTGTCGCCAGAATTCAGAATCTTGGATTCGCTTACGGTTTCTGCTTGGCCATCCTTGTTGTACAGGGTTCGTGTCCCGTTTGAGAAAGTAACGGCACTGTCGGCTGCGATAGCGATTCCTTTTTTATTTAAAATGCCTACGATTGCTGTCATAATAAAAATCTTGTTTATGCGCCATAGAGGCTGTGTTTAATCCATTTGAAACCTTCTGCCAAGGTGACGATTCCTATCTCGCAAGTTTTTGATGACTGATGTCCATCGCTGCCTAAATGCTGAAGGCTTTCTGTGTCAACAAGGTTCTCTGCCATCGCAACCATATCTTTGATGGTGAAGCCGGCAATGGCACTGGTGACTAGTGGGTCGTTCAGAATTCTGTCAATACTATCGAAAAAGTCATCGTAATATTTATTTATCAGCTCAACTGCCGCTTCGGGACTGCCAAGAATTGCAACTAATTCGTTGGCGCATAATTGAACCAATTCGCCTTTGATGTCATCAGACATTCCGCCAAACAATATCCTGATGTTTGGACAATCTCCAAGATAAAGGTGAAAAACGGGATTCTCCGGACTGATCTCGCGAATGTCTGCATGCATCACTATACCGTCATTGCCATCGGACAGCATCGTCAAGATAGCGACTTGGGGGAACATGGCTGTACTATCGAACCCCACGCAGATGACTTTCTTGTCGATTTCGTATTCTCTGACTGCTTGGTCTTTGCTATTGAAGATGTCCGTCAGATAATGAGCAAAATCTTTGACACAATGCCTGAAGGTAGTTTTACTGTCGATACTCTTCCTGGATTGAAAACCCAGAATGGTGTCTTCCCATTGAAGATGGGACTTTGGGTCGACCATGATGGCGAAAGGCACTTCTTCGGAGTAGCGGAAAATGGTGAGGTCTTTATCCGCCGCCATGACGGCACCATGCATATTCATCATTAGGATAGCTGCTGCCATAGAAAATTGGTTTTTAGTTAAAATATGGAGCAAAGGTATAAAAAATCGTTGAAAGAAGCAAATGTTTGGAGGAATTTTCTAAGTGAGGGCACGAAAAAAGGCCGCCCTGTGAGCAAGGCGGCCTAAATGGGGAATGGGTGATGAACCCGTGCTATGCGCTGAGGGCAGGAACTTCATCGATGTCGGCGATTTGAGGTAGAGGGTTCCTAGGACTCGGCTTCACTTCAAGTTTCTGGAGTTTAGCACAGGTCTGAAGGATGCTCTGGCCCTGGGGCTGCAGCTTCTTCTCGCCGTCGTCGTAGGCCTTCTTCGCTGCCGCCAGTTGCTTGCCGATAACCTGATAGTGCTTCATAAACTGACCGACACGGTCCATCATCTCTGTGGCTAGGTCGAACACCTTCTGCTGGTTCTGGACCTGTGCAATCTGGGTCCATGTCAGCTTGATGATTCGCAGGGCGGCATAGAGAGTCTGCTCGTCGGCAATATAGACGTTCTTCTCCATTGCCTTACGCCACAGGTCGGGCTGTGCGTTAAGGGCTGTCCACAGGGCACCCGTGTTGGGGACAAACATGATGACGTAGTCCATCTTCACCTTGGGCGACTGGATGTAAGAGGAATAATCCTTCGTTGACAGTTCCTTGACGTGCTTGTTGATACTGTCGACGTGGGCTTTCAGATACTTTTCACGCTCCTCTTCACTTTCCGCATTAATGTAGTCCATGAAGGCCGTCAGCGATACCTTGGAATCGATGATGACCTCACGGCGCTGGTCGAGGTGGAGGATGATGTCGGGGCGCATCATGGAGCCTTCGTCAGACTTGATGATGTTGTCGTTGATGTCGCGAATATAGGTCTGTACGTCATAGTGGACACCTGGTGTGAAACCATGTTTGTGGAGTAGTTCATCGAGGACTGCCTCGCCCCAGTCGCCTTGCACCTTGGAACCATGCTTGAAGACTCGTGTCAGTTCGTCAGCACTCTTCTTGGCGGCTTCACTCTGGCGTAGCATGTTCTGGATGTTGGCATTCATCTCGCCACTAATCTCCGTCTGCTTGATGGTGTTGTCGGTCATGGCTTGTTTCATCTTCTCGATGGTTTCCTTCAGCGGAGTGACAATCTGGCCGAGATTGGTGTTGCTGGCATCAGTGAACTCCTTCTGGCGCTGTTTCAGCATTTCGTCGGTGGCACTCTTCATCTGCTCGCTAATCCTTGCTACCGTCTCATCGAAACGTTCTTGTTGGGCTTTAACGGAGGCTGCATGGCGAGTTTCCTGGGCCTCCAGCCGTTCACGACAAGCCTCGTCCTTGGCGGCAAGGGCATCCTTCATTGCACGTTCCTTGGCCTCAAGAGCCTCTCTAACAGCTTCATCCTTGGCAGCAAGGGCTTCGCTAAGTGATTTGTCTTTGGCATTGAGGGCATCCTTGCATACTCTTTCCTTCTCGCGTATGGACTCTTGGAAATGTTTCTCGGCTTCTTGCCTCGTTGCTTCTGCCTCACGTCTGACACTATTCACCTGAGTGTTCAAGACCTCCACTTGTGTAAGAAGCGTCTGCTTCTGGTTACGGACTAACAGCATACCGATGATGAGACCAACGATGATGCTAACTACTGCTACAAAAATAAATTCTGTCATCATGCTAAATAATTAATGTGTTATGTATGTTTGATATGGATTAGGCTGCGTGGTCGAGGTATTTCTCGCGCAACATATATATCTTTGCCTTCTCTTCGAGCTGGGTGATGTAGTTTTTCATCTGCTTCAGAGGTATGCGTTTCTCGAATGCAAAGTCGGAGAGGGTGTATCCGTCGTTCGTCATCTGTGCCCAGTCCATCAGCAACTGGGCATCGTTGGGGTCATACCACTTGTTGAGGAACGCATGCAGTTGCTCCTTGGCCTCCTCTGCAAGGCGATGCTCTTCACTGCTCATGGGAGGGGCTGGGAGTCGGTCGATGAGGTCGCGACTCCAGTTCTCCTCGTCTTCATCGTGCCTCTCATCAAGCGACAGACAAGCTTGAAGTCCCTGAAATGGGTCGGACGTGGAGAACTGGCATGTCCATTCCCTAATGGCCTCTCTGATGGAGTTGTAGATGTAGTGGACGGCATAAGAGCAGAAACGGTTGTCATAGGAGGGGTCGAAGCGTGTGGCAGCTACGGTCAGACCGTAGTTGCCGGCCGAGATGAGTTCTTCGATGGGTACGTAGGGGGTACGCATTTTGAGGGCGCACTGGAGAACGAATAGAAGGTTGGCTTCGATGAGTTCGTCGCGAGCAGTGGTGTCACCAGACATGATGCGACGTCCCAGTTCTCGTTCTTCTTCCCGGGTGAGGGCATGGTAGTTCTCGATTTGCTTGAGGTAGTGGTTAAGACTCTCGGTGCAGTCCTGGATGAAGTAGTTCTTTTTGTTCATATTATTGACGTTTTTAAGATTGTTCTCTAAATAGTTAGGACATAAAAATCCCGAAATCTAACAAAGACTTCGGGATTTTTTCTGAAAAACGTAAATTTTTGTTGTTTTTTACTCTTTTACGATCTTGTAGCCAAGGCGCTGGACGAGTTCTAATATGCCTATAGCTGTTTTACGATCGTATTCCTTTTCTGATTTAGAAAGATCGCTGTAAGGAATGAGGTCTGGATGTTTCTTGTGATCGTCGTCGCGTTTGGGACCGTATGACCAGCCATCATCCATTCTTTGCCTTGCCCAAATGTCGTGGCTATTCTCTGCAATGGCTTCGATTAAATCATAGAGGTCGTCAGACAACTGGAAATTGCTTGCGTCGATAGGTTGGGGGTCATATTGGCGTAGGCCGCGTTCAATAACAGAAACCATATAGCATTGAGAGTCTTTCCAAGCTTCTATAAACTGAGATGGCGGATAGGATTCTTCTTTCTGATGTTGTGGGTCGTAAATGACAATTTGTTCATCGATGGCCTTTCTGACAAGCACAGCATGATTAGGGTCTGTATGGACTTCAGAAAAACCATATAATTTCTCTGCATTGACCACTACGATGACCTGACAATCATAAAACAGTTCTAAACTGATATCGTCAATAGTGCAATCATAACGGCGAACAACAGATAAATTATATTCTTCTGACAATCGTCCTATATTATAAAGAGGTGTACCTTCTGGTTGAGTCCAGTTTTTTTGTTCCGACAGTTGCATGAGAGAATCTATTGTCATTTCAGGATGCTCTGCCTTAAGTATTTCGTATTCGCAACGAACCACACAGTCGCCCATAGTTTTGATATCTTGATTGAAAGATTTGTTCTGAGCAGCCAGTTGCCACATGGGAATTGTACCCAGATGAACAACCTTTGCGGTGCGGGTTTCACCAATATGATAGATGTCAATATCGTCATCAGCAATTGACAATAGAAAATTGATATGATCTCTCAATTCGCTGGATTTCTGTGCAGCCCTGAGTATCATTTCGGTTTCTATTGCTGTCGTATTGCCCTCAACAAATCTGGCAATAAGTTCGTGTGATATCTTAATTTTCTTCATTTTGTAGATTTTTTAAGTTATTAAAAGATGTCACGAAAGAATGCTTGGCATTTTTAATTAAATTGTACAAAGCCCCCATTGTCATTCCAAGCTCCAAGGCAATTTCTTTTCTGTCTTTTCCCTCAAAGTACAATTTTCTTAAGACTAATGCTCGTCGTGCAGGAATCTTGTCTAAAGTCAGCCTTACAAGTTTACATTTATCAGAGACATTTTCTTCAGCTGAGATATTCATGATTTCATCGATGCCAATAATAACAACTTCGTTGTTTTTAACATCATCCTTCTTCTTTTCATTCATTTCGACTAAGAAAAAGCCTCCCTCCGCTTCTTCATCCTCATCATGGTAAGTGGTAGGTCTTTTAGTGAAAGAACTTACTATATGGAAAAGGGGATCGTCACCTATCTTCTCAATCTGAGAATTTAATCGTTTCTCTTCTTTTTGCCGTTCTTTCTTAGCACCTTTATCAAGAGCAAAGTAATCATCCATATAGGAAGAAAAATAATACTTACTTACTGAATATAAATATGTATTTAGCTTACAAGTACCCCTAAAATCACTAAGAATAGTTGGATTATTATAGATGTAGAGATAGAATTCATGAACAAAATCTTCTTTTACCAGAATATTGTTCTTATAAAGATAAATAACTTGCCCAACAATCGTTTTACAAATTCCGTAAAACTCTTCCCACGCTTGTTTATCGTGGTTCAATAATCGCTCAATTAATATTTTGTCTTCTTCCATACGTACAAAAATACGAAAAAAGACAGAAAGTAACAATAAAGAACTGTATTTTTTATAAATTTCTAACATAAATGCTACATTTTTTATACCGAAAACAACCCTAACTCTTCTTATGGAGGATGTTCGGGCTATATTTCCACCGGAACCCCTTAAGAAAGGGGAAAATCTGCGAGGCGGTTCCCATCTTGGAAGTCCAATCCTCTAAGCTTCCTTGAATTATCCACCGTCATCTTGAATCTTGTTCATAAGCATACTATTTTTTAAGTTCGTCTTCATATAATTAGGACACCAAAAATGGCAAATCTAACAGCATGTGATAACTTTTTTCTTGTCATTTGGCTTTTTAAACAAAAAGAGATATGTTCAACATGCTCTAGTATTTGGAAATAGGTGTGCTGTAATAACAAAGATATGGATCATATCCTCAATACTTATAAAAAAGGTGTAGATGTTTGATTCGCTAACAAAATAATAAAAAGGTTATAGGTGCCTTTGGAGCTGGGAGTCGATGATGACTTCCAGCCCATTGTAGACAGCGGGGATGACGGTACGCCCATAGAACTGACGAGGGTTGCCGATGGTCAGTTCCTCGCAGCCAATCATCTTGTCGATGGCTTTTCGGATGAACGAAACTGCCATGCTCATCATGTGGTTGAAGTCCTTGGCAGCACACGATATCAGTCGTTCCGGGTCTGCCATGTAGACGGCCCGATAGAGGCTGGCGAGTTCCGGAAACCTCTGGTTCTGATTGTTGAGGCTACGACGCTGATACCCCTTGGGGTGCATCAGGGTGTAGATGTAAATCAGTTTCGAGTAGCGGTCGTCGAACTTGACAACCTCTTCAGTGCCATCGTCTTTCCGCACAACGACATCGTAGATGTTGGTTCCCGAGATGTCCTGGATGGGGCGATGGCGCACTTCGATGGCCACGGGCTTGGGTGCCCATGCCTTGTCTGCGGCCATATACTCTGCCAGACGCTGCTGCATCTCTTCTACACTCATTTGCTGGATTGCTTCCTGAATTTTGCTCATTTTTTACTGTTTTTAAGTTCAACTTCTATATATATGGTACAACAAGAAGGCAAAATCTAACAAATGAGAGATGAAAATGTGTGGTTTTTGTCTTTTTTAACAATCATCCTTTGAATTCATCAATTCCTTCAGTGCAGCTATCTTTTCTTCGGTTTCGTGGATACCATCAGAAATATCTTGCTCTTTATATAGTTTAAGACATAGTTCGAACTGCTGCAATGCATTGTTATATCGTCCTAGCCCTTGGTATATTGTCGCCAGAGTGTCTATTACGTTGGGATCTTCCGGGGATACTTCAACCGCTTTTTCTGCCCAAGGTAATGCCACCTCGTAGCGGCCTAGGAGGTGGAGTGTCCAGGCTAATTCATTATATGCTTCCTCATAATCATTCTCAGCTGATTTTTGATACCACTCAGCTGCTATATTGTAATTTTGCACAACATCTTTTCCCCAATAATATCTACATGCCAGATTATATTGAGCCACCTCGTCCTCTTGTTCTGCAGCTTTCGTAAATAATTCAATAGATTTTGTAGTGTCTTGCTCTACGCCCCATCCATTTGAATAGAGAACTCCCAAATTACATTGTGCATCAGGATAATTCTGATCGGCACTTTTTGTGTACCATTCAAATGCTAATTTGTAATTTTGTTCAACCCCCTCTCCCTTCTCATATGAGTATCCCAATAAGAATTGTCCTCTTGGATAACCTTGCTCGGCGGATTTCTGATACCACTCAACACCTTTTTTTTCATCCTTTTCAGTTCCTTTCCCATGCATATACATAAAGCCAAGGCAAGCTTGAGCATTTGGGTTGCCTTGTTTTGCTGCTAATTCATATAATTCTACTGCCTTAGATTCATTTTCCTCTACACCATTACCTCCTTCATATAGTAAACCAAGATATAGTTGGCCATCCGCATATCCTTGATCTGCGGATTTTTTGTACCATTCTGCTGCTATTGTATAATCTTGAGTGACTCCTTTCCCATATTCATACATTATTCCCATGTTGCTTTGAGCGACACGATCCCCTTTTTCTGCAGATTTCTTATACCAATATATGGCTTTTGAATAATCCTGCCCAACTCCATTACCTAATTCAAATAGCCAACCTAAATTGCACATGGCACTTGCATTGCCTAAACTTGTAGCCTTTGTATACCAGTTAAATGCAGATGTGTAGTCACCAGATTCTCTATATGCATATCCTATTTTGTTATATATGTCAGCAACTGTAGAATTAGTCTTGCCAAGTGTTTCTTCATATATTATACAGGCTTTTTTTAAATAATCAATAATCTTATCATACATGCATAAATCAGCATATACGAAAGTTATATTATAATATGAACGAGCTAAACGCTTATCGTATCTATCTAAGATGGCTTCTCTTATTTTTATTGATTCAAGAAAAAATGTGAGGGATTCTCTTGATTTTCCCATACGCCTATAGACGTTTCCAATATTGTTGTATGAACGAGCAACGTCGAAGGTGTTTCCTCCAATATTTAACCTGATCTCCAAGGCTTTATTATGCCATTCCAAAGAAGTTTCGTATTCTTTTTTACTATTATATGCATTACCAAGGTTATTATATACCTCTGCAATTTCAAGTTTGTATTTACCATCTTGCTGTTTCTCTAGAATGTTTAGGGCTTTCTGAAGTGATTCTAATGATTCATTATATAGGTTGTTAGAATCAAGGGTGAACCCTAATTTCGTGTAAGCAATTGCTGTGAAAGCATGGTCTTCTCCATAGGTATTTTTTCTGATATCAACAAGTTCCTTGCGATATACTAGAGCTTCTTTGAATTTATTGTACTCTTGAAGGAAATCTCCAAACTTTTCTATCAATTCAGCATTTTTCTCATTATCATACCCAGATTCCTTAGCTAAAGAAATAGCTTCTTCATATTTCTTTTGTGTTTGTTCAATTCGTTCGTCAATAGGTATGGTCGTATTGTTGATCTTGAAAGATGCGTGTAAGAGCAATTGCTCAATTTTCTGGTAAGCAACTTCTTTTGCAGCGAGGAGTTGGTCTCTGATTTGTTTTGTGTTGTGCTCGGCTTCATCAAGTAAGAAATCTGCACGAGGCGCATCTCCACTATTAAAGGCTTCGATGGCTCGCTTAGTTTCATCAGTAATATGGTCTTTCTGAAGATTTGCTATTCTAATAGCAGTATTCAGCAGATTTTTCTGGTGTTTCTCTAGTTCTTCTTTCTTCTGGTTGTATTCATTTCTCTTTAATTCGTATTGCTTCTTAATGAAATCTATATTGGGGTTTTGATTGAGTGCTTGTCGTATTTCGTTCAGTTCTGTTTCAATCTTTTCTAGGTCTTTAATCAAATCCTGATTACCTTTGTTATCGGTGGCGAATTGGAGATTGTCCATTTGGGCAATAACCATACCATTCAGCAGAACTTGGCCATCTTCAATATCCAATTCGTCTTTTTGGATCTTTTCTTGCATTAATAGCTGCATGACAAAGTCCAGATGTAGACTATCATCATTGTTGTACCGAAAGGCAAAGTGTCCTCTGGCGTCTTGCCCCTCGAGTTCTTCTTTGAATTTCTTGAGTTCGTCAGATACCTTAGACTCATCTTCCAATTGTCGGAAATAGACGTAGACCTTTGGTCTGCCTGTTTCGCTGAAACTTTTTACTGCTTCGTGGAATTCCTCTTGAGTAAAACCTCCAGCCTTTATATAAAAAAGAGCTACCAACATATCACTATCACGGACATTGTCATTATATTCGTCTTGTTTCCTCCGTCCATTATAGGCTCCATCGGCACCTTCCCATGTATATAAGTCAATTCTTATACCTCTTTGTTGATAGCGTTTGTCGAGTTCACGAATAAAATTACCAAAGGAAACTCTGTCATTCTTCAGTTCCTCAGATGATGCCAGGAATATCTTGATAGTTTTCATATCACTTCTGCTTGTTTTAGGATGTAGAATAATATTTTGTTGCAAAGATACGGATTTTTGTGGAATAATCGATATTATTATGCAAATTTAGTGCCAGTCATCAATTTTTCTCAAATCCTTGGTGGTTTGAGGAGGGGATGTCATACATATGATTTTCCCTCAAAAATAGCATCATTTTAATAATATTTGTATCAAAATAATAAAGAATATGACATGAAAGCAGACGTTAACACATTGACCCACTTGTTCTGGGATTACAATAAGAAGTACTTCGGGAACGTCTTGCCGACTCCCTACATTGAATTATTTGATATGCCCGGCAAGATTGCAAGATTTGAGTATCATAAAAATGGGAATAAAGCCAAAAAACCGATCCGGGATCAGATCATCTATTTCTCAAAGACATACGAGTTCAATGAAAATACGATGCGTGATGTGATGGTGCATGAGATGATCCATTACTACATTGCCTGGAATCGTATTAAGGATAATGGGTCTCATGGTCGAAAGTTCTGGCGTATGGCTATGGACTTCAATGAGAAATACGGTCTTAATATACAAATATTATTAGGTACCCCGTTACCTGATAAACCACCTTGTTTCTTTAATAAGATACTTGGCTTTGTCACAAGATGGTACGGCTCTCACACCACGACCTGCAAGGACGAAGAGTACAAAGTAACAAGGTCACAAAGTAACAAAGTCACAAAGTAACAAGGTAACAAAGTAACAGGGTCACAAGGTCACAAAGGACCACGAGCTTTGCTCGCTTTCGTAGCGTAGCGGAGAAAGAACAAGGTCACAAGGTCACAAAGTAACAGGGTCACAAAATCAATTGCCGAAAGGAATCTACATCATTGGAGGAAGAAAAGTGGTAGTGCGGTAAGACTGCTGCACCGACTAAATCTGCCATACAACGACGGTCCCCCATCCTACCCTTTTACGAGTTAGGATGGGGGACCATCAAATAAGTGGGAGATGAAGATTACTACTTCGCGGCGAAGCGCTCGGCCTGCGAGCGGATGAGCTCGACATCGTCGAAATAGTTGATCTGCATGGCGCGGCGCACCTCGTCCATGGTCTGGGCAGCGGTCTCGCGGGCGCGCTCGGTGCCGCGGCGCAGGATGTTGTAGATCTCGGGGATGTCCTGCTCGAACTCGTGACGACGCTGGCGCATGGGCTCGAGGAACTGGTTGAGCACCTGGTTGAGGAACTTCTTGCACTTCATGTCGCCCAGGCCGCCGCGGCGGTAGTGGTCCTTCAGCTCGTCGAGGTTCTTGTAGTCGGGCCAGAACTCGGCGAAGTGTTCGTCGGTGGAGAAGGCATCGAGATAAGGGAAGACGGCATTGCCCTCGACATGGCCGGGGTCGTTGAGGTTGACGTGGGTGGGGTCGGTGTACATGGAGCGCACTTTCTGCCAGACCTCGTCGGCGGGGTCGCTGAGGTAGATGCAGTTGCCGAGGCTCTTGGACATTTTCTCCTTGCCGTCGGTGCCGGGCAGACGACGGGCGGTGAGGTTCTCAGGCA
>ODAI012199390.1_pt1 | contig 19294 bp, 10 predicted proteins | sample 1539321 | NCBI WGS metagenome assembly ODAI01 (sample SAMN02144231, study PRJEB22623) | gut metagenome | biome: sheep rumen | host: Ovis aries | place: New Zealand
GCTGACCGTGCTGAGATTCAGAAGGAAGTTGAACAGCTCACAAAGGAAATCACTCGTATTTCCACAGATACTGAGTTCAACACCAGAAAGCTCTTAAACGGCGACCTCGCAGCAGAACTTGAAGAATCCAATGCTAACTTTGATGTAAAGGTTGCAGCAGGCGCTAACCTGACTACTGACGGCGTTTACACAATCACTTACACAGGCACAGAAGCAGAAGTTACCGCAGCAGTTCCTGCTTCCGACGTTGCAGTAACCGGCACTTGCACTGTTGATGCTGCAAAGGGTAAGACCTGGACATATGACGAAGCTTCTAGCAAATGGGTAAATGGAACTACAGAGATGGCAGCCGCTGACTTCACCGGTCTCTCTATCTCCGGAACGGCTAAGAATGGTACAGCATTTACGCTCAAGGCTGACGGTACTCTCGACGGAGAGGTTGCACAGACTGCAGAGCAGCCTGCAACAGTAGACAAAGAAGCTACTTACAAGGTAACAAAGGTACAGGATGCAGCAGGTAACGATGTATCCCTCGCAGCATTCGACATCGCATTAACAGATGCAGGTAAAGCAGCTAACCTCGAAGCAGGTGGCACAATCGAAGTAAACGTAAAGGCTTCCGACCACGCTCTTACATTCCACATCGGAGCTAACTCCGGTCAGTCCACAAAGCTGACAGTTCAGGATATGGGCGCAGAAAGCCTTGGCGTTGCACACGTTGACCTTACTTCCCAGACTAGCGCAGATGCAGCAATCACTACTATCGACAACGCTATCAACACTGTATCCGCTCAGAGAGCTGCTCTTGGTGCTATGCAGAACAGACTCGAGCACACTATCAACAACCTGGGTACTTCCAGCGAGAACCTCTCTGCAGCTGAATCCCAGATCAGAGACGTTGATATGGCTGAAGAAATGTCCAACTACACTAAGAACAACATCCTCGTTCAGGCAGCAACTTCAATGCTCGCTCAGGCTAACCAGCAGCCTCAGTCAGTACTGTCACTCCTCCAGTAATGTAGGATACAGTAGCCTGACAGCTGATGAAATAGCTTAATGGAAACATTTGCCGGCGGGGCAAATACCCCGCCGGCCGCGAAATCCACTCGGTAAAGTCTACGTTAGGTAAAGCGATAGCCCAAATATGTATGGCAAAGCAACTCCCTATTCCGAAACTTACCATCTCGCCCCCACCGCGGGGCTTTTTTATTTGGCTAATTTGGGGACAGGTCTCCCCTTCCCCAAAAACTAAAAACCGCGGAGCTGATGCTCCGCGGTTTTGGACTATTATTTAATTTTCATTTTGCCCTCTATCTCAGCAGATTGAGAATCTGAGAAGACTGGCGATTTGCCTGTGCCTGCATTGCCAGGTTTGCCTCCTGAAGGATGCTCTGGCGTGTGAGCTCTGAGAACTCCTCTGCCATATCCACATCTGCAATCTGTGAATTAGCAGCCATCAGATTTTCTGATGCTATGCTGAGGTTGTTAACCGAATACTCGATTCTGTTCTGAACCGAACCGAGGTCAACCCTCTGCGATGTTACTGTGTCGATAGCATTGTCTATAGCCTCGATTGCCGCTGCTGCACCCTCCGCCGTTGTCAGGTCGAGGTCAGCGACTCCGAGAGCCTCTGCCGAGAAGCTTTGTAAGTTAACCTCTGTGCCGGAAGAAGCATTCCCGCCTGCCACTGCGTTCGGATCAATCTGTAATTTGAAGCCGTCTGCCAGTGAACCGTCGAGTAATTTCTGGGTGTTAAACTCAGTGTTTTCCGATATGCTGTCTATATCCTTTGAAAGCTGGTTTGCCTGAGCCTGCAGTGCGTTACGATCGACCTCTGAAAGTGTTGCGTTGCTTGCCTGAAGTGCAAGCTCACGCATATCCTGAAGTGCCGCATGTGTGTTGTTAAGTGCGCCCTCGGCAGTCTTTATCATCGATATGCCATCGTACGCATTTGCCGCTGCACGATTCAGGCTGGTCATCTGAGCCTTTAATTTCTCAGAAATCGCAAGACCTGCTGCATTGTCCGCCGCGCGATTGATGCTCTTTCCGGAGGACAGTCTATCAGTTGATTTGGAAAGCGAGTTGTTCGTCGCCTTGAGCAGTTTATTCGAGTGAACTGCTGCAATTGTTGATTCAATTCTCATAGTGTTCCCCTCCTTGGTTTATTTCATACACTATACTGTGTCATGGATAGTCCATTTCCATGGTAAATTTATTATACTCTTATTCTAAAAAAAATCAACTGTTTTTTTAAAAAAGCAGTTGATTTTTTTGAAAATTCTTTAATTACAGTTTGCCGTCCAAAAAGGCTTCGATAAGCCTCTGCGTAATCGTTGCAAACTCAGCACGTGTAGCCGTATCCTTTGGACAGAAGTCGCCCTTGTCGTTGCCCTTCATCAGGCCGACCTTTGAGCAGTATGCCACAGCTTCCTGTGCCCACGAAGCAATCTGCCCGCCGTCGTTGTACAGTCTTGCGTCAAAGTAGTCGCTTGGAACAGCTTCCGCGCCACATCTCGTGCGGCAGTAGTTGTAAATCATTACCGCCAGCTGCTCGCGTGTGATGTCCCAGTGCGGAGCGAAGTTCTTTATGCCGATGCCGTTAACGATGCCGTTACCGCCGGCCCATGCGATGCCGTCCGAGTACCACTTGCCGTCCTCCACATCTGCGAAGTGTCTCTCGCTGCCGTCAAGTGCAAGCGCGCCCTCCAGCCTGTAGATTATCGTCGCCGCCATAGCGCGAGTAAGCGTATCGTTTGGCGAGAACTTGCTCTCTCCGGTGCCGTTCATGATGTCGCGCGCCGAGCAGAAGTCCACGTAAGGCTCGAACCAGTGCCCCGGCACGTCGATGTAATCGACCTTGCGCCTCTGTATCGTCAGGTAGTTGTCGCCCGTCAGATAAGCCTTTAGCATGCCGCCTTCGATGATTGCCTTCACGATGATGTTGCCGTCGCGGTCGACCACTATGTTGCCGTCAGGCATTGCTGTAAGCGCACGGTCCACAGCAGCGCCCGTCACACGAGCAAAGAATGCCTTGTCGGTCACGATGCTGCCGCCGCTTGCCCAGTACACGTGAATCTGCGTCGAGAAGTTGCCCGGCGTTGCGATTACTCCGCTGAGCGTCGAAACAGCCGCCTTGGTCGGAGCAGGTGCTGACCCGCCGCCACCGCCACCACCGTAGGATGGGGTTGGAGGCGGGAATGGCCAGAGAATCTGGGTACCCGTGGTTACGGCGTAGTTTACTGCGTCTGTTGGAGTAAAGCACCAAGTATATGCCTGGCCCTGCACGAGAGTCGCACTATCCATGTCCGCATAGCTCATTATTGCTCCGCCTGACATGAAGTCAAGACTGCCATGTACATCAAGCGAACTGCGTACCGCGTTAACCATAACTGCGCCTGTTGAAGCGTTCGAGTGGTTAATTATATAGTCTGTGTAAACTGCGGAAAGCGATACTGCTGAGTTTATAGGCTGCTTTAAGATGCTGCCTGTCTTTGGTGTTACGGCTGCTTTCCAGATTGGAACGCCGCCTGTGTATGTGAAGGATGTTTCACTCTGCTTGCTTATATGTTTTGCCGGCAAATCATCTATCTGGCAGATAAAGTTCTCCGATGTAGCGCTAATGTTGGTAACTATAACATTCTTTGTATTGCCGGCATTTTCGCCATCGAAAACAAAGTTTGCCGTGTAATCTACCAAGTCTTCGCTAATTGCCTGGCTTGTGATTCCGTCAAAGCCCGAGCTCTGCGGATACCAGAGAATCTTTGCACCTGTTATAGCGGTGGTGCCGTCATAATACTTACCTGCATAGTCGATGCCTTCCGGCCTTATCGTACATGGTCCGATCTGGAAGTTTATATCCTTGACGATGTCCGTTGCCGAATTGTAGTCAGGATGTTCAAGCTTTATCCGAATCTGTACCGGATCCATTTTGTTCTTGTATCTCGGAGCCTGTGTCTGGTATGAGCTTCCACCGTTAGTTGAGTAAGTAAACACAGCAAGTTCCGGTGCCTGAATGCTCTCAACCGGAGCAATCGCCTCTCCAAGCGCGTAAACCTTTGGATTAGGTCCTACCCATCTGCCTGTGTATACATAAGCATAGCTGTACGGATTGCTCTGACCTGTATATTCTCCACGGAGGCCGTCGCTGAAAGCCGTTGTTCCGTTTTGCTCCGTATAGGATGCAAAATCTCTGAACTCAAGATTGTTAAGTGTTAACGTGCCCTTGTCGGTCTTTACCCCGCCGAAGCTGCAGGTGATAACCGCTGTATAAGCCTTACCGTTTGTCTTTATTATTTCCGTCACGCAAGGCTGCAGCTGGCCGCCGATGTTGATTATTCCCGCGAATGTTGGAATGAGGTTATTGTTTACAATAGCGGCCTCGTCGTTAAACTCGTCCACAGGAGCTGCTCCGCCCTCACCCACTGCCGAAAGCGTGATTGTGATGGTGTGATATCTGTTGTAGTAGAAAGTGTCCGCAGGGCCGATTGCTCTGTCGGAAACGCCCTCAATATCTGAAGTCTCGTTCCAGGAAATTGCCGAAACCGTAATGTTTGCCGTCGGGTCGTTAAGCTCAAGGCTTATCTGATTCTGCGCTGTAGGATTTGCTGTCGCCACAGGAAGCGCGATGCCCGTGAGGGTTGCATTTGTGATTGGGGCGCCCGGCCAGTACTGTACCGGTCCACCTTCTACTACGTTGTAATTGGTGGAATCGGTCGGGAAGAACTTCCAATAGTATGGGTGTCGCTTTACCAAGGTAGTGTTGAGCTGCGCCGCACCAACCGTAGTACCGTAACCTGAATCCACATAGCTGACTATTGTCCCTGCTACTCCATTCGCACCGGTAATGTATCCGTTTACGAATCCCTGAGGTGATACATTTAACTGGCTGTACTGAGGATAAGCCGTAGTTACTGCTGCAAAAGTAATGCTGCCTCCGGTTGGGGTTACTTTTTGAATTACATTCAGCGCGCCGGTAGTCGTAACAGTCATGGATGCAGGTGAAAGTACATAGTTAAATGCCCTGCTGCCGCCCAGCTGGATACTCTCTGCAGTAACCGTAACTGTGTCTGATGTAACATTTGGATTGCTGATGTGCGCAACTGCTGAGAAGGTTACATTACCCACATCGCCCGCTACAATATCGCTCGAAGTCAGAACTACCTCGACTTCGTCAGTACCATCGTATGGTTTTTGTATTACCTCGGAGATTGTTACATTGGTGATTGGCTTTGGTGTAATCTTCATCGTCGAAGGTATAAGGTCTACCCATTCCGGTGAATAATCCGGATGACTCACCTTTACCTTCACCGGCAGTTCAGAATTTATACCTGCAATCATGGTAATATCAGTATAGCCTTTAAGTTCTCCCTCACTACCATAAACATTGTCATACAAAGCAGTCTTGTACTTCAGAAACGCATCATTAATCGTGTCAATCGCAGTCTTTGTTATTGCTGAGAAAGTAATCGGATGCAGGTTTCCGTCGTATACATATTCTTTAGGGGTAAATGTGAAATAACTGCTGTCCAGCGTGCCTTTAGCCGTCGCCAAGCTCGCAAATGTGTACATTGCCGTAGTTGCCGTTACGGTATTCTGCGTGAACACATGGGCTGCAGTACCCGATGTCATTTGCACTCTAAGCCCATCCGGCGTTGTCACAAATCTGTCTCCCTCACCGGTTTCAAAGTTTATCATATAATAGTATTGTCTGTTATATTTAAATGTATCGCCGTAATTGAAAGGTCTCTGGGCTGCATCAGGTTGTATCTCAAATATGCTTATGCTTGTTATTGTGACACTGCTTGAATCAGTAGGTCCACAAGTTGCTGTAATGCCCGAAATCGTAGTGTTGTTAACAACTCCTGCTTCAGGGAATGTAATGCCTATCAGGTTAATTGAAGCTATCGGCTCCGCCGGCCAAAGAATTACAGAGCCGAACGTATTATAATAGTTTGTTTGCTCGGATGGCGTAAACATCCATGTGTACTCGTGATTACGCTGAATCGGAGTCGAGTCGTCAAGTTGTGTCGCCGTTGCCGGATCTACCGAAGTGTTTATGCTTGCAGGGCTTACAATCCGAAGCGTACCGCCCACATGTAGGGCTGTGTTGAAGGTATTGGTAAACCATGATGCTACATTTAGTCCTACATCAGCAATAGTTCTTCCTGTGGCATTTACCGCTGCAAATGAAACGGCACCCGGCTCTACTGCCTGCGGGGTAACTTTGAGGATGCGGGCACCATCCTGGCTCAGGGTGTTTGTACTTAGAACATAGTTGTTCGCCATTGCCGTGTTCTGCAGATCAATGTTATTTGTTGTTACCGCTCGGTTTCCCACATTAGGATTCTCAAAGGCTATAGTCGCGGTATAATCAGTACCCTTTGTCAGGCTGTCACTTCCAACAAGCCCGCTAAATAATATTGCCCCCACTGTTACAGCCGTCGTTCCATCGTAATGCTTTGTCGCAGACGCAATACCATCTATGCTTGTAGGTGTAATCGTCTTCTTCGCGATTGTATACGAAAGACCTGTGAAAGTGTGCGTTCCCTCGTATATTGTATTACCTATATCCGCCTCGGCCGTGTAGCTATCCGCCGCAGTAGGGCCGTTGATTGTGATGGTAGAAGTCACGGTATTTCCTGCTCCCGAGGCTGTTGTTACAGAATAAGTTGCAGCCCCGCTGACGGTTGCTGTACTTGAAGCAGTATCGACAGTTCCGCCATTAATGTCGGTCATCGTAATTATAGGTCCGTGAGGCTGCCCATCGTACGTGGCATTACCGGCCGCGGCATTTGTAGTAAATGTTACATAGCCTAGTGTCTCTGCCAATGAGAGCAGCATTTTTGTAGCAGTGTATTCTATGCTTACCGAAAGTGTCGTAAGTGCAGGGCTTCCGGAAGCTGTACAGTTAGCGCTAATGCCGGCCGCACTTACTGCCACAGTCGGCGCAAACTGGCTACCGCCCACAGCTGAAAGCGTTGCAACCAAAATGTAGTGCTGATTTTGCACGAACTTTTCTGTTCCGCCCATAAGAGTCATAATGCCCCCGCTACTGCTGTACCAAGCTTTATCTACCAGAGTAAGTGAAGCAGAAGCAGGTGTACATAAGCCGATGGCCGCATGCTCCAAGCTGTCGTCAGCCTCCATGAAACCCGAAGGCGCAATGATCCCGTTGAGTTCAACAGATGTAACGGCCTGCTCGAAGATAACAGCATTAGTTCCACTATATACTATAGCTGTTGTCGTTGACTTATTGATGTCATCATATGTATCAAGAGCAGCAATCACATTCGTACCACCCAAAGTTACGGCCCGCACAAAGTTGTCCGGATCTGGAATAAAGTTCAAATTTACATTGCGTCCACTTACTTCTTTGACTGTATAAGTTATGTCTGTTAACCCTGAAGATGCGCTGATGATATTCCTACCTCTGGCATCGGTCGCATGGAATGATCCATTTCCCGTCACGTTAAATGACATTGCAGTCTTGGCTACCGGTTTAAGGTTGTTTCCAACAATCTCAACACCGTAGTTGTGAAAATCGTCGATGAAGAAAGCATTGCGCGCTCTTTCTTTTGCGGTTTGGTTGTCATCAACATTACTTAACGCAGCAAAATTGCTACTATAATCTGCAGGCGTTATTCCTATATTCGCATCCGCGGTAAGATTGCCCGAGATGTTTATCATATCGGTATTAACAGCTTTTATGTTAGCATCCGCACCACTGCCATTTTTGTTGCCACAAATCTGGACACTGTCCTGCACATATACTTTACAAGTTTTATCAACAGAATTTGTAAAAGAGTATCCTATTGCGCCAACCTTTCCGCCTAAATTGTTAGCAATTCGAGTTTCACCTTTTAAACGCAATATATGATTTTTGCCCGGATAGTTAAAAAGGAAAACAGATGGTAAATTATTCGTATCAGAAATGGCTGAATCTATGATTACAACAGAATCCATTGTTACCTCAACATCAGATTGATCCAAATATGATATAATGAGGCTTGCTTGCCTTCCACCTTGCCAAGTGCTGGTAATCGTTATGTTTCCAAATCTAACATGATCACCATAGATTTTGACGTAGTTATCACTACCTGCTATATCTAATATTCCACCGCCTGTAATAATTACATTTTCTTCTAAAACAAGCTTCTGTTGGATTTTCAATGTGCACCCAGCATTAATAGTTATAACTTTATTGCTTCCAATTGTCTGCTCTGCCGTCAACACGGTATTCTCTGAAATCGTGCACTGTGAACCCACAAACGTTAACTCCGCCACCTCTGTATCGGCAAAGGTTTCGTTAACCGGCACTATATCTATACCCGCAACAGGTATCAGCGTTACTACCAAACACAGAACCAGCAGACACACAAACGGTCTCTTTGCTTCCTTTAATATAGCATTTAATCTCTCAGTAATTCTTACTTTCATATTTTACAGTCCTCGTATAAAAACATTTGTCCGGGCACGTCCTTTGCCCTTTATTTACCGCTTTCAATATGTATGGTGTGATATAAACACTCATACATATTATATTATACAATATATTGGGTTTATAGTAAACAACTTGTCGGTCAAATTAGCTTTTCGAACAGAACCCACAATTACTTTTTAACATGTTCAAAAATGAAAAGCAAAAGTTTTTTATACTAATACTAAAAAAGGGCAGCATAACGCTACCCTTCATACTTACAGAACTGCCAAAAAATCTTCCAATGAGACATTTGCTTGGATTAATATACTCCTTAGTGTGCCTTTCGCAACTTCATCATGCATCGGCACTATACAAACATTGCTGCCATTTGTTAACTTAACGTGGCTGCCTTTATTGTTTTTTCATTATAACATAGCGTTGAAATAGCGTCATTAAATATTTTTTAATATTTTTTTCAAAAAAGCCTAAAGTAATTTCGATTTCCTCCGAAAATATAAGTGTATGAAATAATAACCGCGTCAAGGATGACGCATATGGATTTGTTCAAGGACGAACAGGAGGAAACAAAATGAGAATTAACCACAATATCGCGGCAATGAACACAAATCGTGCTCTCGCAGGTAACAACAAGAGCACATCTTCAGCTCTCGAAAAGCTGTCATCGGGCTTTGCTATCAACAGAGCAGCCGACAATGCAGCAGGACTTGCTATTTCAGAAAAGATGAGAGCACAGATCAGAGGTCTCCAGCAGGCAACTGCAAACGCAAACGATGGCATCTCCCTCATTCAGACTGCTGAGGGCGGCCTCAACGAGACTCACTCCATTCTCGATAGAATGAGAGAACTGGCAGTTCAGTCAGCAAACGACACAAATACTGACGAAGACCGCCAGACTATTCAGAAGGAAATTGATCAACTGGCAAAAGAAGTTACAAGAATTTCCACCGACACAGAATTCAACACCAGAGGTCTTTTAAACGGTTCCCTGGTTGCAAAGTATGACACTGCTGCTACACCAGAAACAGCTTTCGCATACGGCCCTGCAATCAGAAACATCGACAACATTGACCTCAGTGAAACTTATACAGGTACAGTTACTTATATCCACAAGGACGACAAACTTGCGGCTAACACAGACGCAGACGGCAATACCGTAACTGCAGATAGAATTAATGTTGCAAGTTTTGCAAAAGACGCATCATTCCCAGATGGAACATATGAATTTAGGGTAGAAAACGTACAAACTCTTGGTTCTCAAACTTGCAGCATAGTTCTTTACAAAGACAATGCCGTTTGCGATAACCCTGCTTTAAGTGTTGATGATATAGAATATAACGCCGACACAGAAAGCACTAGAAATATTGCCATGGGTTCCGGAATTAAAGTAAACGCATACAGCTCATCAGATTGGACAAATGGTGCTTCAATTGGATTCTTCACAGTAAGCACTGCAACTGAAGACATCACAAAGATTGACTGGACCGATTCCCAGGGCAATGCACTCTCCGCAGAAGATGCAGAAAAGACATTTAACTTCAAGTTCTCAGATACAGCAGCTACAGGCGATACAGTAACAATCAGCAACATCAGAGACGCTCGTCTCTCCCTCCACATCGGAGCTAACTCCGGTCAGAACGTAAAGTTCGGCGTAGAGGATTGCAGCGCAGCAGCACTCGGCGTAGATAGCCTCGACCTCACAACTCAGGCTACAGCAGATGCAGCAATCACTGTAATCGACGAAGCTATTGTTACAGTATCCGGCGTAAGAGCAGGCCTTGGTGCCATGCAGAACAGACTGGATCACACAATCAACAACCTCGGAACTGCGGCTGAAAACCTCGCAAGAGCTGAGTCCCAGATCAGAGACGTTGATATGGCAGACGAAATGAGCGAGTTCACAAAGAACAACATCCTCGTTCAGGCTGCAACTTCAATGCTCGCACAGGCAAATCAGATGCCACAGAGCATTCTCTCTCTCATCCAGGGTTAATGGATGTGCCCGGCTGGGCATAAACACAGAAACAAGAATATTTCATACATACAAACGCCCCTGCTTTGTCGCGATTGCAGGGGCAGTCCTCTTTTTAAACGTGAACTTTTACCCAATATCCTGCCGACCATACTCAGCGGTTGCCTCCATATTGAAAAATCGAATTTGGAGTCAACCGTTTTGCCTTGTGTAGCGCTTAATATTTCTATATTTTGCCATTATTTAATTTTTTACCCTGAAGTATAATGGGTTAAATTCCATAGCAACCATTTACTGCTAGTAAAAACTGCCTTTAAAACCCAATTGGGTTGACTCTAAACGCATTTTTTGCAAATGGAGTCAACCACCCGCAAATCTTAGCACCTATCACGCACCTTTCTCCCGCAAAAAGCCCCTCTTAGCATTAAAAAACACGGTCACTAACGTGTAACCGTGTCAGTTTTTTCTTTTGGTGCAAACTGCCGTTTCTTTTCTTCCGAAACCTTCATCAGATGAATATAAATATCTACCACTTTAATATAGTGATTATCTTTTTGATGCTTGTTGGGTAAACTCTAATCGCAGCTGCATGCCTAATCCCTCGGCAATTCTTTTTACCATGGCAAGGCTGGGATTACGCGTACCATTTTCGATGCGGCTAATATCTGCCTGTGTAATGCCTGTTCTTGCAGCAAGCTCCTTTTGTGTCATGTGTTGCTCATTTCTGGCGTTAATTATAGCTTGAATAATGTCATATTCCGGTTGAAGAGCATCGTATTCAGCCTTGACCTCAGGATTCTGCAAAACCTTTTCCTTGTACTCTTTATAGTCTCTCATTACAATACCTCCGCTCATAATCAGCTTTGTACTTCTTCGCCAGTTCCATTTCATTCTTTGGAGTTTTTTGCGTCTTCTTTACGAAACCATTTGTCAAAATAACTTTCTCACCAACCTGAAAGAAATAGAGCACTCTGCTTATATTCGATCCTTGCCTTGTACGAAGCTCAAAAATTCCTTCGCCCATAGCCCTTGAATATGGTTCGCAAAGCATTGGACCGTTTGCTTCCAATAAATCAATCGTGCGCAATGTCTTCGCTATCATTTTCGGTTCTAATGAATCCAAAAATTTTTGCACAGGGCACTTACCATTCTCTGTCTCATAAAATTGAATTTGATACATTTCTAATCCCTATTTCTATAATATGTCGTATTCGACATATAGTCAAGAGGCATAGCGTATTTACATTGACATAATATTCCAATTGTAAAATTTTGTCAAGGTATATCTTACTATATTTATCATATTTTTCCAGCATTTGTGTGCAAAAAAAGCTGCTCTTTCGAGCAGCCCGTTGTTCTTACCTCGTATTTACCACCGTGTCCGTTTTTTCTTTTGGTGCAAACTGCCGTTTCTTTTCTTCCGAAACCTTCATCAGATGAATATAAATATCTACCACTATCTGATAAAGCTCCGGCGGGATTTCCTGCCCGACATCGAGCTTTGTCAGCAGTGTCGCTGCACTGTCATCATGATAAACAGTGATACCGTTTGCCAGTGCCACTTCCAGGATTTTCTGCGCTACATAGCCGGTGCCCGCAGCTACGACCTTTGGCGCATTTTCCTTTTCGTTTTCATATTTTAAAGCCGCAACCTTTAGCTTACTGTCAGCCACGCGCGCACCTCCTCTCTTTCACTTGGGCCTGTCCCCAAATTCTCTTTTTTTCCACTTTGGGGACTGGCACCAAATTAGCTTTTTTTCCACTTTGGGGACTGGCACCAGATTCGCCTATGCTTTTATGTCCAGGCCGGACTGCTTTGCCTTTAGTTCTTTGAAGTGCTCGGCAGCCGGTGTGCTCTTGCCGTAAGGCGCCACGCGATAGAGCGCCAGCTTGAATCCGGCCTCTTCGATTGATTCGCGGATTCCGGCCTTTGCGCCGCGAACTTCTTTTTGAAGCTCTTTCGGAGCCTTGATATCGAGATCTATCATCCCGTCACGCTCAAGCAAATCAACCTCGAAAGTCCCGTAATCATCGCTTTCTATAGTAAAGAAAATGTTGACAGCACTGTCAGCCTTTCCCTTTCTGTCCTCACATTCCTTGTCGACATACATTTCGAGATAAGTTTCACTGCCGTTATAGTCTATCGGAATCATAAAGTGCTCAAGCGGCATCGTTGGACTTTCGTTGTCCACCATAGTTGTAAGCAGATTCATCGCCAGCTTTTGCACACGCGCCGGGCTGTCTTTATCCAGCGCATCACTGATAAAGCTCAGCATGTCGCCGTCGTCAGCCGCTGCGCCGAACTGCCCGAGGAATGATTTTTCCATGCCTTCCGTTTTTTGCTGAACGCGAATGTCACGCGCCGCATCAAGAAGCAGCGTTTTCAGCTCCTCTACATCGGTTTCGGTCAAATTCGGTATAGATCGCAGCGCATCAAGCATTCCATCAATTGCGCCCGTCAGCTTCCCTGCATCAGCCCTGTCGTACCGCGCAACATAGTGCACGATTGACATTACGGGCTCGCGCACCGCCCCTGCCTGGTTGTACTTGCTGACAAGCTTTGAAAGCTCCGGCATTACCTCATCCATCAGGAAGCTTTGCGTCTTTTCCACCGCCGCACTGTCCATGCTCAGCACATCTTTGCCGCTTAGCTCGCTTTGTATCTGCGTATAAGGATTCGTCTTGCCGTCAGACACAGTCTTTACTTCCTGCATCAACGACTGCAGCTTTTGTGCGAAGCCTTCGATTGTAGGACGGTCGGTACTGAACACCTTGCCGCTCAGCGTTTCCAGCTGTCCCTTTATTGCTTCGAGCGAGCTGTCCTGATTTGTGTAGCAGTCAAAGTGTCGAAGCACGCTAACTATGCCGTTTTGCAGCTGCGGGCTGAGTGTTTTCATCTCGCCGCTTGCAACTGCCTGTGAAAGTGAGCCGGTCAGGCCCATGCCTTTGGCCCTCGCAGCGGCATCCGCACTCTCAGCTGTGCCTGCTGCGGCCTGTGCCTTGCCCGTTTCCTTCGCGATGGCGTCGGAAAGGACCTGCCCGTAGCCTGCTTCCTCGCCCTCCGCCGCTGCTGCGCCGCCAAACTCAAAGCTTACTGCTCCTTGTGCGAAGTCGGGCATCTCGCTGCCGGCCTGAAGTATGGTCTGGGCGTTTGTCTGCATGCTCGCTTGGGCATTCGCCTGCGCATTTTGGTTCATCTGTGCAAGAGCCTTCATAGCGCTTGCCATGTCGGTTTTGCCGCCGCCAAGCTTTGCAATCAGCCTCAGTATGTCAAAAGCTTCGCCCGAAAACGAAGTTTCCCCCTTGTCCTTTTGGATCAGCATCTGCTGCAAATCCTCGGGAGTAATGAATATTTTTTCTTTCAGTTCAGGCGACATGTTTTCCGAAGAAAACATTAAAATTTTTGTCGCCGTAACGAGGTCGCGCATCTGCGTTGCCTCGAGATTTGTGCTTTCCTGAGTCGCCTTTAAAAGGCTGCTTGAAAGGTCCGAGAGCAGCTGATTTCGATCCTGAGCCAGTCTGGTAGTATCGCCGGACTCTGCGCCTTTAACGGGCGCTTTGACCGGAATTTCAACCTCGCCGGTAATGCTGAACGGCTCCTGGCCGCTTTGTCTGGTTGTATTACTGAACCGGTCTTTCCCTGTGACTGAACCGATTATCGGATTAATTTCCGCCACGCTCTCGCCTCCTTTCTTTCTTAATTTAGTTTCGCCAAATATCGCTTAATTATATCATATGTACAAACAAATTGGAATAAAAAAGAGACCGACGAAAAGCAGTCTAAAAGCAGTCACTTGTGGTCGTGAATGGCTTGATTTGCAAATCTATCAGCTTATTTACAGATAAATGTAATGACTCACCTGATTTTGAAGAACCTGCGCAACATTTCTCTTGTGAGTTCGGCGTTGAGTGGCATGGTTGAAGTTTCGAATGTTGCTAAAAGATTTACTCCGAAAAATATGCCGTTTCTCTCATAATCGTGCACTTTTTTGCATGCCCGCATAAGATATTGCGAATCATCGATCATTCCGAAATGCTCTAGATAGACTTCATCCCTCTTACATATATCCAGCAATGTGAAATCGGGATAGTATATATGCCCATCTTTCATTCTGATGCCTTGCTCATATCTATAAGGGATGCCCAAATCGTCAAGGACATTTGCAATCATAACCTCTGACTTTGAGCGTACGAAGTCGCCCCTGCGCGTCGGAAGCTTCTTGTTCTCCGCATTGTATGGGGATGCATCGTAGTCCACCGCTTGCCAAAGCTGTGCGTACTTATCGTCCGGCAGTATGTATGGGTTCACCAATGCCCTGCGCTTATCGGAGAGGTTTTCATAGGCGGTGTCGGTGCCAAAGACTGTGAGCTTTGCCAAAACCTTTCCCCAGTAGTCACGCTCTGCGGTAGCTGCCTTTAGGAATCTTTCAGCGTAGTCCTTTTGCGCCAGTGCTTTAACTGCCTGCATGTTGTCTTTGGGGATATACTGCCCTTTCATCTCATGCTTTTCCGTAACTCTGTAAAACCTATCACGGTTCCCGCTCTTTGAAATGCGCAGCCAGCCTTCGGGCGCTCTCTTTAATTCCTTGTTCGCCATTTTAATTGCGCGTTCCAATGCCTCCACACGCATGTTAATTATGTTCTGTATTCTGTACATCTCTAATCTCCTTTGTTTATGAAAGTTGCCGATGTGGTAAAAACATCACTTTCCCTTTTTGTTTGCCACTCGTTTTTCTCGATTTTTTGCGTTTTGGAAAATTCTTGTGGCAAAAGATGATTTTTCTTCTCACTTAACCACCCATGCAAGCCTTACTTTTCTTTGCAAGCGCCATTATTTTCTAAAATCCGCACGTTTCTAGCAATTTCAGTGGTAAAAATTGATTCATTTCTGCGAACATACCACTACCAAAAACATTTTTATGGAATTTTGTGAGACAATTGTAATTATATACCAGTAAATTGTATAATGCAAGCATAATTGTAATTTTTTGACAGCCGATTTTCTGTTATCTGTCAGGGCATAATCGAAGAGAAGCGCAGAGAGTGTTTGTACGTGCGGTGTGCATGCGGGGCGTCGTTCTTTTTGACGCCCCGGGCCTGCCAAGCCGAGAGAGCTCGCCTCATAGCTGCCGCCCGAGCTGCAAGAGGGCTCGCGGCAGCGCGGCTCACTCGGGGCAGGCCGAAAACGGAACTGCACGGGTGCGGCGGGGCAGGCCGGAAATGGAGCAGCACGGGTGCGGCTCTCTCGGGGCATAATACGGGGCATAATAAATATGTAGGCATATAATTTGGGCGAATTGCTAAAAAATTGTGTGATAATTGTGAAAAAATCATGAAATATGTTTGCGTATTTGTTGCACTATGTGTTATAATCTATGTTGTATAGGTGTATATTATGTCTATATGCTATATAACATATATTTACTGCCGATAGTTCGCGCGGTCGTGTTGTGACGCGGCGAACGAAATGAATAATAAACATAATTTTTAGCTAACAGTATTTTAATTGAAAAGGTGGAAAAGACGATGAGTGATTTTGACAACAGCAACAACTCAATGCTTAGCGTTTATTTGTTTGAAACTACCGAGATGTTAAACCAGCTCGATGATATCCTTCTGGATGCCGAAAAGAACGGCGCCCTTTCCGAAGAAAATATCAACGAGATTTTCCGCATCATGCATACCGTCAAAGGCTCTTCCGCAATGATGGAGTTCAACATCATCGCTTCCGTTTCTCACAAACTCGAAGATTTATTCTTCGTAATCAGAGATAACGGTCTTTCTCAGGAACACTTTGAAGACCTGTTTGACCTGGTACTCAGAGTTTCCGACTTCCTAAAAGAAGAAGTTGAAAAGATTCAGACGGAACAGCCTCTTTGCGAAGAGAATGATGCTCTCGTAAATGAAATATTGGACTTCCTCAATCTGCTTAAAGAGGATAGCGGCGAGGCGCCTGCTGAAAAGCCGGCGGCAGCTCCTGCTCCTGCAGAGGAGGCTCCGGCAGACGGACAGGTTTATTACCTCTACGCACAATTTGACGAAGGCTGCCAAATGGAAAACATCCGCGCGTTCATGCTGGTTAACAAGCTTAACGCAATCGGCAAGGTTCTCCAGACCAGCCCTGCCAGCCTGGACGGCAATCCTGACGCCAGCGCTGTAATCGTAGAAAAAGGCTTCTACTGCAAGCTGACCTCCGACAAGCCGCAGGATGAAATTCTTTCGGTTGCAAAGGGCTCACCTTGCGTAGCTAATGTCAGCTTCACCGATACTCTCGGTGACGAAGCTGTGGCTGCGGCACAAGCTGCTGCAAAGGCTGCTGCAAAAGCCGGCGATGCTCCAAAGGCTGACGCTGCAAAGGCTGACGATGCTCCAAAGGCTGCGGCCGGTGGCGCGGCTCCTGCTGCACAGGGTGGTGCGGCAGCACCTACCGGTGGCGGTGGCGTAAAACAGAATCTGATAAATGTAGATCTCGACAAGCTCGTTGCATTAAACGACCTCGTCGGCGAAATAGTTATTTCGGAATCGATGGTTTCCGGCAGCCCGGATTTAGAGGGACTCCATCTTGAGAACTTTGAAAAGGCTGCTTCCCAGCTCCGCAAGCTCACAAACGAGCTGCAGGACATCTCCATGTCTCTCCGAATGGTACCTATCGCACCTACTTTCCAGAAGATGCGTCGTATCGTACGCGACATGGGCAAAAAGCTTGACAAGGATGTAGAGCTCATTCTCATGGGCGAAACTACCGAAGTTGACAAGACCATCATCGATGCCATTGCAGACCCTCTCATGCACGTAGTTCGTAACTCCATGGACCACGGTATCGAGGACAGAGCAGAGCGTGAAAAGACAGACAAGAACAAGACAGCACAGATTATTCTTTCCGCACAGAACCTGGGCGGCGATATCATCATCGCCTGCTCCGACGACGGTCGCGGACTGAATCCTGAAAAGCTCCTGAACAAGGCAAAGGAAAAGGGAATCCTTACAAAGGCAGAGAGCGAATACAGTGAAAAAGAAATCTTCAACCTGCTGATGGCTCCGGGCTTCTCCACAAAGGAAAAAGTTACCGAGTACTCCGGCAGAGGCGTTGGTATGGACGTTGTAAAGCAGAATATTGAAAAGGTCGGCGGTACCATTACCATCGAGTCCACACTCGGTGCCGGCATGACCGTATACTTCAAGATTCCTCTGACACTCGCCATCATCGACAGTATGGATATCCGAATCGGACAGCACATCTACACAGTGCCTATTTCCAACATTCGCGAATCCTTCAAGCCTACTGCGGATCAGCCTTTCACAGATCCTGCAGGTCGTGAGATGATTATGATCAGAGGAGCTTGCTACCCTATCATCAGAGTGGGCAATATTTTCCACATTGACGGTTGCATTCAGAACATCGAAGAAGGTATTCTGATGCTGGTTGATACGGGTGACCGTCTCGCCTGCCTCTTTGTGGATGAACTCATCGGAAAGCATCAGGTAGTAGTAAAACCTATGCCTCAGTTCATTACGCAGCTCATCGGCAGAGATATCGGAATCTCCGGTTGTACAATCATGGGCGATGGTTCCATCAGCCTGATTCTCGACGTTCCGAATATCCTTGCAAATTACTGATTTTAGTGTTTTACAGAAATTGTTGTGATTTGAAAATTTAATTTTAGAAAGGGTTATTTCAATGCTCTATTTGACAGACGAAGAATTTAACTTTATAGTAAAGCTGATGAAGGACTCCTACGGAGTTAACCTTTCCCAAAAGCGCCCTCTCATCGAGGGTCGCCTCGGCAACTTTGTTACCGAGCACGGATACAAAACCTACATGGATTATTTCAAGTATCTTCAGACTCAACCGGAAGAGCTTGTAAATATCGTCAGCAAGCTTACGACAAACCATACCTACTTCATGCGAGAAAATGAGCACTTCCAGTTCTATCAGGACACAGTGCTTCCGTGGATTGATCATACTCTGAAATCCACAGACCTTCGTGTATGGTCGGCGGCCTGCTCGTCAGGTCAGGAACCTTATACAATCGCACTGATTACCCAGAATTATCTCGGTTCAAAGGCGAGCAGCTGGGATTCCACAATTCTGGCTTCGGATATCTCGATGAAGGTTCTTTCCCAGGCAAAACAAGGCATCTACGATGCAACTGACATCGAAAAAATGCCGCCTGAATGGGTTTCAAAATGGTTCAAAAAGGTTGATGACAACCATTACCAGGTTGTCGATGCACTAAAGGCAAAGGTCGCCTACAGATATTTCAATCTCCTCGACGACTTTAATTTCAAAAAGCCTTTCCAGGCTATATTCTGCAGGAATGTAATGATATACTTTGACCTGCCTACCAAAGAAGCTATCGTAAACAAATGCTACAATGCGATGCTTCCGGGCGGATATTTCTTCATAGGTCACAGTGAATCCCTGTCGGGCTGTAATCACAAGTTCACTTATGTATGTCCTTCTGTTTACCGCAAAGAATAATCTTGGATTTTGACCGGGGATATTTCTTCCCCGGTTTTTTAATTTTTTCTTTTCTTTTCGCTTAAGTTTTGTCTGCAGATGACGATAATAATATTGAGAAGTTAAGAAAACACAGACTTTATATATAAGTAATTAGCTCCCATTAGTACAAGGAGGTACGACATGTCATCGGTTAATTCAACTTCAAGCAGCACAAACAGTGCATCGACGCTCAGCGGCGTAAAGGGCTTTGGCGGAATGGCGTCCGGAATCGATACGGATGCTCTCGTAGAAAGCCTCACCAACACCGAGCAGACAAAAATTAATAAGCAGAATCAGCAGGTGCAAAAGCTTGAATGGCAGCAGGAAGCTTATCGTGAGATTATTACAAAGATGCAAGCCTTCCAGTCAAAGTATCTGGATA
>ODAI010640976.1_pt1 | contig 19292 bp, 13 predicted proteins | sample 1539321 | NCBI WGS metagenome assembly ODAI01 (sample SAMN02144231, study PRJEB22623) | gut metagenome | biome: sheep rumen | host: Ovis aries | place: New Zealand
AGGTCGGTGATGTAGCGCTCCAGCTGTAGCCGCAGGGTGGGGTAGAGCTCTCCTTTGATGACATCGGTTTCCAGATAGTGCAGCAAGTGTTGCCATTTATCGACCGCTTCCGTGTCGGCAGTTTCATACATGTATTTCATCTCCTCGATGATGCCGCTGCCTTCGGTGTGCATGCGTCCCAGCGCATGGCGGTAGATGTCGGCGTAGCGCTCGCGGAATTTGTCTGTCAGTTGTTTATGGGTGTCGGCGAAACGGCGCTGGTCGGAGGCCAGCAGCAGGGCGGCGCGGTGGCAGAAGGTGAGCAGCGAGAGCGTGGCCATGATGTCGTCGTCGGCCTGGTGGCTGTTTTGCCCTTCGAGATGGAGTACCTCGAGCAGGTGTCCGAGCTTGTAGTGGCGCAGGCGTGGCCGCACAAGGCGGATATATTTCAGCGTGTCGAAGTAGCGCGGACACAATTCCTCCAGTACGTTTTCGGGACAGTCACGCTGCAGGTTGTGGCGGAGTATCTGGTAGTCGTATTCCACATTGTGTCCCACCAATACCTTGCCGCGGCAATAGTCCATGAACATCCGCAACCCTTCGGCGCGGGGATGCCGTTTGCTTTTGTGATAGACTTCCAGCATGGGGTTGGGGTGTCCACCGACGGTGGCGGGCAGCTCTTTGTCGGTCTCCAATATGATATTGAAGGGCTTGCCTGTCACCTTGCCATGCCGTACGCGGATGGCGGCAATCTGGATGATGTCGTCGGTGCGTGGGTCGAGGCCGGTGGTCTCGGTGTCGAAGATGACAAGCTCCTCGGTGTCGTAGGCACGGATGAATTCCTGTAGGTAGGAACTTCCAGGATAAATCAGGAAGTCGGTGGGCAGCATCGCCACTCGCCGCATGTCTCGCATCAAGGCACGGGCGGCGGTGTAGGTGGGCACCACCTTCAATCCCCACAGCAGCCGTGCCCAGGCGATGAACACCGTCTCGTCGGTGAGCACGCTCAGGTGGGACAGCAGTAGGCGTACGGTCGGCAGAGAGAAGAGATCGGTGCCGCTGATCTTGAAGTGGGGGATGGACATGGCAGTCATCGTCTCGCCCACCTCGTCGGCTTCTCGGTTGGTGCTGACCAGTACGGCCACTCGTCCGTCGGGCGACATGTCGCCATAACGTTTGGCAAAGCGGGCGGCATAGTAGCTTTCCAAGGTGGCGTCGCCGACATCGAGCAGACAGACATCCTCGGGGTGTTTCTCCACGATGTTGTCGGTGGTGGGGAGCAGGTCGCGGCGTATGCCCAGGTTGCGCACGGCGAAGTCGTTCTGCAGGTCCAGCAGGTATTTGGGCGAGCGGTAGTTGGTGTGCAGGTAGTGGATGTGTCCTTCGCATCGGCGTTTCAGGCTTTCCAGGGTCTCCAACTTGGCACCGATGAAGGAAAAAATGGCCTGCTGTTCGTCGCCGAGATAGACGATGGTGGCGTCGTCGGTGGCGAAAAGATTCACCAGCGCAAACTGCAGGGCGTTGAGATCCTGCACCTCGTCGATCTCTATCCATTTATAACGGGTGTCCGATGACTGGTAAGTGGCAGGTGTCGCACTATCTGCAACCTGCTGTCTGCTATTGGCTAAAAACTGGTAGGCCAGCACCAATAGGTCATCGTAGTCCAGCAGGTCGTTGTCCTCTTTGTACTGCTGATAGGCGCGAGCCAGACGCATGGTGTTGGCGGCAGGCAGGTCATTAAGGACGGTGTATCGGTTCATCAGACCCTCGATGTCGGCATAGATGCCGGCCAGACTTTCGTCTGTGGCGGGACGTCCCAGCACATCGCATAGCTTCTGCATGGCACCGGTCTGCAGCAGCTCGTTGTGCAGCACCACCTCGCCACGCATGCCCAGCGTCAGTTGCCAAAAGGCGTGCTGGTAGCGCATCAGTTCGGTGGTGTGGCTCTTGATGTTGAATTTCTTGCAGAGTTCCTCTTGGATGATGCTTTCCACGTCGCCCTCGTCGATAATGGCACTGTTGTGATTCACAATGCCTTTGTTGAAAAGCAGCTGGGAGCAGTAGCGGTGGATGTTGCCCACAAAGAGACCATCGGGGACAGGATTGCCTGTGCGGTCGGCAATGCGCTGTGCCATCCCTTTGGCGGCACGGTTGGTGAAGGTGAGGCACAGCATATCGTTGTAGGCCACTCCTGCCTCATGGGCGTGTATAATACGCTCTGTCAGTATGTCTGTCTTGCCACATCCCGGCGGTGCCAGCACCAGGTGCCGCCCGCCGCTGATCTCTATCGCCTCCCGCTGCCACGGGTCAAAAGTCCGCTGCTGCATGAATTATAGGGGTTTGCCGTTGAGCGTGGCGCTGACCATTTTGTCTTGAACGTAGATAAGCTTGAGGGAGAAGAAAGGCGTGCTTTCGTCGAGGAGAAGGCGGAGGAATATCTTGTCGCCTTCCCAGAGGTTTATGCTTTGGTCGCCAACACCATCGGTGACCGGCAGGTCACTTTTCTCGATCCACGCCAGCTCGCCTTCGTCGTCGATGCTCATGTCGGGCTCCCCGCGCCAGGCGGTGGCGGTGAAGAGGTGCATGTACTCGTTGGGCCAGGTGTCGGAGATGAAGGTGACGATGCCGCGGTAGTGCCAGCGGGTAATCTCCAGTCCCGTCTCTTCCTTCACCTCACGCAGCATGCACTCGTCGGGGCTCTCGTCGGCCTCGCACTTGCCGCCGACGCCTATCCACTTGCCGTGGCTGGCGTCGTTCTCTTTCTTCACGCGATGCAGCATCAGATAGCTGTCTCCGTTGTCGATGTAGCAAAGTGTCGTTTGTTTCATGGTACAAAAAAGGCCGCAAAACTGCGGCCTCGACTGTTCTGCGTGAAGTGTTTAGTCCTCGGCGTTGATGATGGCTTTGTGCACAGCATTCCAGCCAGCGGCGGTGATACCCCAATTGTTGGTGGAGTTCTTGTTGCCGTTGATGCGGACCTTTCTCCTCTTCACTTTTTTGTTAGCATTGATACCCATGGTTTATACTATTTTATTGTTTATAATCCTGTGTGTCAATTTGTAACAGCAAATATTCCCATTACAAATGCTCGGCAAAGATACTAACAATTTCTTAACTGGCCAAATTTTTTTTCTTTTTAGAACCTTCCCGAAGCTCCACCACCACCGAAACTGCCGCCGCCGAACCCTCCGAATCCGCCGCCGGAGAAGCCGCCTCCGCCCGATCGGCCCATGGGGAAGCCTCCGATGAAGGCTCCTCCGCCACCGCCCAGGTTTCCGCCGGTGTGATCCCACATGTCGGGATGCTTCTTGGCGTAGATACCTACCAAAACGATGACTACCACTATGAAAAGCGCGAACACCCCGAGTGCAATCAATCCCTTGCGGCGTTCGTCCTTGCGGTATTGGTCGTAGTTGTATTCGCCGGCCAGCACGGGCTCGATGATGTTGAGCGCCTCGTTCAGTGCTCGGTAGTAGTCTCCGTCGCCGAGGGGCGAGAGCATGTGGTCGTCGATGATGCGTTTGCAGAAGAGGTCGGGCAGGGCGCCTTCGGCACCGTAGCCGGTGCTGATGGCCACGGCTCCCCAGTCTTCGTCGGGGTTCTTGGATTTGATGAGGATGACCACGCCGTTGTCAAATTCCTTCTGTCCCACGCCCCAGCTTTGCCCTATGCGCTGGGCCACGGCGTTCTCGTCGTCGCCCCCAAGGGTGGGGGTGATGATAACGAGAATCTGGTTCGATGTGCTGTCGTTGAATGCTACCAACCGCTGCTCCAGCGTGTTGCGCTGGTTTTCGGTGAGCATCTGCGAGTAGTCGTTCACCAAGTGGTTGGTACGTTCGGGCAGCCATTCGGCCCGTGCCGGCAGCACGGACAGCAACAGCAACAGTATCAGTAGTCTATGCTTCACTTCCGCTTAGAAATTGAATTCCACTTTCACGGGCTCGCTGGCCTCTTCGGGTGCGGTGAAGTAGCCTTTCTTCTGGAAACCGGCGATGCCGGCAATGATGCTGTTCGGGAAGCGGCGCAGCATGGTGTTGTAGCCCTGTACGGCCTCGTTGAATTTGCCGCGCTCCACGGTGATGCGGTTCTCGGTGCCTTCGAGCTGCACCTGCAGGTCACGGAAGCCCGCTGTGGCGGTCAGTTCGGGGTAGCGCTCCACGGTCACCTTGATGGTGTTGGCCACGGCTTTGCTTAGGTTGTCCTGTGCCTTTTGATAGGCTTTGACCTGCTCCTCAGTGAGTTGTGATGGATCGACCTGGGTGTTTTCCACGCCGGCGCGGGCGTTGGTCACCTCGGTGAGGGTGCTCTTCTCGAAGTCGGCGGCGCCCTGTACGGTGGCCACCAGCTGAGGAATGAGATCCATGCGGCGCTTATAGACGTTTTCTACCTGGCTCCAGGCCTTTTGCACATTCTCGTCGGCGGTGACAAGCTTGTTGTTCACGCCAATGCCCCAAAGCGCAATGACGGCGACAACGGCCACGATGGCCACAATGATTCCGGTTTTCTTCATGGTTTGATCGTTTTATTGTTTTGGTCTCCTTAACGTTGTTTTTGTTTTCTTATTGTATTGCGGAATGAAATATTGAAGGCTGGGAGTGGTTCCCCGACAACTCCGTCTCACCTCCGTCTCACCTCCGTCTCAACTCCGTCTCACCTCCGTCCGCAGACGGAGGTGTGACGGTGCGGAAACGGTGGTGTGGCGGACAGGATGCGTTGTCATTTGGTAATTATTTAGTATTTTTGCACTGCCGGATTTTACTTTTCAGTGTGCGGAACGTATTATAAGCGTGAATGCTACCACGGACATAGAACTGATGCGACAGCTGAAGGCTGGCAGCGAGGCCGCTTTCAGGGAACTGGTCGAACGTTACCGGGAACCGCTTTACCGACTGTCTGTCAGTCTGTTGCTGGACCGGATGGCGGCCGATGACGCAGTGCAGGAGACGTTCATCCGCCTTTGGACACGGGTTCGCCGTTATCATCCGCGTTATACAGTCCGCACCTGGATTTATACCATCTGTGTCAGACGCTGTTATGATGAACTTCGTCGCCGTCGCCGTCATCGCGAGGCGGTGGAGGCCTTGCCGACCGGCGGCGTGGATGTCAACCGGATGGAAGCCGACGAACTGCTTATGCTCCTGCAACGGGTCACCGTCCAGTTGCCACCCAGGCAACGGGTTGTGTATCAGCTGCGTGAATTGGATGGTTTCAGTGCCGAAGAGACTTCTGCGACCACGGGCATGAGCCTCGAGCAGGTCAAAGCCAATCTTTGGGCCGCCCGCAACACTGTGAAAGAAAAATTGAAGCAATATGGAGTACAATGAATTGATAGCAAAGGTGCAGCATCTTCCGGTCGATGTGCCGGACTCCAACGCAATCCTGCAAGGAGTCCGTCATGAGGTGACACGCCGTCGCCGACAGAGACAAGTCGTTGCATCTATGTTGGTTGTGTTGGTTCTTGGTGGCGCTTCGATGTTGTTCTTGCCCCAACCGACCCCGGCTCGGTCGTTGACCCTTGCCGAACGCGTCAGCCGAACCATCGACACCCCTCGCAACGATGTGCCGGCGCCGTTGGCCGGTTATCGCCACTCGATCTATAACCGTCAAATATATACCTTGTTATGAAACGCAATGTCTTATTTTTTATGTTGGCTGCAGTGTTGTTTTATTCCTGCGCCACCCATTATGTGGTCACCGACCATGTGGAGCGTAGCCTCAATGGCACCCGTACGGTTTTCGCCGCTGACACTTCTTCGCTCAGCCACACACTTTATGGTGGCTGGCAGTGCAACGCCCTTGAGAGACCTCTGGCTTTTGACTTCCGCACCGAGTGCGACACCATGAAATACATGTTCTCGCATGCACTTGCACGCGGGGAATGGACCATCGTGGACGACAGCTTGTCGCGCATGTTGAATCCGCAAGTGACTGTGAACAAGTGCTTCCAATGGTTCACCACGCGATATGTCTATACGGCAGTCTTTTCCGGCATCGACGACCTACCGGTGCCTGTGGGCCAGTATCTTACGGATGAGGAGCAGCAGTTGCTGTTCCGCCCCCTCGAGTTGCCGGCCGACTGGAACGGCGCCGATATGTATGCGTTGTTGGACAAACTGAATACCAAGTATATGAAGTGGTGGAGCCACTGCCTGTTTGAAAAAGAGATGGAGGCTTACGCTGCCTGTTGCGACAGCACACAGAAGGCTTTGTTGAATCAATACCACGACACATTGCTAACCCTTGTCCTTGCTGACCAGCCGAATGAATTCAAATCGATTGGGAATGTGGCTACAAAGATTCCGGAACTGGAGTTTATCAATAAAATCAACGATGTCGGATTTGATGCATTGCACTGGGCTGTAGATCATTGGAATCTTAATACACGGGTGCTGTGGCGTGTCGTCCTGCCTGATGGACGCATGGAAGAGCATCTCGTCAGTACCGAGCGGCTGCTGGTTGGCGACTATTCGATAGAAGAAACAGGCCGTACCATCAACTGGTGGGCCTGTGTCCTGACGTTGCTGCTGTTGGCTGGCGCCGTGTGGCTTATCCTTCGCGGTGCTCCTTGCGCAACAGGTCGTTTACGGTCTTGACGGGGTTGAAGGTGGCCACGGGCACCTCGACGAAGAGGGTGATCCAGTCGGCCATGGCTCCGTTCCACAATCCAGGTAACTCCTGGGATTTCAATGTGATGGCACCTTTGCTCTTTTTGCTGATGAATCCAGTCATGGGATCGACATATTGGCGCAGGTCGAAGTAGCGTCCGCGGTAGTTGCGGGTGCTGCAAATCAAATCCACGGGGTTGAAGTGGGTCGAGGCCTGGAAGAGTTTGTCCTGCTCGGGGTCATTGCGGTTGATTTGGGCTGATTCGACAATCTGGAGGCTTCTACGGCCTTTGGTATCAATGGTGTAGAATGGACCGCCACCGGGTTCGCCAAGATTTTTCACCATGCCGCAGACACGCATGGGACGGTTGAGGAGAGAATGCAGTGTTTTTGCATCGTAATTCTCTGGTACCATGATGTCCAACTCGTCTTTGGCGAAGCGTGCAATCTTGCTGAGCGTTTTTTGGTCGGGTTGCCCGTCGAGGAGGCGTAGCATGTCGAAGGTCTTCTGCTTGAGGTCGAGCAGTAGTCCGGCAAGTACTTGCTTGTAAATCACAGTGGTGTGCTTCATCCAGTCGGGCACCACGTTGTCAATGTTTTTGATGAAGATGAGGTCGGCACGCTGTTCGTTGAGGTTTTCGATGAGTGCACCGTGTCCGCCGGGGCGAAAGAAGAGGTGCCCGTTTTCGTCACGGAGCGGGTTGTTCTGCTCATCGACAGCGATAATATCTGTATAATGCTTTTGTTCCGAGAGAGTTATTTTCAGTTTTATGCCGAAGGTGCTTTCGTAATATTGTTTTACTTCGGCAATCTTGCGGCGGAAGCCTGCACGATGTTCCGGGGAGATGGTAAAGTGCAGATTGACAGTATTGTCGGTATTGCGTGCATAGAGTGCCCCCTCGACGATGTGTTCCTCAAGCGGAGTGCGTTGTACCGTGCCGTAGCGGTGGAACTTCAACAATGCTTTGGGCAGGCTGCCGTAGCCGAGGTATTGTTCTTTCAGCAGGAAATTGATGACGGTGCTGTAGTCGCCGCGCTGCAGGTAGTCCTCGATGTCCAAATCAGAGGCCATCATGCATGTCTTCAGGTCGTTGAAGAAAGCGAAAGAGTGAATGTTCTCCAGGAATTCTTTCACCTCGGGAAACTCTTTGGCAAAATTGCCGGCGACACCGAAATAGGTGGCGGAGAATTCGTAGAGGCTCTTGAACATGCGAGTTGCTGCACCGGAGGCAGGGACGAACTTCAGGAGGCGTTGTCCCTTGCCGAGTGTGCGATACAGTTTTTCATAGCGGGCGATTTCCTTGTCGTCCAACACCTTTATGCCGCCATTGTCGGGGGTGGCTGGAGCATCAAGTCGGGTCTTGGGGAACCCTTCTTTGAAATGGTCTATCTGGTGCTGTACCTGTTCAACAGAAAGACCCAACTCAGCGAGCTGGGTTAGGTCTTCAGAGGTGGGGTTAAAAATCATGGTATATGATTGTTAGTATTCGATTTCTGTCTTGAGGATTACTTGGGCTGTCTTGTTTTCCCCTTCAATCAGTCGGGCACTGCCGGTGCCGATGCGCACCCCTTCGTTTTCCACTGCCAATGTGGCTTTGATGTTGATGATGGCCGGTGCGGTGAATTTGGCAGAATAGGAGCCATTGCCGTCGGTGACGCCCGTGGAATAATTGAGGTCGCTAGGGTCGCAGTTGTTCTGATAAAGCTCCACTTTTACGCCGGGAACAGGGGTGCGGTCGCCCTCATTGATGACCAAAACGTCGAGATAGCTGTTGGTGTCCTTGTCGCAGGAACTGAAAAGAGGTATGGATAAGAGACTGAAAAACAGGATGACGGGGAGAATGTGGATTTTTTTCTTCATAAAAGATGTTTTTTTGTCTTGTTATATCTAATTTTCTTCTTATTTTTGCATTGCAAAATTAGTAAAAAATTCTATAATAGGATGAAAAAAATAACAATTCTTGCATTTTTTTTACTGATGCTGACTCTTGGATGGTCTCAAGCAGCTGGATATCAGAATAAAAAGACGGATAAGCCGGTCAAGGTTGAAATGACAACTTCGTTGGGAAAAATGGTGTTTGTCCTTTATAATGACACACCACTTCATCGTGACAATTTCTTGAAATTGGTAAAATCACATACATATGACAGTTTGCTTTTCCACCGAGTGATCAAAAACTTCATGATTCAAGCCGGTGACCCGAATTCGCGTAAGGCAAAACCCAACCAGATGCTGGGTGACGGTACTTTGGGCTATACAATACCCGCCGAGTTCCGCTCCAACCATATCCATAAAAAGGGTGCTTTGTGTGCTGCACGCCAGGGTGATAATGTGAATCCAAGGAAAGAGTCCTCGGCATCCCAATTCTATGTGGTTCAAGGTCAGGTATGGGACGAGAGGTCCCTCAATATGATGGAACAGCGTTTTGGTCGCAAATTCAGCGAGGAACAACGGAAAATCTATACCACCATCGGAGGTACTCCGCATTTGGACGGGGACTACACTGTCTTTGGTGAACTTGTTGAAGGTATGGATGTTGTGGATAAGATTGCCTCGGTGGAAACTGGTATGGCAGATAGGCCGGTGAAGGATGTGCGTATTCTCAAAGTGAAAGTGATTAAATAACTACTAAAATAGATGAAAAGTCTAATTTCCAAGTACATTGATGAGATACGAAACGCTCGTATCGAGGACTTTAAGGACAAGGCCGCCGAGGTGGAGCAGTTCAGGGTGCGTTTTCTTGGCCGCAAAGGTGTGATGAACGAACTTTTCGAGCAGTTCAAGGCATTGCCCAATGAACAGAAAAAAGAAATGGGTATTGCTCTCAATGAATTGAAAACCGCTGCTTTGGCTAAGGTGGAGGAGTGGAAAAACTATGTGGAGCAGTCTCCAGAACTGAATGATACCCATGACCTCACAATGCCGGCTGATCTTTATCAGCGGGGCAGTCGGCACGTTCTATCGGTGACGATGAATGAGATAGCTGAAATTTTTGCCCGTATTGGATTCACGGTTGAGGAGTCGGTCGAGATTGAGGATGACTGGCACCTGTTCTCGGCACTCAACTTCCCGCCCGACCATCCGGCTCGTGACATGCAGGATACTTTTTTCGTTCAGAAAGAGGAAGGTAAGACGGATGTGGCGTTGCGTACTCATACGTCATCGGTTCAAGTGCGTGTGATGGAAACCCACAAGCCCCCTATTCGTATTATTGCGCCAGGCAGAGTGTTTAGGAATGAGGCAATTAGTGCTCGTGCACATTGTATTTTCCACCAAGTGGAAGCGCTTTATGTGGATAAGAAGGTTACCTTTGCCGATTTGAAACAGACGTTGCTCTATTTCGCCAAGGAGATGTTTGGCGAGGCAACCCAGATTCGCCTGCGTCCCAGCTATTTCCCATTTACAGAGCCGAGTGCGGAAATGGATATTTCGTGTAATATCTGTGGCGGAAAGGGATGTAACATCTGTAAGGGTACGGGGTGGCTCGAAATTCTCGGTTGCGGTATGGTGGATCCCAATGTCCTTGAGGCGTGTGGTATTGATAGTAAGGAATATACGGGTTTTGCTTTGGGTATGGGTGTGGAGCGTATGGCCATGCTGAAGTACCAGATTCGAGACTTGCGTCTCTATTTTGAGAATGATCTCCGGTTCCTGCACCAGTTTGACAACATTATCTGATGGGTAGAATCGCAATCAACGACATGCGTTTTTATGCGCATCATGGTTGTTTTGACCAGGAACGTGTTATAGGTACGCATTTTCGTGTTGACTTATGGTTCGATGTCGATACGTCGGTGGCAGAAGTGTCTGATAGTATAGGAGATACGGTTAATTATCTGGAAGTGTATCAAGCGGTGGCGCAGGAAATGGGACAATCGTCACATTTGCTTGAACATATTGCACGCAGGGTGGGGGATCGGTTGCTGTCGCAATTTCCTGGTATCAAGAGTGTTGGGGTGAAATTGTATAAGCTGAATCCTCCGCTTGGCGGACAGATGCAGTCTGTCTCTGTGGAGCTTACCTTGACGCGTTAGAGGTGTCCTTCGTCGTGGAAGCTGTAGTAGGACACTTGTCCAGTCGGTGAGAGGCCAATGATCAGGTGTTCATATAGCTTGATTTGAAGCAGGTTGCCTGCTTCGGACAGTTGTTGTGTAAGGTGTTTGTCTTCCGGACTTGGCCGGAGCGATCCAGAAGGGTGATTGTGTACCACCATCAGGGCCACGGCTTTGCATTCCAAGGCTCCTCGGAAAACCATTCGGATATCGACTGCAGTGGAGGTTTGCCCCCCTGAGGCTATTCGTTGCCGACCAATGACTTTTTTTGCGTTGTTCAAGTAGATTGCCCAGAATTCTTCATGATCGATATCGGCTACCAACGGGGACATATAGTTGAAAAGTGCTTTACTGTCGTTTAGAATCAGGATATTATCCTCACTGAATTCCCCTTGCATACGCCATCCCAGTTCGAGAGCGGCCATCAGGGTGGCAGCCTTGGCTTTGGCCATGCCGTTGATGGTTGTCAGTTGTGAGGCTTCAAGGCGCGAAAGGGTTGTCAGTCGGTTGCCCGCACTGGCCAGCACCTCTTTGGCCATTTCGACGACACTGCTGCCTTTTACGCCGGTGCGTAGCAGAATGGCAATCAATTCAGCGTTGGTAAGGGCCTTTTTGCCGAGTGTGAGTAGTTTTTCCCGAGGTTTGTCTGCTTCGTCCCAGTCTTTGACGGTAAGAGATTTTTTTTGGTTCATATCTTTCTGTTTCTCTTGAAATTTTGTGCAAAGATAGCTCTTTTTTTTTAATTTTAATTGCTTTTTAATTGTTATGTCAATATTTTTTGTTATTTTTGCACATTCAAAGATAGAAAGAAATAAAACATAAAATAATACCTAAACTATGCAGAACAAAGGACTTATCAGATTTTTGGCATGGGCTTTTGCGTTGGTATGTTTGTTCCAATTGTCTTTTACATTTGTGACGAGTAGCATCGAGAGCAAGGCCAAAAAAGCAGCTGACAACTACATCAAAAACGAGCAAACGCAGAAGTTCGTGGCCGATCGCACTGCCAATACCGTGGATGCTCAAATTTTGGAAGATTCTTTGCGCAATGCCCGTGAAGCCCGTTACCTTGACTCCATGGCTACCGAGAAGGTCTATCTGGGTTTTACCTACCGTCAGTGCCAAAGCCGTGAAATCAATCTTGGCCTTGACCTTAAAGGCGGTATGAATGTGATGCTCGAGGTTTCGACGGTCGATGTGGTTCGTGCCCTTGCCGACCACACAGAGGATCCTCTCTTCAACCAAGCGATCGACAACGCCTTGGCTGCTCAGAAGAAGAGCACCAACCGCGATTTCGTTTCCCTCTTCTATGAGGCCATTACTTCGCTCGATCCCAATGTGTCTTTGGCTTCCTATTTCAGCGGCCAATTGCGTGACAAGATTAAACTCGGCGACAGGAATGAAGATGTCATCAAAGTGGTCAAAGAAGAGGCTGCCGGTGCGTATGACCGTACCTATCAGATTCTTAGCCAGCGTATCGACAAATTTGGTGTTGCTCAGCCGACCATCCAGAAGCTTTCCGCTTCGGAACGTATCCTTGTTGAACTTCCCGGTGTGAAGGAACCGGAGCGTGTGCGTAAGCTTCTGCAAGGAACTGCCCAGCTGGAGTTCTGGCAGACTTATGACAATACTGAGGCCATCGGCTATATTGCCGCTGCCAACAAGTATCTTGCTTCTGTCGGTACGGAAGAAGTGGCGGAAGAGGCAGAGGGAACGGTTGCCGAGGAAGTGGCTGAGAAAGACAGCACTGAGGCTATGCTGGAACAATTGACTGCTGATAATACCGCTGCAACTGCCAGCCAGGCGGCCGATAGAGAAGCGTTTGCCAAAGAGAATCCTCTGCTTTCGAAGTTGCAGTTGTATGTGGATCAGAGTGGTCAGCCATTGCAAGGCCCTATTGTGGGTTTGGCCAGTGGCAAGGACCGTGCTGAAATCAGTGCCATGCTTGAAAAGGCTGCCGCCAAGAAGGTTTTTGATCCGAGGACGGTGAAATTCCTCTGGTCGGCCAAGGCTGATGAACATTTCGGTGGTGATGTTTACGTGCTGTATGCTATCAAGATTACCTCTCGTGACGGTTCGGCTTTGCTTGATGGTGGTTGCATCAGCGATGCCCGTCAAGACTTCTCTACCGTTGGCGGTAATGAGATTTCGATGACCATGAATAGTGAAGGTGCACGTGAGTGGAAGCGTATAACGGGTGAGAATGTGGGTAACTGCATTGCCATCGTCCTGGATGATCAGGTTTATTCTGCTCCGCGTGTTAACGGTGAGATTGCCGGAGGACGCTCTTCGATTACGGGTGATTTTTCACTGGAAGAGGCTAAGGATTTGGCCAATATCCTTAAGAGTGGTAAACTTCCTGCCCCCGCTGTTATTGTACAGGAGGCTGTGGTTGGTCCCTCTTTGGGACAAGAGTCTATCCGCAATGGACTTATCTCGTTTATCCTGGCATTCATCGTGGTGCTCATCTACATGGTGATTTTCTACAACCGTGCAGGTTGGGTGTCGGTGGCCGCTCTTATTACTAATGTATTCCTTCTTATAGGAATCCTCGCCTCTATCGGAGCTGTGCTTACACTCCCTGGTATTGCTGGTATTGTGTTGACAATGGCTATGGCAGTTGACGGTAATGTGATTATTTATGAGCGTATAAAAGAAGAATTACGTGCCGGTTCGAGTTTGGCCAATGCTGTGGAAAATGGTTTCAAGAACGCCTATTCAGCTATAATCGACGGACAGGTGACTACTTTCTTGTTAGGCCTCGTCCTTATTGTGTTCGGTTCCGGTGCTGTTCAGGGATTTGCCGTTACTCTCTGTATCGGTATTGTTACCTCCCTCTTTACATCGATTTTCATTACCCGACTGATAATTGATTCCAACCTCAACCATAAACGTAAGATTAATTTCTCCTTCCCCTTCTCGGAGAACTTCCTGCGTAATGCGCATGTGGATTTTGTCGGCAAACGCCATACATTTTACATTATTGCAGGTGTGGCTATCGCCATTTGTGTGGCAAGTTTCTGTTTCCGTGGTCTGAGTTTCGGTATTGATTTCTCGGGTGGACGCACATATGTGGTTCGTTTCGACCAGCCGGTCAATGCCGTAGATGTCCGTGCCGATTTGGCCAAGCAGTTTGACGAGGCTCCAGAGGTAAAGACGTATGGACCTAGCAATCAGTTGAAGATTACGACTAAGTACAAAATCACTGAGGATGGAGATGCGGTGAAGAATGAAATTGTGGAGAAATTGTATGCTGGTACAAGCCAGTATTTCTCCTCGCCGGTTTCGATGGAGGAGTTCAAATCAACCGAGACCAACCCGCTGGGTATCATTCAGGCCGATCAGGTGGGTGGTACCATTGCACATGATAATCTGGTTCACTCGATCTGGGCTGTTATCGGAGGCCTGTTGGTGATGTTTGTCTATATCGGACTCCGTTTCCGCAGCTGGCGCTTTGGTATTGGTTCGGTTACAGCCTTGACTCACGATACTATCCTTGTGATTGGTGTGTTCTCGCTGCTTTATGGTCTGCTTCCATTCAACCTTGAGGTTGACCAATATTTCATTTCTGCCGTGTTGACGGTTATCGGATATTCGATTAACGCCACGGTGGTTATCTTCGACCGTGTGCGTGAGTATCGCAAACTCTATCCGAAACGTGATCTCACAACCCACATGAATGATGCCATTAACTCCACGTTGGCTCGTACGGTCAACACCTCCGGCACCACGTTTGTCACCCTGTTGATGATGTTCATTTTTGGCGGTGAGGTAATCCGTGGTTTCATCTTTGCGTTGCTGGTAGGTGTGCTGGTCGGTGTCTTCTCGTCGCTCTGCATCGCTTGCTCCATTGTGTATGAGATTTCGGGAAAGAAGAAAGTGAAGGAGTTGGCATAAGCGCGATATTTATAAAGTGAAAATAAAAAAAATCAATAATCTCTTTACATGTAAACGCAATGAGAATGTTTAGAAAAGTACTATTGACATTCGGACTCTTGCTGATATCGGAGATGGCAGTCTTGGCGCAAGGAACGCTCAAGGGTACTATTACCGATGCCAAGACGAAGGAACCTCTTCCTTTCGTGAATATTGTGGCCAAGCAAGATGGCAAACAAGTACTTGTCGGCGTCACCGACTTTGATGGTATTTATACCATTAAACCCCTTCCGGTGGGTAAGTACGACATTGAGGTTTCCTATGTGGGTTACAACCGTTATGTGCAGACTGGTATTAACGTGAAGGCTTCGGGTTTCACGGTGGTCGATGTAGCTCTTAACCCTACCGCAACCAACCTTGAAGCGGTTGATATTGTGGAAGAAAAGGTGCCTGTGATTGAGATTGGCTCTGCCGAGCAAGGTGCGCGTCTGTCGAGTGACGATATTGCCCGTATGCCGGGTACCTCTGTGGAGAGTATTGTGGCTTCGGTCGGTGGTATTGGTTACAGTGACGGTGGCACAGGTACGGCCCGTGGTGAAGGTGGTATGGTGACCATGCAGGGTAATGTCCGTAAACGTACGGGTATATCCGTGCCTAAGGATGCTATCGCTGAGATTCAGGTTATCCTTGGTGGTACTCCTGCCAGTATTGGTGAAGCTATCGGTGGCACACAGATTATTACGCTTAAGCCGCCAACGAGCCAGTTCAAAGGCATGGTGCGTTGGGAAGGATATCTGGATTATCGTCTGTTGAACACACTGATGTTCTATCTGACGGGTCCGGTTTATAAGAAGAATATCACTCAATCAGATGGTTCTTCGGTAGAGCGTACATTGGTCGGTTTCCGTTTCACGGGTCAGGCTCAGTATGAGAATTCTCCTTTCTACCGCGTAAAGGGATATCGTTATCAGATTGTCAATGATGATTTGGTGCGTCAGTTTGAGCAGAGACCGCTATCTTACGATCCTCTGTCAGGCGGTATCAACTATTCGGCAGAAACGGCGTTGCGTAAAGAGAGTTTCCACGAAATCACACGTCTGTCGAAAAAGGACTTTGGCGGAGATGCCTCGCGTGTTCCTAATCTTCAGTACTATGGTGTTGCAATGGAAGGAGCATTGGATATTCGCTTCTCGGATTATGCCACGTTGACCCTGACGGGCGAGTTCAGTGCTTCGCATAACCCGAGTGCTACCCTTTCGCCCTTGGCTATGCCTTTGTCGGGTTCGATGGTGAGTGAAGGTTTGACTTACGGCCTGACTGTCGATTTCACCCAGCGTTTCCCTGATGCTGAAGCATCGAACGAAGATGAGGCCAAAGCGTCTTCACCCATCAAGAATGTAATGTACAATGTGACGGCCATGTACACTCGTTCTACGGCCAGATCATACAATGAGAATTTTGGCAGTAGTATCGATGATATCTTTAAATATGGTTATATCGGCAAGTTTGTCACAGAGAAGATACCTACCTACGAATTGAAACAATTCGATTATAATGGTATTCAGCAATCGGCTTATGTCCAGAACGCTTGGGGTGATCGCGTGACCTATATTACAGGAAGCGGGAATCAGTATAATCCAATCCTTGCCAATTATAATGAGCAGCTGTTTACGAGTGATGAATTCGAGGCCATCCGTCCCCGCCTATTTATGATGGATTATATCCGCCAGTATAAGGGTCTTTATAATGGCGATTCCCCTGCAAGCATTTATAGCCTGATTTCGAATGTGGGTGTGCAAAGTACGGGATTCTCGAAGAGTCAAAATGATTACCTCTATCTGCAGGCAAAGGCTTCTGCTGACATACTTGGACATGAAATTGAAATTGGTGTCCAGTACGACCAAATGTGGCAGTCGTCCTATTCCTTGAGTGCTTATGGTATTTGGACCTTGATGCGTCAGAATGCCAACCGCCATATTTCCCAGATGGATTTGGATAATCCTATTTTCAGCCAGCGCGGGAATGCTCTTTATGTAAATTATAACCGCTTGTTGGACGCTGAACAACAAACAGCTTTCGATGCCGCCTTCCGTCAGTACTTAATTAGTAATGGTATCAGTCAGGATGGTGTTCCGGTTGACAACTACACTTGGATTGACATTGACCGCTATTCCCCTGATGATTTTGTCAAAGCTGGTGGTATCGAGATGTTTTCTGCCAATGAACTTTTCAATAGCGGTAATTCTTATGTCGGTTATATCGGATATGATCATACCGGTAAAAAATATGATGATCCTAACTGGTCTCTTGACAAGTTCTTTAATCCAGGAAACAGCAAATACCAGTATTTGCCATCCTTCTCTCCCATTTATGTGGCAGGATACATTCAGGATAAGTTCTACTTCCAAGATCTTATCTTTAATGTGGGTGTCCGTCTCGATTACTTCAATGGTAATCAGTACGTCATGAAGGATCCGTATCTGTTGTATGAATCCTATACGGTAGCCGATCTCCGCGCCAACCGCAGTTTGATCAGCGGTGGTGATTCTTACCTTGACATGGCTGGTGCCGATTGGACGCCGTATGTTGACCAGGTGCCTGATGAGGACAATCCTTCGTATCGTCCTGTTATCAAGGGATACCGTTCGCCAGAAGGCAAGTGGTATGATGCTACCGGTACTGAGGTTTCGAGCCCGAATGCCGTTAATGGTAACGCTGGTAAACCGACGCCTTTCCGTACGGCCAACGGTCAGAATGCTGTTCGTAACAGCACGGTTTCGGCAACCGCCTTTGAACGTTATACTCCGCAGATTGTAGCAATGCCCCGTATCGCATTCTCATTCCCCATTGGTGAGAAATCTCAGTTCAAGGCTAGTTACGACATTATCGCACGTCGTCCTTCCTCGGGATGGGAAGCCAGCTATCTTAGCTATCTATACATGTCGCAGATTAATTCTATCAGCAATCCTAACTTGAAACCAGAACGTATTACTAACTATGAACTCGGTTTCCAGCAGGCGCTCAATCAGTCGTCGGCTATCAGCGCATCGGCTTACTATAAGGAGACTCGTGATCTGATTCAGTTGGTCCAGTATGCTGGCGCTGACCCCAACCCCAACTACTATAGCTATGACAACAAAGACTTCCGTACCATTAAGGGTGTCACTCTTGCCTATGACCTTCGTCAGACCAAGAATATCCGTATCAATGCCAACTATACTTTGCAGTACGCAGAGGGTACCGGTCTGTCAAGTTCTACCATGACTGAGCTTATCAAGGAAGGTTACACCACACTGAAGATGCTCAATCCAATCAGTGACGACCGTCGCCATGAGTTCAAGGCTAATGTTGACTTCCGTTATTTTGGTGGTGCCAAGTACAATGGCCCGACCATTACCCGAGTTGTAACCGATAAAGAGACCGGAGAAAAACGTAAGAAAGAAGTGAAGATACTTGAAGATTTTGGTATCAACTTTATGGCCGTTGCCCAGTCAGGTCGTCCCTACACCAAGGCTTTTTCTAATTCACAGAGTACCATTGTTGGTGGTTACCGCGGTGCCCGTTTGCCGTGGGGATTCTATTTCAATGTTGTTGCTGACAAATCTTGGTTTATCAATGTGGGTAAACGGGTTACCAGCCTTAATGTCGCTCTTACAATCAACAATCTCTTTGATATCCGTAATGTTGTGGGTGTGTTTTCAGTTACTGGTAACCCCGAGGATAATGGTTACCTTACCGACCCCGAGACTCAGCAGGTTATCAATGGATACCTTGACCCGCAGGCCTTCCGCGATATTTACACCATTGTTCTTCGCAATGGTACCTGGAACTACTCTACTCCCCGTATGATTAAACTCTCGCTTTCTTACAACTTCTAATTGAACAGTGAAAAAATTAATCAAGATGAAAAGTATATATAGCAAACTTGTATTGATTTCCTTGCTGCTGGTAACGGCGACGGCATCGGTGTCGGCTCGTGAATGCGTCGAATGCAAGAAGGTCAACGCTAAAAGTAAAGCTGTACAAGCCAAAGCAGCTGCATGTAAGCGAGCTCAGAGTACTGCTGAGTTGAATATCAACAATGTGCGAGCTTTGATTAACGGCTATGGAAATATGTGGTATGACGGCAGTGTGGCCCAGTACCATCTACCTAAGAACAGCAATACCTGCCCGCTGTACTGTGCCGCCTTGTGGATTGGTGGTACCGATGTGAACGACCAGTTGCGCATTGCTGCTCTTCGTTTCGGAAGTGAAGGTGACGACTATTGGCCCGGCCCCCTCAAAGTGAATGGTACGGCTGCTGTTGATCTTCCGGTATGTAACGCTTATGACAAGCATTGGATTATTACCAAAGCCGAAGTAATGGAGCATCTGAACAATTATGACAATCCGGAATATCAGATGCCCGATGTCATTGCCAACTGGCCGGCTAAAGGACAAGGTGACGATCTTACCAATTTCCTTGCACCTTTCAAAGATGTGGATGATGACCTTGAGTACAATCCTGCAGCTGGTGACTATCCTTATTATGATTTCAACAATGATCTTTGCCCGCGTACCCTTAAGGCAAAATGGAAGAATAAATACACTGATCATGTTGAACATACCATGGAGGATTTGCATCATGCAGGTTATAACTTCAGTGGTGGTATATTGTCGGATCAGGTGCTGAAGGGCGACCAGACCATTTGGTGGGTTTTTAACGATATGGGAAATACCCATACCGAAACCCAGGGTCAATCCATTGGACTTGAAATTCGCGCCCAGGCTTTTGCATTC
>ODAI012468842.1_pt1 | contig 19292 bp, 40 predicted proteins | sample 1539321 | NCBI WGS metagenome assembly ODAI01 (sample SAMN02144231, study PRJEB22623) | gut metagenome | biome: sheep rumen | host: Ovis aries | place: New Zealand
CGCCTTTTTAACAGTCTTTGCTACCTATCTCATTATAGACTCATAAAGAGTTTTTTTCTGATGTTTATTCATATTAATATATTATTTTTATTTATTTACCTATTCATTATAATATAATTATAAAGGATACTGAAATTCTGTATCCTTTATTTTATTATATTAATCCTTTATCTTCTAATGCACTTTGTAATCCTACTCTAACGCAACGCTCAAGATCTTCTTTATATTCAGTATTTGGATAATTTCTTAATTCTGCATATAAATTTTCATATGGTTCATATAAAAATTTGTCAGAATCTTTTGTTTTATCATAAACCATCAAAAGATATGAGAAAAGTCCTTTATAATCTATAGGAGTTTCGCCATAATGCCATGCTAATAATGCATCATCAGGGTCATCAATATCTATATTATATCTGCCTTTTCTACCCATTCTTTTTAGCAAACCAAGCAAATCCTTAACATATTTGTCCTCTTCACTAAATAAATCATGACATATACCTATAAGTCCATCAATATCAATTTGTTCTAAAGATTCATTTAACGCCTTTTTAACAGTCTTTGCTACCTATCTCATTATAGACTCATAAAGAGCTTTTTTCTGATGTTTATTCATATTAATATATTATTTTTATTTATTTTATTTATTTCACCATTCATTATGTACTTTAAACTTTGGTTCATATTCTCCATCATATGGCATATTACTTTGTACGAAGCAACGTTTTCGTGTTTTTACTCTACCAACATCCCAGTGAGAAATATCTTGACAGAAATTAGAATGTTCAAACATACTATCCATTGTCTCTGCACTTATTGTATTCCATTTTGTTATATCAGAATTCCATTTATGTGCACGCATAAACATTCTTGAAAAATCTTTTACTTTGCTAACATCCCATTTACTAATGTCTCCATTAAACTCTTTTGCTTCATAAAACATGCAACTCATTGTTTCTACATTTGATGTATCCCAACCAGATATATCACCATCATAAGAAGAGAATTCAAACATACCAAACATATTCTTGACGTTGGATGTATCCCACATAGATAAATCACGATCAAAGAAATTATTATATGCAAACATTTCCGCCATTACTCGAACTTTACTGACATCCCATGCCTGTATATCCTAAGTAAATTCTGCCCTAAAAAACATCTGTGTCATATCAATAACATTACCTGTATACCAATCATCTAATGGCTTATCATATTTAGATCCATAAAATAACATTGCCATATTTACAGCACTATATGTTTTCCAATTATTTAATGGTTTATTAAAACGACTATTTGCAAACATTGCTTTCATATTAACAACATTACCTACATCCCAATCATTAATATCAGTATTAAAAAAACGATTATCAGAAAACATATAAGACATATCAGTAACATTAGATACATTCCATTTACTAATATCCTAATTAAATGAACACTGAGAAAACATGCCTTTCATATTAACAACATTACCTACATCCCAATTACTTATGTCCTTATTAAAATATGATTGGAAAAACATATATTCCATAGATATAGCATTACTAACATCCCATCGAGATATATCACCATTAAAATTTGATTTAAAAAACAATTTATCCAATTTTTTTATTTTTGAAACATCTATCCAATTTAAACTGCATTCATTTCCAAATATTTTTATACATTGTTTTATAAGTGCTCTTAATTCAGTTTTTCCTTTAGGTACATAAATTGCATCCATCATAAAAAGATCTGCATATTCTGCTGGAGGAATAATACCTTTAAGTATATATGCAATACCATCTTCCATTCTATAATGCAGGGCTTTCATATCTTCTACTGTTTTCTATATTCCTGTACTCTTTTTAACAGATCCAAAATCAAAAGCTTCTGATATATTATCCATATTAAATTTTGGCATATATACTCTCTTAATAGGGCATTCAAATATATCTTTTATTTTTGTCACTTTACTTACATCCCATTTTGAAATATCTTTATTAAAACATGAACAATAAAACATATTTTTCATATTAGTAACATTACTAACATTCCAGCTGCCAATATCACCATTAAATTCAGAATGATTAAACATATCTTCCATATCAGTAACACTACTAACATCCCATTTAGATAGATCTCCTTTAAAATCAGGGTTTCTCATAAACATACCAGACATATCTTCTACACTACTAACATCCCATTTAGATATATCACCATTAAACTCAGTAAATTTAAACATACAGGACATATCCTCTACACTACTAACATCCCAAGAAGATATATCATTATTAAATTTAGATCCAAAAAACATACCATGCATATTAGTAACATTACTAACATCCCATTTAGATATATCACCATTAAAATCAGAACCATAAAACATATGCGTCATATCTGCAACGTTACTGACATTCCATTTACTAATATCACCAGTAAATTTTGATTGATAGAACATTTTATACATATCAATAACATTACTTACATTCCATTTAGATATATCGCCGTTAAAATCTGAAAAATAGAATAGCTCAGACATATCATTAATATTACTTACATCAATCCAGTTAAGAGTACATTCATTACCAAACTATTCCACAAAATACTCTATTAAATCTTTTAATTTAGTTTTACTGGATACTTTATAAATACCTACACTAGATTTTAATAACTTATAATCTTCATCCGTTAATTTTTCATATTCTCTTATTTTTTCTCTTATATTCTATAATAATACATCATATACATTAACAGATTTCTTTTGATTATTAATATTATTAAAATCAAATGCTTCTACTATATGTTTTATATAATTATTCATTATTCACCACCTAAATTTTGGTATATATTTTGCTTTTATTGAGCATCCCTCAAACATATCTATCTTAAATTTAACTTTACTAACATCCCACTGACTAATATCACCATTAAACACAGAACTCGAAAACATAAAACTCATATTAGTAACATTGGAAACATCCCACTAACTAATATCACCTTTAAACTTAGATCTATAAAACATATTATACATATTAGTGACATTACTAACATTCCACTAACTTATATCACCGTTAAACTTAGAACTCGAAAACATATTACCCATATCAGTTACATTGCTTACATTCCACTAACTTATATCACCATTAAACTTAGAATCTGAAAACATACCCTGCATATTAGTTACATTACTTACATCCCAGTTAGAAATATTCCCATTGAAATTCTTGCACCAACTAAACATGTGCATCATATTAGTAACATTAGAAACATCCCATCTACTTATATCACCATTAAACTCAGAAAATGAAAACATATGGTTCATATCAGTGACATTGCCGACATCTATCCAGTTAAGATCACATTTATTACCAAACTATTCCACAAAATACTCTATTAAATCTTTTAATTCATCATGATCTGACACCTTATATATTCCTACATGATTCATTAATATATCATATTCATCCTATGATAAATTTTCCCTTTTATCAATTTTCTATATAATATATTTTAATACAGTATCTACTGCATTAACCTTCTTATTCTATTTCTTAACAGAATTAAAATCAAATGCTTCTACTAAATGCTTTATATAATTATTCATTATTCATTATTTAAATTTTGGCCTATATTCTTCTTTTATTGGACATCCCTCAAACATATATTCCATATCAATAGCATTTCCAACATCCCACTAACTAATATCACCATTAAACTTTGAATTATAAAACATAGCATTCATATTAGTTACATTACTGACATCCCACTGACTAATATCTCTATTAAACTTAGAATCAAAAAACATCTCATTCATATTGGTAACATTGCTGACATTCCACTAACTAATATCACCATTAAACAAGGAATACTAAAACATATTCTCCATATTAGTTACATTGCTGACATTCCACTGACTAATATCACCATTAAATTTAGACCACTTAAACATATATTCCATATCAGTGACATTACTTACATCCCACTTAGAAATATCACCATTAAACTCAGACTCATTAAACATATACTGCATATCCGTGACATTGCTGACATCTATCCAATTGAGATTACATTCATTACCAAACTATTCAATAAAATAATCTATTAACTCCATTAATTCATCATGGTCAGATACCTTATATATTCCTACAAAATTCTTCAATATATCATAATCATCCTATGATAATGTTTCCTCATTATCAATTTTCTATATAATAGGTTGTAATGCTATATCTACTGCATTAATAGATTTATTCTATTTCTTAACAGAGTTAAAATCAAATGCTTCTACTATATGTTTTATATAATTATTCATTACATAATATTTAATTTTAATAAAGTGTAAGAGGACAGTCTTTAAACATATTTTTTAAATTACTGCCCACACTTACTTCCCATTTATATATAGATTCTTTATTATAACAAGATCGTTCAAACATTTCTGATGCATTAATAATTTTACCGACATTCCAATTAGATATATCCTAATTAAATGCAGAATTTGCATAAAACATTCCCTTAAAACTTGTTACATTATGAACATCCCATTTACTAATATCCTAATTAAATGATGTATTATATGCAAACATACGAGTCATATCTTTTACATTTGAAACATCCCAATTAGATATATCACCATTGAAATACTTAGTACTTTCAAACATATCTACCATATTTATGACATTTCCTACATTCCATTTAGATAAATCCCCATTATAAGTAGACTACATAAACATTCTTTCCATATTTGTGACATTACTAACATCCCAATTAGATATATCTCCCTAAAAACCTTTTGAACAAGAAAACATACCATACATATTTGTTGCATTAGATACATCCCATTTACTTATATCACCATTGAATGTACTTCCCCAAAATAAATCAGAAAAATCTGTGATATTACTTACATCAATCCAATTAAGATTACATTCATTACCAAAATTTGCAATAAATGAACCTATTATTGATTTTAATTCCTCTATATCTTTAACAGGATATATACCAGTAAATGAAATTAATATGTTATATTCATCTTTTGTTATTAAATCATCTATTGTTTTATCTTTTATTGCAACTTTATTTAAAATATTTTTTATTACAATATCTGATATATTTAAGTGTTTTTTATCTTTATTAATAGAATTGAAATCAAATGCTTCAACTATATGTTTTATCTAATTATTCATTTATATGGAATATATTTTTATATTTATTACAATGAAAAAATGCGGGACATGTTTCACAACAAACCCGCATCAATTTATAAAAAAATTAATCTAATTTTACGATGAAAAACACAATTATTAACCTTTCTCGAAGAACTTCTTCAATTGGGGCTTATATTTCCAAAAAATCATTACAACAGAAAACCATGACATAAGTCCTAAAACTGCCACCATCCCCGGTTGTAATTCATCTTTTACTACTTTCTTTTTATTCTCTCTTTCTGCTACAATTAAAAGCATTATACCTAATACAGTAGCAATAATTACTCCAATTACATAAAAGGTACCCATAATTATTTCTTATTTTTGTTATTGGCATTATCAATAATTTCTGTAGTTCTCGGATTACGTAATGCTGTCCAATAAATTTCCTGACATGCTGGTAAATCTGTTGCATAGCAACATACATCTCCACCCTTTTCCAACCACCACATATTATGTGCTTTCTGCACTCCATCAAACTTTCTGAATACCGCCAAATGTTTTGGATGCGCTAATACCCAATCATAAAATTCATTTAGAAGCATTTCAATCTCTTCCAATTGCTGAATATGACGTATTACTGTATAATGCTTGTTCTTTGTTGTAAAATATGCATTCAAATACTTATTCACTTCCTTAACAGTAAAAGGGTTATTCAAACGCAACTGTTTACTCCATCTGAAAAAAGTATTACGATCATTATTAGAAATATAATGATATTCTTTATTACCGTCTACCACAATTTCGAATAAAGTGCATCGACGCTTTAGAACTGTTGTACTTTTATATCTCATATCTTTAATTATTTACTGCAAATATAATAATTATTTTTGTAATATAAAAATATATTAAGGTTTTTTAGGATTTCTTTTACTTTGTTTGAATTCATCAAAAGTTACATTTGGATCATCTTCTTTAAAAGGATTCCATGCTATATAATGATCTTTCATATATTCTTGATATGTATCATAATCTTTATAGATATATGGAAGTATATCACCTTTTTTATGGTTCTCTAATCTGTTTTCAAGAATAAGTACCCAAAAATTACACCAATCTTTTAAACCTACATATCCCTCTGCTTTTACTCCAAGTTTTTCACCATATATATCATCAAGCAACCCTACTGCCCAACCTGGTTCTTGTCTAAGCTGTTCTAATACTGAATCTTTAAATTCCTTGGGGTTTTCTATACACCATTTCTTTAACTCTTCATAATATGGTTTTGCCGCAGGATCTGCACTACCATGTGCAGAAAACATAAAAGATTCATACCATTTATTATATAATTCTAAATATGTATTATTCATTAAAATCCTATTCTAACATTTTTAAATTCTTCATCAGTTGTTAGCTCTTTATATGTCATATTACCATATTCTATATATCCATAATTCTTATATAAATTATCGCTAACATCCTCATTATATAAGTTATACATTTCTTTTAAAGGAATGTTTAAGTCTAATATATCTTCTATTGTGTGTTTAGATATACTCCACCCATCATGTACAAGTCCAGTAAAAATATCTATACTCCATTTATCATCTTCTGTACACCATGAATTCTTTCCCCAATTACCGTTTACATATTGATCATATATTCTATCTACATGCTTAATCCAAATCCAAAATCGACAAAATAACCAGTGAAGTAATTTCCTACGTATATCTATAGTCCAACCATCTTTATCATCTTCTCCAATACCTACATTAAATGCTGGTTGAACTTGTGTATATCGTATATCATGCGGCCAAAGATATAATCCTGCTTTATATTTCTGTTTCTTAAATCTTACCCAAATATATCTATGTCCAGTAGATTTAACTTCTTGAAACTGTATTTTTTCTACAGCTATATTATTATTTTTAATATAGTCAAAGTTATTTATATAATCTATCAGATATTCATATGTCATATAATCTCATTTATATTTTGCATTTGTATATGAAGAAATGTCATATCCTTTTTCTTTCCAATATTTGATAATATCATCATATATTTCTCCGGTAACATCTAATTGTCCTCCTTGCCATCCAGATTGTATATCCAGTGAATACCAACCACCGTCTTTTGTACGTGCAAACCATAAATTATACTTATCGTACTTTGGACATGATACTTCTACAAAATAATCAGTAGCATCAGCATATATCCAATCATTACATTTCTTTTCTTTTTGCCAACATTCTATAAGAGTATTATTTTCTTTATGATATACACCATTATTATCCCATACAGAAATATCTTTAATAATAATATCCTTTGCATCATCATATTTTACTACTTGCTCTACTTTACAGATATAATGTCTTCCTGGTGAAAACTTTCCATCATCAAAAAAATGATAGAATTTCCCAACTTCTGGTATAGGTTTTAATTTCTGATTATTCATCTCTATATATTTTTATAATATTAAAATTCAAAATAGTATATGTATTATTATGCCAAAAATCATATTCAGATGTCATTTTCCAAGTATTCTTTTTTAACTTCTCATATCTATATCCCTTATAATCACTATAATGAGTACTATTTTCAACAACAAAATCTGTATATTTTTGTTCTAAAAATTTCTGGGCATCTTCTTTTGTTTCAAATCCACCTATATCATATACATGTACATATGTTTCTGTAGGATAGCAACCCCTATCTTTATATTGTATAGAATGCTCAATAATTATAAATTCTGTTTTCACTATTAAAAATATTAAATAACTACTAAAAATGCAAAAGAGAATAATTAATTTAATTATTCTCTTTATCTATAGTTTTCTTTTCCCAATATTCAGGATGTTCTATTTTCATTCTTTCAAGAATCCTCATGTCTATTTCATGACTTAGATGATCTACCATTACTTTTAGATTTTTCTTTGCTTGCTTAATAGCAAGTTTCTTTTGCTTCCTTGAAAGTTTACCATATATAGTAGAACCATCTGGTAAATGCAATACATGTGATTTACCTTTTACTGCTGTTATCTTTTTTAATACAGTATCAATCTGTTTATCTGTAACAGTTATCATTTATCAAATGGATTAATTTTAATATATTCTCGGACTTTACGGAATATACGCCAAGTATCTAAATAATATAACATTACTCTTTGTAAATAAAGTATGCCATTTTCCTGATTTAATAATTCAAAATCCAAAGTAGTTATTGGAGTATCTATTACACTTTCAGCAAAATCATTTTTACGTTTCAGCATAATATATTCAACACAAGCATCTTTCTGAAGAAATTCAATAGGATATTGCTCATATGTATAAGTAAGATTTTTAAAAGCTTTCTGTGTTTTACATACTTCTACAAAATCTGCCCATACTTCACGATTAAATGTAATATTATACTTATGAAATAATTTTATCAACTCTTCTGTATTATTATAAGATATTTTATCATCTGTATATTTTTGAAGAGTATGAAATAAACATTTATTTATAAGTTTTACATATGCCTTATATTTGTTTTTCTCTTTACCTAACATAATTATTTCTGTTTATATCCGAATTCTGCTAATCCAATAAATACATGTTTCATAATCAATACCCATTTTATACCTGTATCTGTAGTACGTAAGAAACCTGGATTTGCTTTTATCTCTCCATTAATATATGTCAAAAGTTTTCTTCTGTCTACTAAATACAAAGTATTATCAAATATAAATGCTATTAAATTGCATTCATTTGCTTTTTCATCTACTAATGGTCCATTTTCATAAGGTAATGCAACATTATTATTTCCTTCAGAATTTTCTTTTGCATAAATACCAAATTTCTTTTCATCCCAATAAAGCCAATAATCTACATTCTTTGCATTATCTTCTTTATTTCCTTCTTCCATTTTTACAAATGAAGGATTCTTTGACATTATATGATTTATAATATCTGCTACTTCTTTTGATTTCTTTGGTTTACTTGTAATAAATGCTTCTGCTGCTTGCAATACTCCCATAATTATTTCTTTTCTTTTTTAAATGGTTTTATATATATGTATCTTGGATAACGACCTAATACAAATAATGTAACTGGACATATCCACATTGTAGTAATAACTTCTTTTGTAGATGATGAACCATCCTCATTTGTATAAAGTTTCTTTACTTTATTAATATAACTTGCACCTAATGTGAATTCTGAATATTCATAACGACGATATTCATCATATCCTTGATAAGCATCTGGATCTAATGGTCGTTTTGATGCAATTATATCAACAGTAACATTATCTCTACCTTCTGCATATTTTTCACACAATCCATCTGCGCCTGATACCATTTCAAGATTATCATGAGAAAATCCCCAATTAGGAAAATCATAATACCAGCGCTTTACCACAGAATCACGTTCAGCTTTAAAACGTAATCTATATTTCTTCCTTCTTATTAATACATTCTTTATAAGTATTAATATAGTTATTATCTTATCAATTATTTTCATTGCCTTTTATTGTAAATTTCATAATTAATGATTTTATAGGTCTTATAAAATATGCATGAACTATATTTGTATCTTCATCATAATCTATATGATCCAATTCCATGTTACCATATTCACATTTTTCTGGTACACCTTCCATTATAATATTATTCTGATTTTCCATTTTGTTTTTCTATTTCAATTGCTTTTATTTCTCGTGTCTCTTCATCTAATATAAATCCTTTTCTACAATCTAAACATGCCAAGAATTTTTCTATAATAGGCTGACTCTTTAATTGTGTATGTCCAAATATATTATAATATCTCTTAAATTGTGGATGTTTTGCGGAACATTCTCTTATATCTCCCCAAACAATTGAACCATGAGGATGCCATCCGCCTCTACAATATCCTGCTCTGTTTATTAATTCACAAAGTAAATCAGGATCTGTGAAAAGTATATCATTTAAGAAATCTATTATTTCCTCTGGTGTTTTAAATTCTGCCAAATACTCTCCGCAATCTTCTACCCATTTCTTTAAAAATGCTGCATGTGTAAACAAATATGTTTTATACTTTAATTTCTTATAATAACCTACTTTAAATAAATGCATATTTTCTTTAAACAGATTTTCTATCATTTTCATATTAGTGAAATCTGTTCTACATTCATGCATTTTTTTAAAGATATATTGAATAAAATCATGATTGCCCAATAGTAATATAACATTATCCATATGAGCCTTTTTAAATTCCAGTATTTCCTGAAAATTCAATATTGCTTCTTTTCTTGTTATCCATTCAGCAGGATATGGATCTAAATAATCCCCTAAAAATATTATTTGCTCATTTTCATGTCCTTTTACACAATCCTTCCAAAATGTTCTTCCGTGTATGTCTGGTATTATTATCATAATAAAATAAAGATGATTAATATTAATCCTATAATTTTTATACAGAATTGATATTAACCATCTTTCAATTACTTTTATTTTTTATCAGGCCATCTTCAATCCTGTTTCCTTTTCATATTCATTGTTAAGATCTGCAGCCATATCAGTCAATTCCTCTGAGAATGCCATTGATTTAACAGCAGCATCCAAATGAGAATCATAATTACGATATGAAGATAATGACTTTGTTAAGCATGCATAAGTATTACCGATATTATCACGAGTATTATATGCTCTCATTTTAATACCAAGATTATCAGCATCCTTTGTATTACGAATATCAGTACCCATATACATAAATGACCATGAATATTTCTCCTCTTGATGCTTAATCATCTCCTTAACCTTTGCCAATGTATATTCATGCGAAGAATTCTCTTCTCCATCTGTCATTATAACAATAAGGTTTTTCTCTGGACGCTCTTCTTCAGGCATAGCAGCAAGCCATTGACCAATCTTATCAATCGCTGTACCAATACCATCATTCATAGCTGTACATCCACCCGGCGAATATGTGCATTCATTATCATTATCATTTTCAGATTCATTGATTGTTGTACCAGCATTAAATACAGTAGAAAATTTTCCATTATTAAATGGATGTAACCAAGAAACAGACTTACCTTCCTTTAATTCCTTAACATCCTTAACATCTTTTCCTCTATATACTTCTGTTACATTACCATTAAATTTAAATAAAGATACTGCACATGTACCATTCTTTTCATTCTTCTGCTCTTTAATAAGTTTATTAAAGCCGCCAATAACATCATTTACTGATGAAGACATACTGCCACTTTCATCAATAACAAAACAAATGTGAATAAAGTTACTTTTCATTTAGTTTTCTGCATATTTTATTTTAAATTATATTTAAAATAATAGAAATTGTTTATAAAATAAAAAATGGATAACAAAAGTTATCCATTATTAGTTGCCACAACGGGACTCGAACCATCGTTCCTCCTCCGTGTTCTTGAGTTATGCTCTACCCTTACACCATGCAGCTACAATCAATACTCCCAATATTACCCTTTATTTCAATCTAACATGTTTGTATGCATTGCATATTAAATTTACATATACTCTATAAATTTCATATTGAAGGGCAATTCTACTTTGAATGTCAAGCGCTACAATTTCCGGGTCCATAATATTCTGCATACAAATTAATCACAGCGCCGGTTGTCCCCTTGCGTATCGTTTCAAATTACAAAAATTATATTAAGTATTTTCTTTAAAGTCTGTATAATAATATCCATTAATTTCTTTAACTATTAATCCTGCACATTTATTAGCCCATGATTCTGTATAGAATGCATAATAATTTGGGTATTTTTTTCTATCTCTTAAATATGCCCAACTGATACTAGGAATACCGATAATAAGCAAATATAAAGGTCCTAATAATTTACTTTGCTTTGTATGACCATCTACTTCATGTGCTATTGTTGTAGGATCTTTTGCACTTCTTGAACATACATATGCAAAATTACCTAATGATATACCACCGCTCATTTTTTCAGCAATATAGCATATACAATAATTTCTGTAACATAATTGGCTTAATTTACCCATAAATGGCATCATTATTAATGCCACCAAATTTTGAGGTAACTACCAAATAAACCAAAGAATAAATTTTATTTTTTCCATATTGTAAATCTGTAATTATATTTATGTTTTTCATCTGCCAAATGTGGTGAGTCATATGTCTTTTTCCATTCATCTCCCCATTCAGGGAAAAATGTATCAGCATCTTCACAAATATCATCCACAATAGTCAAATACATAGTATCTGCCATATTTATTGCCTGCGTATAAACCTGTCCTCCTCCTATAATAAAGACTTCATCATTTGTAGATGCTTCTATTGCTTCATTAATAGAGTTGCAAACTTTTGCGTCTTTAATATCCAAATTAGAATGACTTACCACAATATTTTCTCTATTTGGTAATGCACCTTTTGGAAAAGAATAATATGTTTTGCTTCCCATGATAACTGTCTTACCAGTCGTCATTTCCTTAAACATCTTCATATCATTCGGCAAATGATAAAGTAATCCGTTATTTTTTCCAAGTGCATTATTCTTAGAAATGCACGCTATTATAGATATATGCTTATTATTCATAAAATAAATTATTTTTTAAATTATAGTTTTTATATATTATTATGTTTAATAAAAACGGGATCTGTTATGATCCCGTTCATTTATTTTACCTTCATACGCGCTTCAAAATCAGCAATACATGCATCTTTATTATATCTGATATTTTTCTTTATTTTTATATATTCTGTGCCGTCTTCTATTTCGTCCTTGAATTGCTTTCTGATAAATTCTTCGTCAGCTTCATCATTATTTCCTAATGCTCCTTTTGTATCTCTGTTATATTGATTACCTCTTTCTGGAATATAACCTCTGAATGTTTTACCATCCCAATATACCATGAATAAAATTGGTTCTTCCCAGTCACCTCCCATTTGTCCGAGAATATAAGGAATACCTGATTTGGTTGTTCTTATATCACCAATAGCATCACAATTCTCAGTATCATGATAAATCTTTAATAAATCAATATTCATTTCTGGCAATTTAGAATTCTGTTTTATCTTTTTTTCATCTTTCCAATTACCAACCATTCTATATAAGAATTTTCCTGGACTTATTTTTGAACCTTCTTTATGATCCCGCCTGTCATATTCATCAGCACCATACTTCCAGAAAAATTCAGTAATTTTATCTTCTAATTCTTTTACTGAAATTTTTGGCGCTGTTCTACCAGCCTTTGGTGTATCCAAATCCATATTCAAATAATATGTCCTATGTGTACCATGCTTCTCCACTGCTTCATCTGATTCATTAATAGCATTCTTTACCACCTTTGCTATTCGCATCATAATATTTTCATATAATTTATTATTCATAAGTCTTTAAGCATTATTTTATATTTTATATTAAAGCATTTAATTGCGACTGATAACCTGTTTTTATCTCTCCCGGTTTTAAACGATTAATTAAATATTGAATATCATTCTTTATATTATCGAATTTATTATCTTTATAGAACTCCAATAATTCTTCAATATATTGATAAATAGTTGTTTCTAATCCTATATTGATAGTATAATAATTTGTATTCTAACGGCCTGCACCAATAGTTACATTATTAGAGAATTGTATATTATCTCCATCTGCTATAGGAATATTCAATGTTAATTCACCTAAAAACATATGTTTATCATATTTAGGGACAATAATATCAAATTCATATAATCCATCATTATATGTAATATTTTCTATTATAACATTATTCTTATTATAATAATATTCCCATATTTCATCTAATGATGCAACCCATAAATTATCATTAGATTGCATATCTTGTAATCCCTTTAAAAGTTTCAATGCAAATCCATGAGATCCTCCCATAATTATATCAGTGCCATCTGCATTTTCAATATATGTTAAGAAATTTTCTTCAGCATTCTAGAAAAAACTTCTAATATATCCACCGGTTGGCTTATATGCATAATTTGACATATTTCCTGCAGCCCAAGTAGCAACAGATTTATCTAATGGTTTATATGTGGTTGTGTTATTTTGAAATACCTATACAGCAATTCCTGAAGATAATGAACCAGCATCTAAATATGAATGATTACCATTTGGCTCTATCATACATTTTAATCCCTGTCCTATTTTTTCTTGCCATTTATCAGAATTAAATACCATCTATTTTGCCATTAATTCAGGAGTCGGAGCAGTTGATAAATCACCATCATGGTGTCCAAATGACCAACCAGTCCTTAACATTGTTCTCATGTCCTCTGGATGTATATATGTATAATTATCATTATTATATGCTGCTCCAAATATAGCGCTAGTTGCTGCATATCTACGTACTGCTCCAGTATCATCTGTATAAGTTAATGGTGGATGTATATTAACATTTGTATTTTCTGGTATTTCTGATGGAGCGGATTGATAATTAATTTCTGTAACAGTTAAATATTCATCACCACGTTTATCTAATATTCTATTGGTACCTCCTGCATCTACTGCATCATCTGTAGGATGGGATGCTGCACAATATCCATTAAAATATGCCCAGGCAGTCATATAATCTCCTAATCCTTGATCATCAGAGGTAAGAGATAATATCTTTTCTTTATTATATTTGATATTTGGTATTACAGGTATTGTAGCACTTGTGGCATTATTACTTTCTAAACTTATATGTACTATACTATAATCATCTTCATTCATTATAGTATATTCCATTTTTCCAAAAATTAAATTATCAGTAGTCTCTTTAATATTCACTGATACCTGAATATTATGTGGGTTAATATTAACAGATTCTAAACTATAACCAGTGTTTAATGATAAATTAAAATAATCCTTATATAAATATACATTTGGAAATTCTATATTAAAAGTATATACTCCTGACTCATGTTTTCCTAAATTTATAATAGATGTATATACATTACTTGTTTTTATACCACCTGTTGATACACGTTTATATTTAAATAATATACTTGGTTCTGAATCTGCAACAACCTATATATTATGTTCTTTAATATAATCTATTATTGTTGTATTAAACGCATCATTTACTATTGCATTTAATCCGTCTTGTGCAATATTTAATATAATATTACCTTCTTCATCTGTTATAAAAAAACCGTCTTCTGTAGTTTCTATAAGCTATAAATTACGTATATCACCTAAATAGTCAGTCAATGTTTTATCTTTTATTAATACTGCATCTCCTATTGTATTTGGTAATAATATATTTCCTAATTTATCTACTAATTCTACTATACTTGCCATAATTTATTTAAATTTAAATTTTAAATATTTGTTACATCTGATATTAATAAAGGATAATTAGTATTTTTATTATATGGTATTCCATTATCATCTATTAATATATCTACATATGCATTATTTCGCACACCAGTAGATAATACTTCATCATATGTTGTATATACTCCTGGAACAATGATAAATTTTTTCATTTTCAATATTATTGTATCGCTTATAATATCACCTTTATTATCTGCTAAATGATGTGTATTATTATATAAATCTATAGGGGTATTATATGTTAAAGGAACATTTGTATTTCTTGCATCAGCAGCAAATCCAAATGTGAGATAACGGGGTATTATAATATCTCTACTTATAACTTGAGATTGCCTATGATATAATTCATCATCTCCCTCTATATTTGCTCCGTCTGTATAATTAGTAATTTCTATATTATCTACAAAAATTCTCCCATTTGTTGTCAAAATTCTGCGACCGGCAACTGTATCTATAGCTGTAGCATTATTTACTGAATACTGTAAAATATGAGCACTCGTATTTATATAATCAGCATTTCGTCCATTAGTTATTCTATTAGTATTTGTGGTATTCCATTCGGATGCATTATATGTTGTTATAGGTATAGTTAACATACCATATTCTATAGTAGAATAAAGAGCTCCCATACCAGTTATACCATATAATGTAGGTGATACATTTTCACCTAAACCTATATAATAAATAGCACAATTTGGGTATTTATTTGTACCAGTTTCTTTACATTCATCACTCATTTCAACAAGTAATGTACAATTATTATCATTCAATAATTTCCCTAAAGGTTCAACATTTTCATCTGCTACCATTAAATTAATCATTCCTATATAATGTCCCAAATCCCAGCTTTTTTCTGGCACATAATTTACTGTTTCTACCTATTCGCATTTTATACTATTATCTTGTAATGAATCAATAGCTAATGGCACGTTTAATGTATTTTCTGTTTTCTTTACTATTAAAATATTTCCATTTTTTATTTTTGTATATGTGCTAACATCATTATAATTTATATCTGCTGTATTATAATGAATACTTACATCTGTATAATTTGTATTTTCTGGAACAAATGATGGAGTTATTAAATAGCGATTTTCATAATCTTTATATTTAGTTAATATAATATCATTTATATCATCCAATCTATTAACTCCAGTCATATATGTAATAGTAAAAGTAACAGTATCAAAAACATCGGAATTCTTTTTACTATATGCCTTAACAGTAATTTCATTATTATCTGCTATAGGGTTAATAGTTAATAATCCATCTGTATTAATGGATGCATATTCAGAACCTTCCGTAATTTCCCAATATACGCCAATACTTGCAGATATAGCAGGTACATATTTCTTTATATTCAACTATACAGTTCTTTCTGTATAAGATGATTCTACTTCTTCTATCAATAAACCTTCAATATCTATATTTTTGAAGGAGACTTTACCAAGATTATTATCTTTGTATTTAATTTTCGGTATTACTATTGCTATTCCCATTTTCTTTGTCGTTATATTTTACGTTTGTTTTTATGGTATTAAAAAAGATACCATCTAATTTAATAGGTTTATCATTATTATCCATATAGAAAATAACATAATTTTAATATTTATTTATTGAAAAAGAGCATGCTATACTCACGTACAACATGCTCTAAAATGAGATTTATATTTGTAAAAAATTAAAAGTGTTATGTAATGTTATATTTTTCTCTTGCTTTCTCTAATGTATGAATATCATAATCAACGATTTCATCAAACCATTTTTCAAATTGCTTTAATGTAAAATATCGCTGCCCACAATTTGCCTGAATCCATACAGAAGTTTCTGTTTTTATACAGATATATACTTGTCCATATTCATACATCCTATGAGGTACTGTCATATTTCTAAAGCATAACTTCTTATGCATAGTTTTCTTTGCTTTACATCTACAAAATCGTCCACAAGGATTATAATACGGACTATGATTTAATATAATATATCTTTCCGGATGTTCCGGGTTTTCATATGGTATATGCATAATTAAAATGAAATTTTTGTATTTGGTTCAATTTCCTCAACACTGAAAGGAATATCATCATTAAAGATATTAACCATCCTATTATTCGAATCACATTGATCCTGTAATGCATCCCAATTAGTGCCCATATCATATATTTCATTCTTTGAGCTGACTAATGCATAAATTGTATTTACTGCTTTATATGTTTTTGCATTTTTATTGATCATATTATTTCCAAGTATCATTAATAAATTTTTCTGCTGCTTTCATTGCTTCATCTTTTGTAAGCCATTTCTGCTCGCCTTCCCAAACAACATCAAGGTTATTAACCTTTGCATACCAATGAATACCGCCATCCCATGTAAGCAAGCGAACATCTTCCAATGTAGGTTTCTTAAGAACTGGATACAGTAATTTATCAGACTCTACCGTTTCCACAATCTTATATTCAGGATTGGTTTCATTCATAATGAAAACCATAATGTTTGCCTCTGGAAGATATAACTGTGTTTTATGTGAACGACTAATGCGATCATCCTCACACCCATTCATAAGTTTTACACCAGAAACTGCACGCCCATACATAGTAGCACGAGAATAGTTCTCAATCATCTTAGAGAGTACATTTACGGTCTTTGTAAAGAATGACGTCATTTCACCCTCTGCATTATAACTATTGAATGAATCAGAAGAACCATCTACCCTTTTATAATATTTCTCTGTATCTCTATAATCATCTTCTGGCCACCATGCTTTATCTTTATTATCTTTCCGCCAATCTGCACAAAGCATACGCCAAATTTTCATTTGGTGGCGCTGAGCTGCCATCCAAAGAGGCTGACAATACAATTTATAATGCTCATGTATCTGATCCTCATTTGATGGAGCTAAATACCAATAACCTGTATCACCTCGTTGTTTTGTATTTATAATACGGACAAACTTATACATAACGATTATTTCTTAATGATTTTTTCTTTATAGATATTCACGAGATATGAGAGGAAATTCTGAATAATGAACTGTACTACATATACAGGCCACGTAAATGCCACCACTGCACCCAAAATAATATCACGGATATTCTTAATAGGCTTATCATCCTTTGAATTCTTAATTACAAACCATGCTAAACCAATAGCCACCAGGATGTAAATTAAAGCTACCAGGCCAATTAAACCGATAATAATATATACTTTCATACCTTTAATATTTTAATGCGATATGGAGTGTTTATGCAAGCACTACAGTAATTTTATTCTTGTGAACTGCATGAATCTTATTTACTTCATCGAGGGTTTCTTGCATAATCCTTACAGATTCTTTAAGAGCTGAAATAGTAAAATCTGGTGCAGGACATGGATCCATTACTTCATTCAATATATTCTGCATAAACTCTACATCAGCAACTTCTTTTTCTGTTGCAGCAAGTTTCAGCATTTCTATTGTATTTGTTTCTACATGTAGATAATCCAAAATAGCATTCAAATCAACTACACCATTTTTCACACATTGAGGATATTGTTCGCTCAAGTCTTTTACTATTTTTTTCCAGATATTCATAATTTATATTTTATAATAGTTTATATGCATTACGAGTAACTTCATACAAATATGATATACTTGTAGGATATTTTTCCGAAATTCTTTCAATTTCTTTTTCTGCATCCTCTTTACTTTTAAACATTGCAGCATTCTCAATATCGTTAGTAAATCGGATTGCTCCAGGATTTACACCTAACGGCATGCGATACCCAAAAGATATTTTTGTGATTTTATCTTTTGTTTCAATGATGTATAAAGTCTTTAATTCTATCATAATCTCTTTATTTTTGTTACTGCAAAGATA
>ODAI013535694.1_pt1 | contig 19289 bp, 21 predicted proteins | sample 1539321 | NCBI WGS metagenome assembly ODAI01 (sample SAMN02144231, study PRJEB22623) | gut metagenome | biome: sheep rumen | host: Ovis aries | place: New Zealand
GGGAGAGTAGGTCGCCGCCGGATTCCATTGAAGAAGCTAATCTATACGGTTAGCTTCTTTTTTGTTCTTGGAAATTCGGACGTAAAGAAACCCCGAATGGTTAGTTTCTTTTTGTAATTGAGAATAAAAAACCTTCTAGATCATGAATCCATCGTAACTGTCAAAAAATCCGTGTCTAGTTTTCGCAGCGAAGATCTGTTACCCTCCACATAGGTGCATCAAGCACATGCATTTTTTGTCCATGGTGCAAAAAGTGGCATCCTTTTTTGTACAGAGTGCGGATTATGAGGTTTTAGGCAGATTGTGAATCGTGTTTCCGCTTGGTCGGCGTCTTTGGCCTCTCATTACCCGGCGGCGCTTGGGCCTAGGGAGCGTTCGTACGTTCCCGGATTTTATATCGTCGGTATCTTTCCGACCAAGGCATCATTTCCTGCAAGTATTCCCGTCCTTTTGCGTAGAGATACTTCGGCATTTGCTCCATCAGATACTTCAGATAGTAATATGGATCTGCGCCGTTGGCCCTGGCGGCTTCAATCAGCGTCTGGATCATGACGGAGGATTCAGCGCCGGACCCTGTAAGACTGAAGAGACTGTTGCGTCTGGAGAGTGCTACCGGCTTGACGCTTCTCTCGCAGGCGCCATTGTCAATGGGAATGCTCCCGTCCTCCAGGAACCGCCGCAGGCAGATCTCCTGATTCAGTGCATACTGAACCGCATCCCGGAGCTTCTCGCTGACCAGCGGATTGCTCAGGTCAACTGTTCGGATATATGCAAAGAAGGCATCCACCTTGGGCTTGACCTCCTTCAGCCGTCGGCTCAGCCGCTCTGACGCGGACAGCTCCTTCAGCGGATTTTCAGCCAGATAAATGTCGCGGATCAGGAAGATTGCCTGGATTTCGGGCAACTGCCCGACCTGTTCCTCGGACAGCCCTTTTACCTTCAGAACCAGCGCAGCTTCCACAAGCCGGCGCCTGCAGTGCATCCAGCAGCCGGTCAGAATCAGCATTTCTGAGCTTTCATCCGCAAAGGCAGAATATGCTCCATATGCATCGCATGTCAGATAGATCATTTCCAGCAGGGTACCATAAAACGACCGCAGATGGTCTGCGCCCCGGGTCTTCTCGTAGCAGCAGGCTACAATCTGGTGCCCTTCGGAAAACTCTCCGGATCGGTGAACCCAGATAAAGCTCTTCGCACCGGGCTTTCTTTCATCCAGAACGACCTGCCAGTAAGTCTCATCACAATGCTGGCAGCGATACAACTTCAGCAGACTGCAAAGATGCTCGTAAACCGAAAGCAGATGCGTGTGAACCACATAACCAATCCAATGGGACATCGTCTGACGGGACAGATTAAATCCAAAGCGTTCCGGATCAAACTCCTGCCGGTACAGAGGAAGGTACATGTGCTTCCAGTCTAGCATAATCTGCGCCAGCAGCGAAGGAGATGCGACGCTCTTCAGGCGCTTCCGGTTCTCCCGCTGAATGGCTTTGGTATCCTGTTCCCGGTCATCTTCTGCCAGGGGATCCTGTGGCTGCTCCTCGCTCGTAACCCGGTCCAGCAGATCCTCCGTTTTCTCCGTGCTGCGACCAAACAGATCATTTGTCTGAATGGTCTGAATCCCTGTCAGATGCATGTTCTGCTTCCGCAGGTTTTCGTTCTCCTTGCGTAGCCCTCTTACCTCATCCTTCATTTGCTGGTATTCCAGCGCCATGGCACTGCTGGCATTCCGGAATTCCTTCAGCTGAATCTCCAGCGCTTCCTTGGCAGCAAAAAGGCCGACAGCAATTTCGGTGATTTCCGCCCCATCTTTTCTCTGGAGGGATCGACGAAAGGCTTCCATCGTTGCTGCCATCATGACGGCCTGCTCCTTTGTTACAGATTGGAGAAAGGATTCCCTTTATTCAGCGATTAGTCCCCGGATCTTCTGAATCATATTGGCCATCCGTTGGTTCTGCTTCCGCAGATCGCTTAATTCCTTTTCCATCTCTGTCAGGCTCAGCCGAAGTCTGGTTGCCTCCGTTTGAGACTGCTCATACTGCCCCCGGAGCTTGCTGTATTCGCTGGCGGATACATGCTCCCCACTGGCTTCAACCTGCTTTTTCTTCGGCCCCCGCTTTCCGCAGGGTACAATCTCGCCGGTTGCAGGGTCCAGCTTCCCCAACAGCTTCCGCCGTGATCTGGACTGGCCCAGTTCCGGAACCCAGTAACTCTCCGATTCATATACATACGTGGTATCCGTATCCTTGTGGTACTGCCGGATAATTGCCATCCAGATCACTCCTCGTCCTAAATTCGAGGATATTATATCACTTACCCGGAGAAATATCAACAATAATCGTTACACAAATCAACTTTATTTGTAACTATTTTCTGGAGAGGGAGAGAGATCGTAAAGTGTTGAATCACAGGCCTTTGCAGGGAATCAGGCCTCCATCTTCCTGTAGCTGCGGATGCTGGATTCAATCGCGAATCCATCCATCAGCCGGTGATACTGCTCCATAGTTATGTCACGAGCCTCGTCCGGGGTGTTGGGCCATTGAAATCTTCCGTCTGTCAGGCGGATGGTCAGGAGACAGAAGCCTATCCCCTCAAACACGAGCCCCTTCAGGCGATCCTTCTTCACGCCGCAGAAGAGGAACAAGGTTCCTTCCTCCAGTGGATCCGGTCCATAGGCCAGGCGCACAAGCGCTGCCAGTGAATCGATTCCCTTGCGGAGATCTGTGCGGCCGCACGCCAGGATAACTCGCTTGATTCCGCTGGCCTCTCTAAGCATTCCGAATCACCGACTAAATTGTGGAAAGGGTCCGCTCCGAGGCAGAATCTCCAACGTAAATCTGATACGAACCAATCCGGATCATGACTTCCGGAGAGAAAGCCGCTTCCGGAAGCTGAGCTGCCGGAACTGGATGTCCCTCTTCCCGTGGCGTTATTTCACAAAAGACGGGAAGTGCCGGCATGATCTGGGAATTGACTTCCCGAATCTGCTGCATCTGACCATGTGGCGGGGCTGGGAGCCCCAGTTCCGGATTGTTCTCCAGAACATATTCGCGGATCTGCTTCTGCCAATGAAAGAATTGACCCCGGTCGATTCCTTTCCTTGCACAGAATTCGGTTTTGGTCAGCCCGCTGGTCGCGGCTTCCTGGATAATCCCGGCCCATTGCTGCATCCGGACGCTCATGACGGCTTTGTCCAATTGAAAACGCCTCCCCGTGAGTATTGGATTCCTTCTGATCCATTCTACCTGGGAAAGCGCTTCAATAATAGACACGGATTATTTGACGGTTACAATTCATCCAGAAGGCATTTACATTATAATTGAATCCAGTATTTTTCGATATCCATGTTTTCGAGGGGTTCATGGACAGTCGCTTCATATTGGCCGTCGTTATTCAGAATCACCTTACGGCTGGCTGGGTTTGTTGCAGCGCAAGAAACCATGATGCGATTTAAGCCGATCGAACGACAGAAGGGTTTGATTTCGTTCAGCATCCATCAGGCGATCCCTTGACCCCGTTCCGAAGGACGGACAGAATATCCGATGTGACCGCCGTATTTTTTCAGAAATTCATTGAAGGTGTGACGCACCTGGATCATACCCAGAAGCCTTTGATCTGTTTTTCGAACGCAAAGAAACTGCGTTGGTGGCACCCAGCCAAGCGGCACGGTTTTCGCATAGCGGCAAGCCTATGTGGCGGCCAGCCACTCCATGGGGTCAGCCATACGGCGAAGCGAACCTGTGCCGTCCATGGAATCGCCCCTGTCCAGGAATTCCTGGCGATAGGCTGCGATTTCTCCCGGTATTTTGCCGTGGGCAAAACCAATTCCATGAAAGTATCCATACTTATTTGTTTCCGTAGCCCTTAGGGTTTTGCTTTTGCCAGTTCCATGCGTCACGGCACATATCAAACAAATTCCGCTTGGCTTCCCAATGGAGCAGCTCCTTGGCCCGCGTTGCGTCTGCATAGCACACAGCGATGTCACCGGCCCGGCGGGGCGCGATTTCATAAGGAATTTTTAGGCCGTTGGCCTTCTCAAAGTTATGGACGATATCCAGCACGCTGTAAGGCGTGCCGGTGCCCAGATTGAAGATTTCCACGCCCGTGTGTTTTACGGCGTATTCCAGGGCCGCCAGATGGCCTTCCGCCAAATCCATCACGTGGATGTAATCCCGTTCGCCGGTGCCGTCCCGGGTGGGGTAATCATCGCCAAACACCCGCAGATGATCCAGCTTCCCGGAGGCTACCTGGCAGATGAAGGGCATCAGGTTGTTGGGAATACCGGCGGGGTCTTCGCCGATGCGGCCGCTTTCATGCGCGCCGATGGGATTAAAGTAGCGCAGAAGAATAAAGGAACGGGTATGGTCGGCCTTGGCCACATCGGTCAAAATCCGTTCGCTGATCCATTTGGTCCAGCCGTAGGGATTGGTGCAGCCGGTGGGGAAGTCTTCCCGCAGGGGCATGGTCTGGTTGGTGCCGTACACAGTGGCGGAAGAGGAGAACACCAGCACAGGGCAATTGAACTTGGGCATCACTTTGCACAGGGTCATAGTGGCGTCCAGGTTATTCTGATAATACTGCAAAGGCTTTTCCACGGATTCGCCCACGGCTTTGAGCCCTGCGAAGTGGATCACCGCGTCGATGGGCTGATACTGTTCAAACAGCGCGGTAACGGCGGCTTCATCCGTACAGTCGCCCACCACCAGGGGCGCTTTTTTTCCGGTCAGTTCTTCCACACGGCGCAGGGATTCCGGGCTGGAATTGTCCAGGTTATCCAGCACCACCACGTCGTGACCGGCTTGAAGCAGACATAAAGCTGTATGGGAACCGATGTAGCCGGCGCCGCCGGTGAGTAATACGCGCATAAAGATGATCCTCCTTCGATTCCTGATGATGTTTTCCTTTCCTATGATACACCAGCAGAAGGGAATGTCAAGAGAGAATTTTCCTGGAAGGCGCTGTCATTTTATGAATACTTTGTTACGCCTCATGATGATACTTCTTTAAAAGAGAAGCATACTTTCTTTTTTGAATTACTTTTCCAATGGGACCGGAAATGAGATTAGCTGCCAGCACGATGATCCAAACAAATTTCCAGCCCGCAAGAAAACCGACCAGCAGGATGATGGCGCTCAGCAGCCAATACAGCATTTGAAATATTCCGTTCGCTTGATTCAATTCTTTGATGATGTCCACGCCATTGGAAACGTGCGGCGCGGTTTCAATAAACGCCGCCGCCCCGGCAGGCCCGGCGCAGGAACGGAAATCATCGCTGCATTTCTGAGCAGCTTCGTGGAAAGCGCTATGGTTCAGCACGTTCATTACGGCCCCGCGAATGCCCTCCACCGAATCATCTGTCAGCAAGACGCCCGCGTTCATTTCCGCTGTTATCCGGGCGACTGCTTCCTGCTCGCCGGTTTGAGGAAAGAGCACCATAGGCGTGGCCATATACAGGCTTTCAGAAACGCTGTTCATGCCGCAGTGGGTAATGAATACGTCCGCTTTGGCAAGAACGTCCAGCTGATCCACCGAAGAGAATACTTGAACATTCACGGGAAGCGGATTCAAAGAAGCGGGGTCCAGGGCTTGGCCGCAGGAAATGATCACATCCACCTGCTCATCTTTCAAGGCTTCAATACACTTTTTATAATAATCCGGCCTGTCGTTGATGACCGTGCCCATGGAAATATAAACAAGGGGACGAGGCTTTTTCTTATTGGGCTCGGCTTTTGAAAAAACGGAAGGGCCAACAAAGGCATAATGGTCGGAAAAGCTCTCCGCGAAAGGCTGAAACCGCTTGGAGGTATAAACGATGGAATCTGTTTGATTGTCGCTCTGCACCAGCTTCAGGGCGCTCTTTACCTGATAGCCGTAAGGCGCAAGGGTTTTCAGCTCCTTGGATATTCTGGGCAGGCCAAAGATCATGTCCGCCATTTCTTTGGGAGAATGCTTCATATACTGGGAGGAAAGCTGATTAAAGGCGAAGGTGCTGGTGGAAACAACCAACGGTACATGATGCTTCCAGGCGTTCAGCTTGCCCCAGAAGCAAACGGAATCCGTAAAGACCACGTCCGGCTGGAAGGAGCGGAATTCATCCTCCAGGAAGCTGTTCATGTTCAGGGTGATGCGAATATCCTGCACGGTCATTTCCGTGGTGGATACGGCTTTCAGGCCTTGTTCTTCCTTTTTAGTCAGTTCCGCCAGATAACCGTTGCAGGGGACAAATTCCGCTCCGGTGGCTTCGATTTTCCGCTCAAAATCTTTAAACGAATAAAACCGAACCTGATTCCCCCGCTTTACCAGCTCCGCTACGACCGGCAGCATGGGGTTCGTGTGGCCGTGAGCGGGAATGCAGAAGCAAGCAATTTTTTTCATAGATTGTTTCCGTCCTTTTCCTGAAAAGCAATGTTGTATAAATGTGAAAACGCGCCTTTGGGCGGGATGGCGATGCCCCGTGTTTCATCTCCCAGCAGCAGCAGCGTGTCGCCCGGTTTGATATCGAACACTTCTCTGGCTTGCTTTGGAATCACGATCTGCCCTTTTTCACCCACGGTAGCGGACCAAACGTATTTCCCCTTGAGTGTCTCCATCTTCAATCACCTCGAAAGTATGATTTGTATAACAAATTATACTAATATGACTCTATTCAGTCAATACCCGGGAATGAAAAAAGCCGGGTTTTTAAGCCCGGCCAGAGAGGATTTATTTTGTGATGTTGATCAGGTTCAGGTCGTATGGCGTGACCTGGTAGACCTCGTAGTTCAGCCAATTGGAGAAGAGCAGATAGGCGTGGGCCTTCCACTGGAAGATGGGTTCTTTTTCAGGGTCGTCATCGGCAAAGTAATGCCGGGGAACAGCGGGGGAGATGCCCTTCTTAACGTCCCGGGTGTATTCGTGGGCCAGGGTCATGCGGCTGTATTCCGGGTGGCCGGTGATGAAGATTTTTCCGTGGCGCTTGTCCTGGATGATGAAGGGCCCGGCCATGTCGGATTCCGCCAGGATGGTCAGGTTCGGGTTTGCCTCGATGTCCTTTTTGTCAATGCCGGTGTAGCGGGAGTGGGGGGCGTGGAATACGTCGTTAAACCCCCGGGTCAGATTTTCCTGCCGGTAGAGGGTGCGGTGGCTGTAAATGCCGGACAGCTTCTGAGGCAGGCTGTGCTTTTCAATGCCGTAATGATAGTACAGGCCGGCCTGAGCCGCCCAGCAGATATGCATAGTGGAGGTGACGTGGGTGTCGCTCCAGGCAAAAATCTCTTTCATTTCCTGCCAATAGTCCACCTGCTCGAAAGGCAGGTTTTCCACCGGCGCACCGGTGATGATCAGGCCGTCAAAGCACCGATCCTTGACAGCGGAAAACGCCCGGTAATATCGGCTCAAATAATCTTCGGGGGTATGCTTATAGCGGTGGGAATCCAGGCGCAGGAAAGTGGGCCGCACCTGCAGGGGGCTGTTGGACAAAAGCCGAAGCAATTGCAGCTCCGTATCTTCCTTATTGGGCATGATATTTAAAATAGCGATTTCCAGCTCGCGGATATCCTGAGTGGCGGCCCGGCTTTCCGGCATTACGAAAATCTGCTCTTCGCGCAGCCGCTGCACCACCGGCATTTCCTCGTTGATCCGAATAGGCATGCAGAATCCTCCTTGGGCCGGAAGAAAACCGGCCCGGTAAAAATGGATACAAAGTAAACCTTGTCCATTATAATGGAACCAATGGGGTATTGTCCAATAAAATTATTAAATGCGTTTTGATAGGAGAAATTTATAACGGCGTGGATGCCGGACGCTTCTCCCATTCCTCCCGGGACAGGGCGTAGGTGCATTCGTCTCCAGGCGTTTCATCCGGCTGCTTGATGGGTCGGGCTCCGGGCTCAATAAACTGGAGGGTCATGCCCAATCGTTCCATCACCCGGCGGGAGGGCATGTTCCGGCTGTCGCAGTGGGCAATCACGGTTTTCGCGCCCATGATTTCAAAAGCGACGCGGACGAGCTCCTGTCCCATTTCGGTGACATATCCCCGGCCCCGGCGCTCGGGCAGCAGAATCCAGCCGATTTCGGCGGTATCGGGTTCGTCTGCCACCCACTCCACGCTGCCGTCGCCGATGGCTTCCCCGGTATCTTTTTTGATCAGGCAGAATTCCCGGGCGCGGATGGGGGATTTCTTCCAGTTTTTCAGGGCATAATCCAGAAATCTCCTGGCGTCGGCCTCCGGCGTCCAGCCCATGCGGCCCCAGTAATACAGGTAGCGGGTGGTGGCAGGGTCGGAGGAGATACGCAGGATCAGGGGATAATCGCTTTCTTCAAACGGGCGCAGGAGCAGCCGGGCTGTTTCCAGGCGGTAAAATTCTTCGTAGGCTTTCATGGCTTCCCCTCAATACAGGAAAAGGGCCGCTGTCCTTTTTACAGAACAGCGGCCCTTCGGGATGCTTGATTACTGAGCGGCAGTTTCGGTGGGATGAACGCTGACCTGTTTCTTAAACTTGCCTTTGCGTTCAAACTTCATCACGCCGTCCGCCTTGGCGAACAGGGTGTCATCCTTGCCGATGCCCACGTTCAGGCCGGGCAGGATGCGGGTGCCCCGCTGACGAACCAGGATGTTGCCAGCCAGCACGAACTGACCGTCGGCGCGCTTCGGGCCAAGACGCTTGCTTTCGCTGTCGCGGCCGTTACGGGTGGAGCCCATACCTTTTTTATGGGCGAAAAGCTGAAGATTAAGCTTCAACATGATTGTTACCTCCATTTTACAATTCTTTCAGAAGAAGATACCGGGAGTATTCCCGCGCCAGATCGCGCAGCCCCTGCCGCATGGAGAGCAGGATCACCTGGGCGTCCCGGCCGCTTCCGGCAGGAAGGGCCACGAGCATTTTTCCGGGATTCGCTTTCACCATGGGCTTGACATTCGCCACCATTTCCAGCGCGTTTACGCAGGTGGTGGTCAGGATGGACACGGCGGCACACACAATATCGCTTCCGGCTTCTGCGTAGTCCGCATGGCCTGTACATTCAAAGCCTGTGATATTGCCGCCCCGGGAATGCAGCGTTACGCGGATCATGGGAATCAGGCGTTGATGCTGGTGATTTCCACCTGGGTAAAGGGCTGACGGTGGCCAGCCTTGCGGCGATAGTTCTTCTTGCTCTTGTACTTGAAGATGACGATCTTTTCGCCCTTGCCGTGGCGAACGATCTTGCCAGTCACGTTGGCGCCGGTCAAATAGGGGTTACCCACTTCGATGGTCTCGCCAGAGAGCATCAGAACGGGGAACGTGACCACGTCGCCCACTTCATTTTCCAGCTTTTCGATGTAGATGGTGTCACCCTCGGACACACGATACTGTTTGCCGCCAGTCGCAATAATCGCGTACATGGTACAGCACCTCCTTATTATTCTCGCCGGGCTTCCACGGAGGGAAAGGACAGCATCTTTCAGCCATGGGGCAGCGCTTTGGGCGCGCGTTTAAAGCCCCTCCCGAGCGGATTACCGAGGTATTGTATCATGGACGGCAGGAAATGTCAATCGTTTTTTTACCGAAAAATCAAGAAATATAAGGCTTTTGCATGGATTCAGCTTAGGTTCCTTTGGAAATTGGAGAGGAAAAAAGTTCTTAGTTCCAAGTCCCAAGTTCCAAGCTGATTTTAATGACAATAAAGCGTGCCGAAAGCTCCAGACGCTTTCAGCTTAGAACTTGGAACTTAGCACTTGGAACGATGATCGCTGCGCTTCTCACCGCCTTTGTATCCCCTGTGTTTCCGCTTTTTCCGGAAACCGGAAAAAAACATTGTCACGGGGCGGGCTTTATGCTATAATTTATTCGGGAAATACGGAATTACTGAGGTTGGAGGCTTTATGTACAAACTGTTGCTGGTTACGGATCGGGAAGATTTGCGCACAAAGTTTCGGGATGAGATCGACTGGGCGAAGCTGAATTGCCGCGCGCCCTACACTGCCTCAACGCCGCAGGAAGCGATCGACCTGCTCAACACCAAGGCCATCGACGCGGTTGGCTACCGCTTTTTCCAAATAGACGGGATGCAGCTGACGAAATTCCTTCGCTATGGGCGGCCCAGCCTGCCCATTTTCCTGGTTTGCGAAACGGTGGATCAGCAGATTCCCATGCTGGAGCAGACGGTGTCTGTCCTAAACCGGCTCAGAGCCGACTATGCCGACTCCTATTACGATGAAGAAACCATGCTGACCTTACAGCGGGACGAGCTGCTCCATTCTCTTCTGGCCGGAGAGATCGGGGATTGGGAACGGGTGCTGCGGGAAATGAAGCTGATCCGCGCCCATGTGAGCCTGGATAAGCCCTGCGTGCTGTATGAGATCGACATGCCCCAGGGCGAAGTGTATCTTTCCGAACATCAGGGCCATGCCCAGCAGCGGCTGGAAAGCGCTCTGCGCAATAATTTCTTTGGCCGCTATGTGGAAGGTATCTTTTACGCCGTGGCGGTGCTGACTCCCCGGCATATCCGTATCGTGTGCATGCCCATGCACGGCCAGGCCCCGGAGACCCGGGAAGCCTTTGGCGCGCGCACGGACAGCCATATCAACGAAAGCATCCAGAAAATCAAGGAGTATCTTGATCTGGATCTGACCATCGTGCAGTCCGCCTGGCTTTCCAGCGTGAAGGATCTGCTTTCTTCCGAAGGGCAGCAGGCGTGAATCAACGAACCTGATTCCCTAAGAACCATGAAAAAGGAGGAGAATTCATATGGGAATTTTTTCTATGCTCACCAACCAGCTCGTGGACGTGATCGAATGGAAGGATGATTCCAACGACACCATGGTGTATCGCTACGAGCATAACGGCAAGGAAATCATGATGGGCGCGCAGCTGACCGTGCGCGAAAGCCAGGTGGCCATCATGGTCAACGAGGGCAAGCTGGCCGACGTGTTCCAGCCCGGCCGGTATGAACTGTCCACCCAGAACATGCCCATCATGACGGCGCTCAAATCCTGGAAATACGGCTTTAATTCTCCCTTCAAGGCGGAGGTTTACTTCATCAACACCAAGCAATTCCTGGATCAGAAGTGGGGCACCAGCAATCCCGTCATGATGCGGGACGCGGAATTCGGCATGATCCGCCTGCGGGCTCACGGCATCTATTCCTTCCGGGTGTCTGATCCCGTGGCCTTCCTCAAGGAAGTGTTCGGCACCAATGCTTACATGACCGTGGAAGGCGTGACCGGGCAGATCAAGCATACGCTGGTTTCGGGCCTGAGCGACGCTATCGCCCAGAGCAAGATTCCCGCCCTGGATCTGGCCGCCAATTATGACGATCTGTCCCATTATGCCCTGAACACGCTGTCTCCCCGCATCGCCAATCTGGGCCTGAAGCTGGAGAGCTTTGTGATCGAGAATATCTCCTTGCCCGACGAAGTGGAAAAGGCCATGGACCGCCGTACCTCCATGGGCGTGGTGGGCGATTTGAACCAGTATGCCCAGTATCAGGCCGCGGAAGCCATGCGCGAAGCCGCCAACAATCCCAACGGTATGGGCGGTCTGGGGGCTGGCATGGGCGCCGCCGCCATGATGGCCCAGGCCATGCAGGGCGCCGTGCAGCAGCCCGCTCCTGCCGCTCCCGTTTATCAGCAGCCTGCCCAGCCCCAGGGCGAAGAAGTGCGCCAGGCTGCCGCCCCCGCAGCGGACACCAAGTTCTGCTCCGAATGCGGCCAGCGCATTCCCCGCGCCGCCAAGTTCTGCCCCGAATGCGGCGCAAAGCAGGCGTAAATCTGTAATCATTGCGGAAGGAGCCCCTCTTTTCAAGCAAAAGAGAGGCTCCTTTCTTTTTTCCTATGTAGGAAAAGGAAACCGACAAGACAGCAAATCCAGCTCTTTTCTTTTAATTTGGACGGAAGTATGCTATAATTCTCCCGGCGGACTGCCGCCGATCAATCAACATACAGAGGGAATTATGAATAAAAAGGACATTGCGGAAATCAAGCGCCGGTTCAATTTGGAGCACAACAACATCACCTGCATTCGGGGCTGCTATGTAAACAACCAAGGGGAGGTGATATCCTCCTTCACTCGTTCTCTGGTGGGCATGGCCCAGGAGGAAGCGGAAAAATATCTGGCCATTTTCAAGCGCACCTTGAGCGGCACTCAGGGCCAGAATCTAATCGACATTTTCTTTGACCCGGAAACCATGGCCGATTCCTCGGAGCATCAATTGCTCACCGCATTAAAAGATACCGCCCTCAAGGACGAGGACACGGTGAATTCCTTTTTCCAGCAGGTGATCAGCAATGTGCGGTCCGAGGATCATTATTTGATCCTGCTGATGCATGACGGCTACGATATCCCCTATCGTTCCAAGGAGGACGACAGCAAGGTGGCCGACATGAGCACCGAAGTATTTCATTATGTGGTGTGCAGCGTGTGCCCGGTGAAGCTCACCAAGCCCACCCTGTCCTATGATCCCGGCAGCAACGATTTCCGCAGCAAGGAATCGGACTGGATCGTGGGCCCGCCGGAAATGGGCTTCCTGTTTCCCGCCTTTGAGGAACGGGCGGCCAACATTTACCAGGCCCTGTATTACACCCGAGACACCGCCGCCAGCCATGAGGATTTTGTGAACGCCGTGTTCCAGTCGGAGCTGCCCATGCCCGCCGCCCAGCAAAAGGAAGTGTTCCAGAATATCCTGAAGGAAACCCTGGAGGAGGAATGCAGCTATGAAGTGATGCAGGCGGTGCACGAGCAGGTGATGGAAAAATTGGAGGAGCAGAAGCAGGAAAAAATCCCCGAGCCCCTTCAATTCACCAAATACGACGTGACCGACGTGCTGGCGGACTGCGGCGTGTCCACCGCCCATATGGAAGCCTTCAACGATAAGTTCGATGAGGAATTTGGCCAGCAGACCCGCATCAATGCCGTGAATATCACCAGCCCCAAGCAGTTCGAGGTGCGCACCCCCAGCGTGGTGGTGAAGGTCAATTCCGCCCGCACTGACCTGGTGGAAACCCGTGTCATCGACGGACACCCCTATATCCTCATCCGTGCCGACGAGGGGGTGGAGGTGAACGGGGTCAGCGTGAGCGTTTGAGAAAAAACTGAATCAGCTTAGAACTTGGCACTCTTTTTCCGGAGGATCAGCCTATGACTGAACCCATTGAATTTGACGCCGTGATCATCAAAAATCCCGATATGGACGCGGCTTATGTGGAAATCCCTTTTGACGTAAAGGCCGTGTTCGGCAAGGGAAGGGCGGCGGTACACGCGGAATTTGACGGATATCCTTACGACGGCCAGCTGGTGCGCATGGGCACGCCCTGCCACATCCTGGGTATCCGCAAGGATATTCGCGCCGCCATCCAAAAGCAACCGGGGGACAGAGTGCACGTGCGCCTGACGGAAAGGAATCCTTGAACAAGCCTATAAACAGCATGAAAAAACCGCTCCTTGCTTGAATCAAAGCAAAAGAGCGGTTTTTTACATGAATTTAAATTATGCCTGTACGGGCTGACTTTCGGTTTCGTCCAGGATGCGCATGAATTCCTCCCCGGTGATGGTTTCCTTTTCCAGCAGGTAAGCGGCCAGCTTATGCAGCTGCTCGATATTACTGGACAGGATGTCCCGGGCAGTTTCGTGGGCAGACTTGATGATGGCGTTTACTTCCGCGTCGATTTTGGCGGAGGTATCGGCGGAGCAGGCCAGGGAGGCGTCGCCGCCCAGATATTGATTGGTGACAGTTTCCAGGGCCACCATGTCGAATTGGCTGCTCATGCCGTAGCGGGTCACCATGGCCCGGGCCAGCTTGGTGGCTTTTTCAATGTCATTGGAAGCGCCGGAGGTAATGGAGTTAAAGATCAGCTCCTCCGCCGTGCGGCCGCCGGTCAAGGTGACCAGCTTGTTCATGGCGTCCTCCCGGGACAAAAGCACCCGTTCGTCCTCCTCCACCTGCATGGTGTAGCCCAGGGCTCCGGAGGTGCGGGGGATAATGGTGATCTTGGTCACAGGAGCGGAGTGCTTCTGCTTGGCCGCCACCAGGGCATGGCCGATTTCATGGTAGGCAATGATCTTCTTTTCCTTGTCGGAAATCACCGCGCCCTTGCGCTGATAGCCCGCGATGACGGTTTCCACGCTCTCCTCCAGGTCGTTTTGCTGGATGGAGGTGTGGCCCATGCGCACAGCCCGCAGGGCGGCTTCGTTGATGATGTTGGCCAGCTCCGCGCCGGAGGCCCCGGAGGTGGCCTTCGCCACGGTGGAAAGGTCGATGCCTTCGTCCATTTTTACGTTTTTGGCGTGTACCTTCAGGATAGCCAGGCGGCCCTGCAAATCGGGCAGCTCCACGGGAATGCGCCGGTCAAACCGGCCGGGCCGCAGCAGAGCGGGGTCCAGGATCTCGGGCCGGTTGGTGGCCGCCAGAATGACCACGCCCTTCTTGCCGTCAAAGCCGTCCATTTCGGCCAGCAATTGATTCAGGGTTTGCTCTCGCTCGTCGTTGCCGCCGGGCATGCCGCCGTTGTCACGCTTCTTGCCGATGGTGTCAATTTCATCAATGAACACGATGCAGGGGGCTTTTTCCTCCGCCTGCTTGAACAGGTCGCGCACCTTGGCGGCGCCCATGCCCACGAACATTTCCACGAATTCAGAGCCGGAAATGGAGAAGAAGGGCACCTTGGCTTCCCCGGCCACGGCCTTGGCCAGCAGGGTTTTGCCCGTGCCGGGAGGGCCCACCAGCAGCGCGCCCTTGGGCAGCTTGGCCCCGATTTCGGCATATTTGCCGGGATCGTGCAGGAAGTCCACGATTTCGGTCAGGGCGTCCTTGGCCTCGTCCTGGCCCGCCACGTCGGCGAAGGTTTTCCCGGTCTGGGATTCAATATAGATTTTCGCGTTGGATTTGCCCAGGGTCAGGGCTTCGCCGCCAAAGCGCTTGCTCATGCTGCGCATCAGCCATTGGCCCACCAGGGCGAACAGCGCCATGGGCAGCACGAAGGAAATCAGGAAGGTCATCAGGGGCGACGCCTGGGTAGGGATTTCAGCGGCAAACTTGACGCCCTTTTCCAGCAGGCGGTCGGTCAGGCCGCTGTCTCCGGGCCAAATGCCGGTTTTGTACAGACCCAGGCGGTCGGCTTCATCCTTGGCGGTGAAGATAAGCATGCTGTCCTGCTGGGACACTTCCTCCACCTTGCCTTCCTCCACCAGGGAAAGGAATTGGTCATAGGTCACCTGCTTCACCTGGGGCTGCAATAGGGACGGGAACACAAAAATATTCAGCAGCAAAATGATCATTAACGCAATGCCGTAATAATACAGCATGGGTTTTCTTTGGTTGGGCTGTTCTTTCATTAATAAACCCCTCCTTTGGCCTTATTATGATACAAAGGTAAAAGAAAGTCAATAGTCTGTCACAATACCGCCTTGATTGACATCATGCCTGTATTTCTGGCCGTCATAATAATCTCCTCTTTTCCAATAGACATAATAATAAAAGCAAATATGCTCGCCACGCAGCGCCTCGCTTTCCCAATCTGTTCTAATGCCTGATGCCTATTGCCTAATACCTAATCTCCCTCCTCCTTCATTCCAGGTCTTGTGTTTTCCGGTCGGTTCAGGTATAATAAATGATGGTAAAATATGCGTAAGGAGGAACTATCTTTGGGCATCCTTTCCAGCCTGCAAAGCGACCCGCGGGGCACGCTGATCATATTATTGTATCAAATTCCGGCGGTGCTGATCGCCTTAACGCTGCATGAGCTGGGCCACGGATATGTGGCGCTGCGCTGCGGCGACCCCACGGCCCAGATGATGGGGCGGCTGAGCTTTAACCCATTAAAGCATCTGCATCCGGTGGGCACGCTGTTTATGTTCTTGTTTGGCTTCGGCTGGGCCAAGCCGGTGCCGGTGAATCCAAGGAACTTTAAAAATTTTCGGCGGGACGACCTGCTGGTGTCCCTGGCGGGCATCACGGTGAATTTCTGCCTGTTCCTGTGTGCCACCCTGTTTATGGTGGGCCTGAATCAGCTCATGTGGAAGCCGGAGGTGTGGCAGCTGGGCGCGATGGTCACCCCCAAACAATTTTTACGGTTTGACGGCATGAATTTTTACGCTGTGCTCAGCGGAGAAAACCAGCTGATCGTGGAAGACGCCACGAAATATGTGCAAAGCATCAGCGGCAATTCGGCTTATTTAAGCCCCCTGACGCCCCAGGCTTTCCGGGGCATGACCATCATGATGGCGGGAGAGGGAGAGTATTACTTTGCTGCGGACGTGCTGAGCAGTTATTTGCGGTATCCCTGGATGGTTTATCTCCAGCGCTTCCTGATGTACTTTACCCGCATCAACCTGAGCCTGGCCGTGTTTAACCTTTTGCCCATTCCGCCCCTGGACGGGTATCACGTGGTCAATGATATTTTTCTCCGGGGCCGGCTCCATATCCCGCCCCAGGTGATCAATGGCCTGATGATCGGCATGATGGTCCTGATGTATTTTACTTCCTTCATTTCCATCGGCATCAGCAAGGCAGTGTACTTTGTGCAGGGCGGCATCATGAATGGGATTCTGTCGCTTCTGGGCTTGGGCTAAGCCGCCCTCCTTTCCTTTTTCCTGATACCCAATGAAGTGAGGGATCGTTATGCCATTGACCTTGCACCTGAACCAGTTTGAAGGGCCGCTGGATATGCTGCTTTTCCTGATCGGCAAAGCGAAAATCGATATCAAGGATATCTTCGTGTCCCAGGTGACAGACCAATATATCCAGTCGGTGCAGAACGCCCCCGACCTGGACATGGACGACGCCAGCGCCTTCATCAGCATGGCCGCCACTTTGCTTGAAATCAAAAGCCGGGCCCTGCTGCCCAAGCCCAAGGTGGAGGATGAGGAGGACCCCGAACAGGCCCTGATCCGCCAATTGGAGGAATACCAGCGGTTCAAGGAAATCGCCCAGAACATGCAGGGGTTTGAAAAGGCCGCGGCCCTGATGTTTCAGAAGCTGCCGGAGGAATACCCCCTGCCGCCGCCCACCCTGGAGCTCAAAAACCTGACCATGGAAGGGCTGCTGGCCGCCTTCGCTCGGGTGATGGCCCGGGTAAAGGAGGAGGAAGAAGAACCTGTCCACGCTGCCCGGCGCATTGTGCGGGACGAATTCACCGTGCCCCGGTGCAGCGCCCATATTCTCAGGCGGCTGAAAAAAGGGCCGGTCCGGTTCGAGGAATTGTTCTCTCCCCAGCCCAGCCGGGACGAGGTGGTCACGCTGTTCCTGGCGCTGCTGGAGCTTTTGCGCCTGGGCCGGGTCAGCGCCGCCCAGGATGGAATTTTCGGAGACATGGTGCTGGAGGCCCGGGAGGGGGCCCCGGCGGAAGGGGATATGCAAATCGATGGATATGAATGAGCTGGCCCATGTGATCGAGGCCATTCTCTTTGTGGCCGGGGAACCGGTGAACGTGAAGGATCTGCAGAGGGCGCTGGAGGTGACGGAGGATGAAACGCGCCAGGCCATCGACGCCCTGGACAGCGATTACAGCTACCACCGCAGGGGCATCACTTTAAAGCGCTTTGGGGAGCATATCCAATTGTCCACCCGGGCGGAATATGCCCCCTATGTGGAGCGGCTTTTGCAGCCCGTGCAGAAGCAGTCCTTAAGCCAGTCCGCCCTGGAAACGCTGGCCGTGGTGGCCTACCGCCAGCCTGTCACCCGCCTGGAAATCGAGGCGGTGCGAGGGGTCAAGTGCGATTATTCGGTGCAGAGCCTGGTGAACAAGGGCCTCATTGAGGAAGTGGGCCGCAAGGAAGCCCTGGGCCGTCCCATTCTCTACGGCACCACGGACAAATTTTTATCCCATTTCGGCCTGCACAATCTGGACGAACTGCCAGCCCCGCCGGAGGAAAAAGAGAATGAAGCGGAGGAAGCCGACCCGCTGGTGCCGTAAGTGTTTTTACAAATAAACTATTCTATTTTTTCTAGGAGGGATAACTGTGGCAAAGGGGAGAATAGTTACATGTAGAAATTGTGGTAAAAAGATTAACTTGGTAAATGGTGCATGGCGTAATAATATGACACATCGATATATGTGTAATAGCTGCTATAGAAAAATGAAAGCTGATGCAAGATTACAGAAAAGAGGAATGCGTCAGAGCATACCTGCAATGATAGCAAAGATAGTTTTTGGATTGTTTTTTATAATCGGGGGAGTTGGTATTCTTGATAATTCTGAAACTTCAATGCCGATGCTGTTATTAGGTTTTATAATACTGGGATGGGGTATAATACCCGCTATACATGCAAGAAGGAAGAGAAGATAGTTTTCTGCTAAACTAGCATAATCGATTGAGGGGAAAACACTTTAGCACATTTTGATATTAAATAGAGGTTTATTGGAAGCTGTTTACATTGTATACGAAGGAGGAATATATTTTTAAGCATAAGCTCGGTATAATAATTTCAAAAGATCCTTCCAAGTATTGAGATGAATAATATCTATTTCTAAGAGTTAGACAGAGAAACGCAAATTATATTGATTTAAAATTTTGAAAGAAGATGATAGTTATGATGAGTAAAACTCACTTGACGGTCGGAATAGCGACAGCTTTAGCTGTATGCCGACCGACAAGTATTGGTGGCATATACGCTGCAGTAATTGGAGGCGCCACAGGTGGTATCCTATGTGATATCGAATGCCGTTCAAGAAAAGGAATGAGGGATGCATTAGTTGGACGTATTATTGCAGCTGTATTGTCTTTAGCACTTCTCATTGCGGATTATACAATGAATGCTGGCATATGTGAACATATTCTTCAACAGGATAAATATACTATTATGTTAGGTTCTGGTATTTTGTTAATCACATGTATAATAGGCAGACGATCTTCTCACAGAACCTTTACTCACTCTCTACTTTATGTAATGCTTATTTCATTAGGTATTTACATCATCACACCGATGATTGGAATACCATGCCTTTACGGAGGAATATCTCACTTGATTATAGATACATTTAATAAAAAAGAAGTTCCTTGGTTTTATCCATTTGTAAAGAAGGGTATTTGTTTTAGATTGTGCTACGCAAGCAAAACGGCAAATACAGTAATAATGTGGGTTGGTTTGGTTTTTTGTATTGGACTTCTTGTTTGGAGAATATCTGTAATCGCGTAAAAACAAAATCATCAAGGAAATGGAGGATTTTATATGAAAAAGGTTTTCATTCATCTTGCCATAACTACTTTATTAATGCTACTGTGCTGTCCTGCTTTTTCTGCCCAGGCCGCCTCAGCGCCGACCCTCAGTCTGTGGAATGAATCAAGCGATGTGAATTATTATCTTGGCCTGACCTTTGACGCCTATGAGCCCGTTTA
>ODAI010726377.1_pt1 | contig 19287 bp, 17 predicted proteins | sample 1539321 | NCBI WGS metagenome assembly ODAI01 (sample SAMN02144231, study PRJEB22623) | gut metagenome | biome: sheep rumen | host: Ovis aries | place: New Zealand
AATCCTACGATTATTCCGGTATCAAGCTCCTCATGAGCATCGTCCAACGCAATTAGCATAGACCTGTGAGATTTAACTATATCCCATGCAGCCTCATGAGGTATCGCATTGAAGCAGGCACTTGCACTTACTATGCCGGAACTGTAACCAATGCCGATATCAGGAGTTATGCCTTTGCTGATGCAGTACTCATATATCACTCTGTCACAAACAAATGGTACTAGCCACTGCGCTATCTTTGAGTCATATCCCAGATTTTTTCCGATATCCTTATTAAGTCCAAGTCTTGAACAGGCGGTTTCGTAATAGTATGAATATTTATCCATAAGTTCAGGTGTTAGTTTTGCAAGCAGTTTTTCATAGCTTGGACCAATACCATTAAATAAAAAAACTCTTTTATACATTTCTCAGTCTCCAGACAATTATATAACACAAGTACGGTAATTAATGCAGTTCATTGTATTAATACGAAAATTGAATCAGTATATAAACCAGCATATCAGAACTGAAATATCCATTTTCGTATCCATAAATGACATATCTTTAATTTATAATACCATTTTTTCTCTGAAAAGTAAAGTAAAAATCTTAAAATCTAATGGTTTCGTCAGCCATGCTAAAATTAACTAAGATTGTAAAAATAATTCAGTGATGTTTGATGATTTTTTTTCTAAAATCTTCGTTTTTTGTTCATATATACGCTCATATATCCCAAAAACTTGAATATATATGATATTTATATTTTTTGATTAATATATGCTCCTCTTGTATTCACTATTTTACACAGGAAGATTTGAGTATAACAAAACACTCCAACAGTCTTCCTGCTTGTCGGAGTGTTCTTTTGAAATATAAACTTAATTTCCTACTTCATAATAGTGGCAATTAGTTGAAAATAAAACGTCTCGATGAAGAGACGTTTTCTATAATATAAATTATAGAATTTTACTATCTACACATATCTACAAGTTGTGTAAATCAGCCGCTGTATACTATTTATTTAAACGCTCATAGACACAAAACCGCAGTCCGAGCTCATGGTGTTCATCACAGCTCACACAGCCGAACTCGTCACGATTGAACTCAGGGAAATATACATCGCCTTCATATTCGTCATATAGTTCGGTCAGATACAATTTTTTCGCATAAGCAAGTCCCTGACGGTATATCTCAGCACCTCCACAGAGGAATATATCCCCTTTCCTTTTGCGTTGAACATAGCTTTCTGCTGTTTTGATAGCCTCTTCAAGGTTCGCTACTGTTCTGAGCATACTGCCTGTGTAGTCTGTATTGCGTGAAATAACAATATTGTACCTTCCGGGCAGCGGTCTGCCGATGCTCTCATAGGTACGTCTGCCCATTATCAAGACACCACCCTCAGTGATATTTCTGAAATAATGTCTGTCTTCAGGAATATCCCAGGGGATACCTCCATTTGAGCCAATGACTCCGTTAGCGGCTACTGCCGCGATAATGCATATCATTGTTTTGCCAACTCAGCAAGGAGCTGTGAAACTGTTTTACCTGATATTGGGTGGCGGTAATAGGATGCTATCTCAGCTGCCGGTGCGAGTACAAATTCACGGTTATGCATATCAGGATGCGGTATTATCAGATCAGGATCAGATATAACTTCATCGTCATAGAACACAATATCCACATCAAGGGTGCGCGGTCCCCAGTGTATCTCACGTCTGCGGCCAGCTGCATTTTCTAAGGACTGCGTGAATTCAAGCAATCCGTGAGGGCTGAGCATTGTCTCACATATCACTGCACCATTAACAAAATCAGCTTGTTCTGTATAACCATAAGGCTTGGTTATAATAAACTCCGAGCATTTTACATTTCGTATATAAGGACACTCACGCAGCTTTTCAAAGGCATTTTCAAGGTATCCCCTGCTGTCACCCATATTTGACCCGAGAGAGAGAAGAACTCTATGCCATCCTCTGTGTATCTTAACTGATACTGAGCTGAAATCCATATCTATAGGAGCTTCAGGTTTGCGTATCTCCAAATCAACAGCACTGACGATCGTATATTCCATGAGAATAGTTTCAGCGGCTTTCTGGGCGACAGTTTCAATCAGCTTGAAGGTATTTTCTGTCATTACCTTATCAAGAAGTTCGCATACTTTGCTGTAATCCACTGAGCTTTCCAGATCATCGTTCATCCCGGCTTTTTCTGTATCTACATACAGCGCGGCGTTGATATAGAAATTCTGTCCGTTTATATTTTCATGTTCAAATACTCCGTGATGCGCAAATATTCTCAGTTCTTCAATACATATCTTATCCACGTTTGTAACCTCTCATTATAGCCTGTGTCATTTTAACCGCCCTTAGGTTTTCTTTGACGTCGTGAACACGTACAAACGCAGCACCTCGCATAACTCCGATAACAATTGTTGCAATAGTTCCCTCAACACGCTGATCACTTGGTAGATCAAGAGTAAGGCCTATCACTGATTTTCTGGAGGTACCGAGCAGTACTGGATATCCCAGTTCATTTTTAAGCATATCCAGACGGTCGATAGCTTCAAGATTGTTTTCCAAGGACTTTGCAAATCCAACACCCGGATCAAGAATAATGGAATCGTCGGTGATACCGGCTTTTTTAGCAATATCGACTGTTTCTCGCATATCATTTATAAGATCGTCCATAAAGCAGACGTAGTCCATATTATTCCTGTTATGCATCAGGCAGCAAGGCAGGCCGCTTTTTGCAATAAATGCAGCCATTTCGCCATTGTCGTATTTAAGCCCGTAAATATCATTGAAAAGATCTGCACCGGCTTCTGCTGCCGCTGAAGCGACTTTATATTTGTATGTGTCAATTGAAACAGGAACATCGAATCTTTCCTTTAAAGCTTCAATTACAGGTACGATCCTGCTTATCTCCTCATCGTCACTGATACGTGTAAACCCCGGTCTTGTGGATTCTCCTCCGACATCAATGATATTAACACCCTCTGATATCATTGCCTCTGCATGAGAAAGGGCACTGTCTATGTTATTGAATTTACCTCCGTCTGAAAAAGAGTCAGGTGTCACATTGAGTATGCCCATAATATAGCATTCGTTTTCAGTATCAAATTCTCTGTTTCCGATTTTCATTATTATACCTCTATTTCCAAATTCATTTTATCTTTCTGCCATTTACACAGCGACCTGGCATTACATTCAAAGCAGTTCCGTGAGAGCTTGTCAGCCTTATTGAACATAGCTTCAGGTGTATCGGGATCTGCTTTCGTATTACGATGGCTTGCAATAAGACTGATGATCTTTTCGCGTATATCACGCGGACATTCTATGCTGTCGAGAATCTTAGCAGCAGTTGACTGACTTGCCACATCATGTTCAATGCCCTCGGTATACTCCTGCACTCTTCCGATATCATGTAAAAGTGCAGCCGAATAGATAATGTCAGCAGAGATCTTGATGCGTTTTCGTCCGCAAAGTATCATTGCTATTCGGGCAACATTAAGAAAATGCTCAATATTGTGACGACAGAAGATCCTGTCTTTTTCAAGCTCACACAATATGTGGAGCTGATCCTGATAATATTCATTTTTTAGTATGCGGTTGGTAAATTCTAGTTTCATTTCATTGACCGGTCCCATAAATAGATTTACAATTAATTATTATAACATAAAATCATGCATTTGTCTACTCCATTATATGAGTTCGATTGTAAACTTTCTCGATTCTTCCCGATTTAACTGTGTTTTAATCAAGTGACTATAAAGATTTTCTATAATAGAAAAAAAGCTATGTCCTCCGTGAACGTGGAACGGAAGGCATAGCTTGATTATATATGCAGAAAACTTTACTCATCGACTCACCTGAGAATAAATACACTTTTGTGTTATTCCACAAGAGTTACGATAAATTTTGTTCCTTTGCCTTTCTTACTTACTACATCAATTTCACCGCCTGTGAGCTGCAAAACACGCAGGGCAAGTGCAAGCCCCAAACCATTTCCTTCAGTAGAATGTGAGGTATCTTCCTGATAAAATTTATCAAAGACGTGCTTTTTCGACTGTTCGTCCATGCCGCAGCCTGTATCCTCCACCTCGACAATGATCTTTCCGCTTACGAAGTATTCCCTAAGTGTGACCGTTCCGCCCTTTTCTGTAAACTTGAATGCATTGGAAAGAAGATTGTTCCATACTATCGGAAGTAACTCTGCATCTGCGGTGATGATTCTCCGTTCGTCTGAAATATCTACTTCAAATTCGATGCTCTTTTCCTCCCACACCGATTCAAACAGCAGTGCCGACTGCACAAGCTGATCGCACAGATCAAACTCACTGACATTAGGGGTTATGCTTTGCTTTTCCAGCTTGTTGAGTTTCAGGATGTTAGTGATAAGTTTGTTAAGGCGTTTGGCAGCATTTGTGACAGTGTCAATATATTCCTGTCGTTTTTCTTCTGACAGTTCGGGCTTTTTCAGCATTTCTGCAGAATTCTGAATAACAGCTATAGGCGTTTTGATCTCATGGGAAACATTTGAGAAAAAATCTACACGGAGCGTTTCAATACTACCAAGTTCCAAAGCCATTTTGTTGAAATCCTCTATCATATAATCAAGATAGTCAAATTTCTCACGTTCATTGATCGGTTCGACACGAACCGAAAAATCGCCCTTTGCTATTTTTGCTGCTGCATCTGCAAGCCGTAACATCGGCAGTTCATAGGTCTTTCGCACCTGATGACGAGTATACAGCGTAAGTCCTCCAGCAACCATTGCCCAATAGCTCATAAGAACGATAATTTCAATGATCTCGTTAAAATATGCTTTCTGCATACCCACAAGTATCCCGATATGCACTCCCGAAAGCAAAAGCAAAGCAACATAGTAGCCGAAAAATATAGATTTCGGAAAACGACTGCTTCTCGCTGTCTTTGCTATATTCTGATGTTTCATTTCAACACCGCCTTGTAGCCGATACCACGAATTGTCTTGATCTCAAATCCTGTGCAGGCTGCCGTTTTATCACGCAGCCTTGTTATATACACATCAACCGACCGCAGACTTGCATCAGAATCAACGCCCCAGAATTCATCCATGAGCTGCGCTCTCGAAAAGGTCTTGTTCGGGTAAGAGAGCAGCTTGAACAGTATATTGAATTCTCTTGTAGATAATGGCATTTCCTCGCTGTTTACTGTGCCTGTCATAGCATCACTGTCCAGTGTCAGGTCACCCACTGTCAGCTTTTTCGATTCTGCAATATTGGCACGTCGCAGAAGTGCACGAACACGCATTTCCAGCTCTGCAAGTTCCACCGGCTTCACCATATAATCGTCGATGCCGAGTCTGAACCCTTTCTCCTTTGCGGACAGATCGTCCCTTGCCGATAGAAATATTATCGGGATATTCGCATTCAGTCTTCGGATCGTTTCAGCAAACTCAAAGCCGTCGATTTTCGGCATCATAATATCTGAAATGATGAGGTCGTAGAGATTAGCATACATCTCGTTGTAAGCTTCACCCACAGAAAGACAGCCCTTTGCCGAAAAACCGCTGTCATTCAGATAACTGCAAACAAGACGGTTCAGATCTTTGTCATCATCAACTACTAAAATATGTATCATTGTAATTCCTCCTTTTTGTAACTTTTCTGTGCCCTGATACTCATGGATAAGGCATTCCATAAATCTTCTTTTTGTAATTATACCAAATATCAAAGCGTCTTTCAAGATACATCGGCGTATTTTAATACTACTGCAACAAAACTCAAACCATACAGCAACAAAACGGATGTAAAATGCGGATATAAAAAGAAAACTATGTAATTAAACGGAGGTAATTACAATGTCAAAAATAGCAGATACCAATGATAAGATCGCAATAGCAGTGACTAAGGGCTACAAGGCGGTAGAAAATACAGTAGTAGGCGGATACCAAGCTGTTGAGAAAGCAGTCATTGGTGGTTATAAGAAGATCGAGGACGGCTTTGTTGACACGTTTCTCGCAAAAGACGGAGAGACTGTCGATGAAGCCAAACACCGTATCATGAGCTGTATGACTGAGAAGGATTAATATAAATCAATACAAAACCTGAGAAATATTCAAGGAGAAATAGCTATGAGCAAAATGATCTATATTGTTACAGGTGCAGCAGGTTTTTTAGGCGGTACAGTATGCCGTAAGCTTATAGAGCATGGAGAAAAAGTTAGAGCTCTCGTCCTGCAAAATGATCCGGCTGCAAAATATATCCCTGACAGTGCAGAGGTGGTTCAAGGCGACCTCTGTGACAGGGAAACTCTCAAAAAGCTTTTTACTGTACCCGAAGGCATGAAAAGCATAGTGCTTCATATCGCAAGTATCGTGACCGTTGATCCGACATTCAATCAGAAGGTCATTGATGTGAACGTTGGCGGTACGAAGAATATTATAGATATGTGTCTAGCACACCCCGAATGTAATAAACTCGTCTATTGCAGCAGTACAGGCGCTATCCCAGAAACACCAAAAGGCAAGAAAATCACCGAGGTAGATTTTTTTGACAAGGACAAAGTCGAAGGCTGCTACTCTATGTCAAAGGCTATGGCGACGCAGGCGGTGCTGGATGCCGTAAAAGAGCGAGGACTGAATGCATGTGTTGTTCATCCGAGCGGAATCATGGGACCGGAAGATTTTGCAGTTGGAGAAACAACCGGAACGCTCATTAAGATAATCGGCGGCGAAATGCCAATGGGTATCAGCGGAACATTTAATCTCTGCGATGTACGTGATCTTGCTGAAGGAATGATCGCAGCCGCTGACAATGGAAGGCAGGGAGAATGCTATATCTTAGGCAACGAAGCGATCAGCTTCAAGGAGTTTTGCAGACTGGTTTCCGAGGAAGCAAATTGCAAAGCACCAAAGGCATTTCTGCCTATACAAATCGCAAATATAATCGCAAGGCTCTCTGAAATGCGTGCAAAAAGAAAAGGCGTTAAGCCTCTTATGACGACATTTTCAGTGTACAATCTTGCAAGGAACAACGACTTTGATTCTTCAAAGGCAAAGCGTGAGCTAGGATATCGAACTAGATCATACAGAGAAACGATTCGCGATGAGATCAAATGGCTCAAAGCAAGCGGGAAAATCGCATGAGGTAAAATATGAAAGTATGTGTGATAACAGGCGGTGGTAGTGGAATGGGATTAGAAGCCGCAAAAGCTATGCCAAATGACAGAATATTCTTGCTCTCCGGCAGAACGATACAAAAGCTCGACAATGCAGCTAGATTATTGAAAGCCGACGATAAGCAGACTTATATCATGCCCTGTGATACATCTGACAGAAAACAGGTACACGAACTAGCAAGATATGCGGCATCCCTCGGCGAAGTTACAAATGTGATCCATTCTGCAGGTCTTTCACCATCAATGGCTGACCCTGAAAAGTTACTGAGAGTAAATGCTCTCGGAACAGTATATGTAAATAGTGAGTTTGCAAAGGTAATGAAAAAAGGCGTTATTGTTGACATTTCATCAAACTCAGCTTATCAGCTCCCTAAATTTATGGTCCCAAAAGGCATATATACACTTGCCGAAAAGAATGAGGCGAAATTTCTTGTCAAACTACTAAGAATGTGCCGCTTTGTAAAGGACAGCTACAAGAGTTCAGGACTTGCGTATGCCCTATCTAAGAACTTTGTTATATGGTACGCAAAAAAATCAGCTTTTGAATATGGTAGTTGTGGAATACGGATATGTTCACTAAGTCCGGGACTGATCGCTACGGATATGGGTGAATGTGAGAAAAATGAGGGCTCATCTATGCTAAGATACACTGCTGAAAAACGGATGGGAACTCCGGAAGAACTAGGATTTGCAATAGCTATGGCGGCTGACGAGCGTAATGGTTATCTTACAGGAGTTGATATTCTAGTAGACGGCGGCAGTGTGAATGGGAAGCACTATCAAAGAAAAGAGTGAACTGCACTTTTTACACATATTATATTTGCAAACATACTTTCTTTCACATATAACAGGTATTCCCTATTGGTTTGAATGACAGCTATCCATCAAAATGAATCAAAGAAGTTTCATCAGTATTAAAAAAATATCTCACAAATCTTGACAAAATCAGTATTGAGCAGTAAACTTAACAGTGGTATAATATTTATAATTATATGAATATATCACAAAGGATAATAGAAATGCTGAAATTTATAAAATCACAGCCTGTGCTTGCCGCAGCTTTTTTAGCGGCTTTTATTACGTTATTCATTGTTCCTCCAGATAAAGGATACGCGGGATATGTCAACAGTACAGTACTGATACAGCTATTTTCGCTTATGACAGCCGTTGCAGGACTGAGAAGCATCGGAATATTTGAGCGTGTAACTGACGTAATGCTGGAGAAAGCCGGTACTTTCCGTAAACTCGGACAAATATTTGTCCTTATATGCTTTTTTAGTTCTATGCTGGTTACGAACGATGTTGCACTGCTGACATTTATTCCTCTGACGCTAATAGCTTTGAAAGATGCGGATAAAAAGAGCGTTATACTTACGATCGTACTTGAAACTGCCGCAGCAAATCTGGGAAGTATGCTGACACCTGTTGGTAATCCTCAGAACCTTTTTATATATGCCAATTACAATATGAACGCTGGAATATTTATAAAAACTATGGCTCCCGCAGGAATTGCAAGTCTTATTATACTTATGCTGCTGACATTATTGCTGCCTGCTGACAAATGCCCTCATACAGGTAGCGATGTTTACGAAAAACTTCAAATAGCACCGTTGTGTGGTTATATAGTTTTGTTTACTGTATGCTTGCTTACGGTTTTCAGAGTGATCCCGGATACAGTATGTCTTATATCTGCTTTGGTATGTGCATTGATTTTCAATCGTAAACTTCTTATGAAGGTCGACTATTCCCTACTGGCGACGTTTCTCTGCTTTTTTATATTTGTCGGAAACATTGCTAGAATAAGTACAGTTAATGAGTTTTTCTCAGGAATTATGGAAGGCAGAGAGATATTGATATCAGCAGCACTTTCACAAGTGATCAGCAATGTACCAGCTGCCATGATGCTTTCGGGTTTTACTTCAAATGGTACAAAGCTTCTGCTAGGTGTAAATCTTGGAGGCTTAGGTACGCTAATAGCATCTTTGGCAAGTCTTATCTCATTTCAGTTTTACAGAAAATCCAAGGGCGCCGATACTTTAAAATATATAGCAGTATTTTCAGCCGTAAATTTTGGTATGCTGGTATTGCTGCTTATTTTACAAAACGCAATATTTCTTATATAAGAACAGCGGTATTTCCAAAAATATGTGGAAATACCGCTGTTTAGTTGACAAAATAATCGTTTTGAAGTATTATATTATTGATAGCTATAATCATTGAGATCACAGATATTTACGAAATGGAGTACAATTATGAAAGCAAAATCACCTGATTGGTACAAGTATAACTGGGGACTTGATATAAAAAATATGTCCTGGGTAGAAAACACTGAAAGTGAAGTTGACTATATCATCAAACAGTGCGGACTGCATGGAAACGAGAGAATACTTGACTTAGCCTGCGGCTATGGCAGACATTCGCTAGAGTTTGCAAGACGCGGATATGAAGTCGTCGGTATTGATATAACAAAGATCTACATTGATGATGCAGTAAAAAATGCACTCGGAAATGGTCTTGATAATGCAAAATTCTTATGCTGTGACATCAGAGATGTAAACTTTGATTCTGAGTTTGATCTGGTACTAAATCTTGCCGACGGTGCTATCGGATATCTCGAGAACGATGAAGAAAACCTTAAGATCTTCGATATCGTTTCAAAGGCTTTAAAGATCGGTGGTCATCACATCTGTGATCTTGTATGCGGTGATTATGCCGATGCCCACTTTCCTGTCAGATTGTGGGATGCAGGTGATAAAACCATATCTTTATCAGAATTTGATTGGGATAAAGAAAAACGTATAATGCTTTTTGGAAATTGCGATATAGCATATGGCGATACGATGAAATATCCTGAGATACCTGCGGGTGACCCTACAAGAGTTTACACAATAAAGGAGATCAATGAGATTATGTGCAGCCGAGGTATGGAAGTAATTGGTTCTTATGCTGGTTACAGTGATACCCCTGCAGGAAAAGATAATTTTCAGATGCTTATACACAGTATCAAAAGACAGTAACTAACAAACACAGAAACTGCATACAAAATATTCGTGAAAATCTCGGAATTAGGAAATGTATTTTGTTTTGGTTTCATATATTTACATCAAATGTACAATAAATTTCCCCACAAACAAAATAAAATGTGATATAATAAATGCATCAGCATAAACGGAGTTGTCTTCCGTTCGTGTGAACTCATAATAATACATTTCTTTGTTCTTGTTTTGCTGTAATTCAGCGGGCTGCACTTGTGAGAGGGTGCGGCTTTTTCTTTTCTATAAATTGAATATAGATCCCTTGTTTTATACTTGAAATAGTCTTGTAAATCATATATAATAGGGAAAAGACAGTAATACAGGGGGGATAATATGGATATGACTGAGCGAAGAAAACGCATAGCACTGATAATGCCTGAGATAATTGATCCGTCAGATCATGAACTGATCAAAGGCGTTAATATGCAGGCTAAAAAGCTTGGAATGGATACCATTGTCATAACCGGTATTTATAATTCCCAGAATGAATTGCAGCAGGATGAATACATAAGTGCATTGGAAAATATTTATACTATTCCTGAATACGCTGAACTGGACGGAATAATATTCGCATCTGAGCGTTTCAGAAAGCAATCGCTGATAAGCCGGATAATCGAGCATCTTGTCAAGTTGGATATACCATGTCTGGCTCTTGGTGACAATTGCGGTTCCCTTCCGGTAATACATTCCAGGCAGCGTGAATACATTTACTGTATCATCAAGCATCTGATAGATGTTCATAGATACCGTGATATATGGTTTATCACAGGCAGACCTGACAGTTATTCCTCATCTGAACGCACAGCCGGATATCTTAGTGCTATGAAAGAATCAGGTTTGTCAGTACGTGAAGATCGCATTTTTTATGGCGATTACTGGAAGACTGTTCCTTCACAGATAGCTAAGAAAATAGTGGACGGAGAATTAGAACGTCCGGATGCTATTGCTTGTGCTAGTGATGTTATGGCTGTTGCATTGATCGAAACATTGGAGAGCGGCGGTATACATGTTCCTGAGGATATAGCAGTTACAGGCTATGATGGGGGGTGGTATACACTTTTCCGCGGACTAACAACTATCTCCGGCAGAGATATGCAGCTCGGTGCAGACGCTGTATGTCGTTTATCATGCATGATGGGCGTACAGACATTAGAACGATCAGATCTCCCTCAAAAGGTGAACATTCGCACCAGCTGCGGTTGTTCGCCACAGAAAGCTAATTGGAAAAATGATCTTTCACTTGAAAAGCGTTTTGAAAAGAAGATCAATCATCTGATGTACAGGCAGCAATTTCTGATATCCGACCTTATAGAGCGTTTTTCAGCTGTTGATACTATGGAGGATTGGATAGTGCAGGCTGATCAATCACTGCATATCATGGATGGTGTAAAGGGTGCAGATATTTGTCTTTGTGAAGATTGGGAAATAGATTTTGAAAATACTGATGTCTTTCGTAAGTGCGGTTATTCTGAGATCATGTTTCTTGCATTATCAAAACGACAAGGAAATAATGCAAAAGATCAGTATAAATTTAATGTAAAAGATATGCTTCCCGCCCTTTCTCAGAAACACGAACCTTTACTGGCAGTTCTGACTGCCCTTTCGCTTGGAAGTCAGGTAATGGGTTATATTGCTTGTTATTATGAAGATGCTGACGATATACAGCTTGATGATTCATACGTCAACTGGTGTAATGCCGCAGCCAACGGACTTCGTGTTCTTCAGAACAAGGACTATCAGCGATGGCAGCGTGAACGCCTTGAACACCTTGCCGTCCGTGACCCAGTAACAGGTTTTCTTAATCAACGAGGTCTTGAAGAATCATTACCTGATTTTATCACCAGATGCAGAAAGGCTCATTGTAATTCTTATATAACTATAATCGGATGTTCGGAAGAAATATCCGCAGGATATGATACTTCCCTTCTTCTTGCAAACGGACTTCGCAGTACAGTCAGTGATAATATGATCTTATGCCGTGGCAGTGAACAGATATATATGGTCCTTTCAGATAAACCTCTTCCAACACTTAAAGAAGATATACAGAATTCAATGACTGACCTGTTAGGTACACAACTGAGATCTCCCAGTATCCTGATAATATCGCATATGTTCATTAGCAGAAACCTTAGTGAACATATTTCGGAAATAAAAGAGCTAATGGGTGAGATGATGAATATGATAATGTATAATATTTCAGATATCTCCGATTATCGTCAGGCTTTGGAGCAGCTTAGGCATAAACTTATCAGACAGCCGCAGAAAGATTGGAACGTCACTGATATTACCAAAGAGATCGGTATAAGCCAGAGTCATATGCAGCGTCTTTACAGGGAGATGTTCGGCAGAACTTTCACAGAAGATCTAATTACTCTGCGTATAGAAAAAGCAGAATATCTGCTCACTCATACAGATCTTCGTATAACAGAGATAGCAGCTGAATGCGGCTATAATAACGAAACTCATTTTATGCGTCAGTTCAAAAAACGCACAAATTTGACACCTACGCAGTTTCGTGAATTAAAATAGTGATATGGTGCAGAGTGACACGTGCATTCTGCACTGTTTTTTGAGTGAATATGTCAGCAAAATGATCAGATATGTCATTGTAGACTGCGTTATGATTTGATATAATGTTTTTACAATAAAATTTATATAAGGCTCAATATGGTAAAAGGGAGGAATCATTATGAAAAAAAGCAGGATAGGTGCTCTTTTGATCGCACTTAGTATGAGTGCTGCCGGTATGAATACTATATTTGCCGATGCTGCAGGACGCAGGGTTTCCGTTCATGATCCGTCAATAATAAAGGATAATAACGGTACTTACTACGTATTCGGTTCGCATATAGATGCTGCGCAGTCAAATAATCTCATCGACTGGGATAGTTTCACTAATGGTTATGCGCGTACAAATAATGTTGAATTTGGTAACCTTTCCGAGAATCTAAAGAAGGCATTTGCATGGGCAGGTGAAGACCTTGAGGATTGCGAAGGCGGCTTTTCTGTATGGGCTCCTGATGTTGTCTGGAACCCTGATTTCAAATGTCCGGACGGCAGCACAGGTGCATATGTAATGTATTTCTGCACAAGCTCTACATACAAACGATCAGTTATATGCTATTCGTGGTCAAAGAACATCAAGGGTACATATACCTTTGGTGATACACTTATTTATTCCGGATTTTATGATAATGACAGTTATGTAAAAAGTTCGACAAAGAGCGTCAATAGAAAATATACAACCACCAACGTTGATGACCTTATCTCAAAAGGTGAAGTTACTTATAACAACAGCTGGTTCAACAACCATGATTTCAATAATCAGCTGTTTCCAAATGCTATTGATCCCACCATTTATTACGGAACTGACGGCAAGATGTACATGACATACGGTTCCTGGTCAGGCGGTATATTCTCACTTGAGATAAATCCAAAAACTGGCAAAGTTATACACCCAAAAACAGGCACAACTTCGGACGGACGAATGGTTGACAGCTATTTCGGAACAAAGATAGCAGGTGGCTATGGCAAATCAGGCGAAGGACCTTTTATAGAATACAATGCCGAAACAGGCTATTACTACCTATGGACGACCTACGGCGGACTGTTCTCTACAGGCGGCTACAATATGCGTGTTTTCCGTTCAAAGTCACCGCAGGGACCTTTCGTTGATGCAGCAGGAAGACAGGCTGTCCTGACTTCAAATACAAATCTTGATTCGGTTGGACTTAAAGTAATGGGTAACTACAAGTTCTCTACTCTTGACAGGGCATACATGGCTTGCGGTCATAACTCTGTACTGCGTGATGATGACGGACAGTGGTATCTCATATATCACGCTAGATTTGATGACGGCAGCGAGTTCCATCAGGTACGTGTTCATCAGATGTATTTCAATGCTGACGGCTGGCCTGTAGTTACACCTTTTGAATATGTAGGAGATCAGCTTTCAAAAGGCGGATATTATGACAGCGATATTGTCGGCAAATACGAATATATAAATCACGGAAATGCTACAAACGGCAATATAATAGGTTATAAAACTATCTATCTTAATTCAGACGGAACTATCTCGGGTGATGTGAGCGGTACATGGAAGCAATCATCATCAACAGCTGATGCTACACTTGTTATTGACGGAAATACCTATAAAGGCTACTTCTATGCAGGCAAAAATGAAAAGAACAAAAAAGTCATGAGTTTTACTGCCGTAGGAAGTAACAACCAGACAGTCTGGGGTGCGAAAAATGATCAGTTCAACGGTAATGAACGCGCATGGACCGGTGACTTTACAAATTCGGAATATGACCTTGTGTTTAACTGGGATTCTGTAAAGAATGAAGATCCGGGTGTTTCAATGAAGATAGGAAATACAAGTCTTCTGTCCGGTGTAAGCTACTATATCACGAATAAAAACAGTGGTCTGTGCCTTGACCTCCCGGAGGGTAAAACAGCTAATGGAACCAATATCCAGCAGTGGGCATTCAATGGTTCTTTTGCTCAGCAGTTCCGTCTTATTTCTGAGCAGGATGGTTGGTGTCGTATAGCTTCGGTCGGTGATGAATCAAAAGTCATCTCTGTAGCATATAATACAGGAGCTGATGGCACTAATGTTGAACTTGCTGAATATACAGGTGCTGATAACCAGCTTTTCAAAGTCGTTGAAAACAATGGCTACTATGCATTCTTAACGAAGTGCTCAGGTGCGAAGAGTTCTCTTGATGTTTTTGAATGGTCAAAGGAAAACGGTGGAAATATTTCTCAATACCCGTACAACTCTTTTGATTGTCAGCTATTCTCGGTAACACCTGTTTGTCCTGCAGTTAATGACGGAGTATACAGTTTCCGCCGTGTTAGTGATGGAAAGGTCACAGGAAACCGTACCATAAAACGACTTGAAGACGGCAGGTATACTCTCACCGAAGATGACGGAAAGAGCGGAACTTACACTATAAAGTGCAACGCTGATGGAAGCTACAAGCTCGTAACATCAGATAACAAGGAATCCAGTTACATATTTGAACCTGTTGCAGCCAAGGTATCAGGACAGACTTACGCAAAGATAATCGGTGATGTTGATGCAAACGGCATAGTAAATGATGCAGATGCAAATATGCTGCAGTGTTACCTTCTAAAGCTTTGTAGTCTTAAGGATACGTCACAAGGCGATGTAAACATGGATGGAAAGATCAGTATGGCTGATTTTGTTTACCTGAAACAAAAACTTATTTAAATTTCAACTTTCCCTATATACCCCCGTTTTCACAGTGTATGCTGAAAACGGGGGATCTTTTTGAGACATGTTATAGTGTTAAAAATTTGATCTTTTAATAACTTGAATATATCAGTAGACAAATGATCGATCATATGTTATAATGGAGATATAATATTGAATTATTATATCAGGAGGACAGAATAATGAAGAATGCAAGCTTCACTTCCAACACAACTTCCCTTTCAACAGCTCGTGGAAACATATTTTTGGATGAATTCATTCCTGAAAACAACGAAAGAGCTGCTTGCGTTATAATGAGTCACGGTTTTAATTCCTGTGCTGCAGAACTTCATGATATTGCTAAAATACTTGCTCAAAACGGGATATATGCAGTTTGCTACGATTTTAACGGTGGCGGAAATAAGGTCAGGAGCACAGGAAAGACTACAGATATGAGTGTATCGAGCGAACAGGATGATCTTAAAGATTTGATAAACTTCATAAAAGATCGGTATCAATTTGATAAGATCTATCTTTACGGTGAAAGCCAGGGTGGGTTTGTATCCGCTATAACTGCTCCTGATATTGCTGATATTGCAGGACTGTTCCTTGTTTATCCCGCGTTTGTCATACCTCATGATTGGCTTGGAAAGGATGAAGATACTCTTCCTGACGAATTTGAATTTATGGATGTTAAGCTCTCAAAGACATATTACTATGGTGTTCCACGGTATGATGTGTTTGCAAAAGCTACCAATTTCAGCAATCCGGTAAAGATATGGCATGGAGCAGCAGATCCGATTGTGGATCCAGCCTATTCTCTTAAACTGGTCAAAAATTATGAAAAATGCGAATTGAAGATTATAAGCGGTCTGGGTCATTGGTTCCCGCCTACGTTACGTTCTGAAATAGCAAAAGAAATCGCAGATTCAATAAATTCATAAAAATGATAAAAGCTACCATTGACTAAAAAACAGTGGTAGCTTTTACTTTTAATTTCCTATCAGATCTTCAAGTATGACAGCTGCATCTGTAACACAGCCGCGGCAATTTCGCAGGACTTTACCGGTATCTAACCCTTTCAACTCACGGCATATTACAGAGGAGTTCATACGCATAAATCTAGCTTCAAGTTCATCTATCTTTTCTGATGCTTCTTTCCCACTAAACCTCATTCTCAGAATATGCTCAGCTGCAAGCACAGCACCACATTTTCCCATTTTACCGCCGGCATAGGGCATTGAATCTTTACGAGCTTGTTCAGATGTCATGTTTGCTTCATCTGCAAAAGCACACATTATCGCACCTGAACAAGTATGACCGTTTTTATGGTTATATATTGCCTGTTCACTTTTATTACCCATTACTTTCCTCCATATAAAGACCGCAGCACTTGGACTGCGGTCGTATAGTTGTATCAATTATCTGTTCAGTGGGAGAACCGAATTTTTGATAACAAGGTCACCTTCAATCGTACGCATTCGATAGATGGTACTTGGATCATTAAGACGCTGGATCAGAGTGTTTACAGTCAGCTCCGCCATATATTCCGCATCAATACTGATAGTTGTAATAGTGGGATCACTGACTTCAGAGATAAGATAGTTGTCATATCCCACAACAGATACATCATCTGGAACAGAATAACCATGTTCCCTCAGCTGTTTGATAGTCTGGAATGCTACTTCATCACAGTTGCATACAAAAGCAGTTGGCATATCCTTCGGGAATACAAGATCGATCGGATCGGAATACTTATCCCTGTCATCTATTATCCAATCATCACGTATTTCCAGATCATGTTCTATAAGCGCTTTCATATAACCCATATATCTGTCAAATATACTGGATGTAGCTTTCTTGGAACCGATAAAGCCTATTCGTCTGTGCCCTAAGCTGATTAAATAATTTGCAAGCTTATATCCACCATTATAGCCATTTGTAACGATCGAATCAACCTTCAGACCTGGTACATAATAATCAAGCAGGATCAGATGTTCTACATTTTCAGAAAGCTTCTGTGCATAAACATGAGATATCTCACCGAGAGATATGAGCGCAGATATCTTTCGGTCAGTAACAATATTAGGCAGTATCAGTTTTTCTTCGTCTTTGTACTCGAGATTTTCTATAACACAGTATAGATTCTCTCTTTTCAATCTCTGGACAAGGCTGTTATACAGTGTCCAGTAGAAAGAACCGCTGAGCCCAACATACTTTTCGGGAATAAGAACTCCGATATTGCTCTTCTTACGTGATGTTACGGTTTTGGATGGAACATAGCCCATTTCTTCTGCCACTTGTTTGATCTTTGCTCTGAGTTCATCACTAACTCCACTTTTATCAGCAAGGGCTTTTGAAACAGTAACGTTGCTGGTGTTGCAGGCTTTAGCGATATCGATCAATGTAACGGGTTTTTTCACTGTTATCACTCCTTTTGGTCCTATAACTTAATATTAACTTTATTATAAACAATTTTCGTCAATTTGTCAAGAGTTTTCTTTAAATTTCATAAAAATAATGTAAATTCTAAATGAAACAGTAGGTTTGGAAGGCTTGAAATTCGTTTATTTGTTATTAAATAAGTGATACTGATATCAAAAAAAGACCTGATATCAGTGGATCGGTATTTATTTAGAAGTTTTCCGAGAGAAAAAATAAGAAAATATGTACATCAGGCTATTATAGACAAAGAGAGATGCTTCATTATTTTATCTCCGAATTATCCAGTGAAGTTTGAGATACATTTTTCATATATCCAATTGAAAATCAGTTCCGACTATGGTATAATTATAATATACTGGTTTGCCCCAAATCCCTCAATAGACAGTGGAGGAATAGATATGACAGAAATACAGCTCATACCGCTTGAATCGTCTGACAGAGAGCAATTCATAAAGGACAATCAGGAAGCCTTCAATTATGGTGCTCTCGAAGAATTCGGTCAACGTGACGATCATTTTGAAGAAGACGGCGAGATCATTTCCCGTGATACGATTTCACATTCAATCGACGAAGGAACAGCATTCCGGATCATGAAGGACAATAAACCTGTCGGCGGAGTTGTGATCAGAACCGAATACGATCATGGAGAGCTGGAACTGCTCTTTGTGTCCCCTTCTGTTCACAGCAAAGGAATCGGATATACGACGTGGTGTGAGATCGAAAAAATGCATCCTGAGGTCACAGTCTGGGAAACTGTCACCCCTTATTTTGAAAAACGTAATATCCATTTCTATATAAATCGCTGCGGATTCCATATTGTCGAATATTTTAATGAACATCACTGTGCGCCGGATGATACAGAAGGCGAATTATTTGATATGTTCCGCTTTGAGAAAATACTGCCTTCAACACCGGAATCCATAGAGGCACAGATCAGGCGTATCATTTATTATGAAGATATTATGAAGCAGGCAAAAGAAGGTTCAGATGAGCTAGTGAAAGCATTGTCTGTGTATTATGGCAGCGATGCATGGAAACGAGACTATGCAGCCGATGAAGCCGGACTTCTACCAAAAGAACTGAAACGTGGAGTTCTTTCAGAGGACGGCATATATAATCTGCTGGATGAACAAAAAACTTGTAAAAAGCAATAAAACTTCTGGGCTGAGCCTATGTAAACGCACAGTATGAAAGTATTACCTATCGCAAAGCATTCCGTGGTATAATTAAACTACGGAAGGAGGCATAAATATGCCGGCTTATGTGATAGGTAATTTTGTTTCATGGTTATCCCTTTAACACACCACAGATAATTTACAGAGCTGTCCAAATAAACAGACCTCAAAACTCAGAAAATATAGTATAATAGTGACAGAAACCAAAAGGAGCTGTCGCTATGTCAAAAAGATTTCCGAAACCTGAGATCACACTTGATGGGATATACTCAAAGTTC
>ODAI011504185.1_pt1 | contig 19286 bp, 16 predicted proteins | sample 1539321 | NCBI WGS metagenome assembly ODAI01 (sample SAMN02144231, study PRJEB22623) | gut metagenome | biome: sheep rumen | host: Ovis aries | place: New Zealand
AATGATTAATCATACTTTTCAGATTACAAAATTTATACTATTGCCCAACATGGACAGATTTCTGATGCAAATTTAGGGCTTGTTTCCTTATTAGATTGTAAAAGCGGTATTTGCAGGTAACTTATTTAAGAAGGTTTAATTTAATAGTATGGAAAATGCGCAAAAATCATACTATAAACAAAAAGAAAGTTAGAGTTTGATTATTGGAAGAATCATTCTTCTTTAAGTATGAGATTATACCCTTACCTTTGTGACATGAAAACAATCAAGCTCATCACATTAACGACCTTTTCCTTTTGTCTGAACATGCCATTATATGCTCAGTTCAATACAGTCGGTACAATAAACAAAAAACGTATATACACAACAAATCCGCCAAAGCCAAAAGAGACTCTGACGGATAGCATCGTAGTTACTGACTCTATACCTGATACAACAACTACAGGTAATGATGGGTATAGACAAACCATTGTCACGCCATTGGATAATCACAATTTAATGTTACTTGTTGCTATGCCATTGGAGAATATTCACATTAATTCGGGATTCGGCATGCGACGGCATCCTATCTATCACAAACGGATCATGCACAATGGCATCGACCTTTCCGCTCGATACGAAAAAGTCTATTCGATGTTTCCTGGAACTGTCATCAAAGTGGGACAGGATAGCAGGTCTGGGAAGTTCGTGACGGTAAGGACTGGAAATTACACCATCAGTTACTGCCACCTCTCGCAACAGCTCGTCAAGGAGAACGAGTTTGTGAGTGCCGGAACAAACATCGCCATTTCTGGAAACACTGGAGCGTCAACAGGGCCACACCTTCACATAACAGCAAAAAAAGATGGCCAGGCATTCAATGCGGCCATCCTTATAGAGTATATCAAGAAAATGCGGATGTAAGCTGATGACAGCTATTCCTCCCAAATTATCAAATCCCTATCGAGAGGAATGGAATACTGAGAACCACGCTCACCTGTTATGATGTAGTTGTTTGCAAGATGCTCGTCGAATTTCTCAACAAACGCTTTTCTGATACGGGCGATATTCTCGTTCAGCGCATTTCCCAGAGGATTAACCACCTTGGTAATAGTGAGATTAAGCCGGGCTTCGTCTGTATTGGGACGTAGCTGCCTATAGATATTGAGAAGTTCGTTATAATAATCTTGCATGTGCTTGTAAATAATACCTTCTGGATAACGTAGGTACAAGAAATAGATGGCTTTGGGCAAAGCACCCATTTCAATCTCCATGTCGTTGTAGTCAGGAAGGAAAATGCGATAGTCAGAAGTAATGACCATACGAGACAACGGTTCCTGTTTGTCTATAAACTCATGAATTGCCATCAAAGAAACACCTTCAAGTCTGAGTTTCTGAACGGTCATGCGAAGCTCACGCAGGACTTTTTCTGTCTCTATCAGGCTTTGTTCCTCGGCTAATTCTTCTTCCGTTTTCTTTGGAACTTGATAATCATCTGATGCATCAAGTCTTTTGTCATCGTCCAAACCGAACCGCCTTAATATGCGCCCCAGCATTCCTGTGTTACTCTTAGATGCTTTGGGGTTGTGTCTTGCACTTCTTTCTTCTTCGAAACCTTCTATGTCAAAAGAAGGGGCTGCGGATGGAGAAGGCATGGACATTTCACAAGAATCAGTTTCTTCTAATTGCCGATGCTCATAACTAATAGTTGAGCGAGAATAATAAACCTCTTCTCGCTTCATTTCCAAATAATACGCTTCACGTCTTTCTGCAATTGAGCGTATCAAACCTTCAAGAGCATCTGGCTTAGTGAAATCGTAGTCCGACAGTTCTATCTGAAGGAACCTGGTATCGCCACTATATCCCTCCTGACTTCCTTCAAAAATGAATGAAGGTTTCAGGTTATTTTTGGTATCTATATCTGAGATATATTGAACGAAAGCATTACTCTGAACCTTTGTCACGAGTAGCTTGGGAGAAAGGTAAGGAGCATAGTACCTAACCTTTGCTTCTATATCATGTTCCCGTAGCAAGTATGGCAGATAGTAGAAATCCATACCTATATGGGCAAACATGGATTTCAAATCAAAATAGTTACTGCGGATGAAGTCATTCGCATCCGTATCATAGCCATTCTCGATGTAGAAAACCTGATTGTGATCTGGTCGGAATGGTAATTCCTTGAATAGTATTACGTTTACTGCCATACTTTATTTTTTGTGTGCTGGCAAGTCTGACCTGCCAGCACAATCATTACATTATTTCTTTCCAAATAGTTTGCCAAGCAGACCATCCTTCTTTGGTTCTGGTGCATATGGAGTTGCAACAGGCTCGTCGTCATCAGCAAAATAGTCGTTTGTCTCGACCATTGACGCACATGGGGATGCCATATCACAGCAGACCTTACTGTAGAACTTGCTACGGCTACGACGTTCCTTCTCGAACATGGCTTGTGTTTCTTCTGCATTTGCAGAGAAACGGAGCGAGTTCTGTACGCCAATTTCTCCAGCTACTTTCTCCACATCCTGATCTGCACCGATATAGGTGAATGTCCATCCCATCTGACGGAGTTCCTGGACGAGTGACTTAATCTGATGACCGCTCCATGTGCGTGACGAATTCTCATAGCCATCGGTGATGACAGTGACAAGAACACGGTCGCCGTGAGTGACATTCTGCTGGAGTTCGCTGATGCATGTACCCATAGCGTCATAGAGTGCAGTACATCCAAGTAGGGGATAGTCTTCCTTGGTGATGTTACGTGCTTCAGCAATAGGCTTTGCAGAATAGATGCGGTTGAGGAAGTGCTCACCAGCACTGAACGAAGCCAGCGTGACATACTGCTGCAACTCTGGATGTTCCTTCTGTGCCATACGAATGGTGGCTAGGGTTTCGTTTACACCAGTGAGTGCCTGGGTGTAGATGGTTTCCATTGACCCTGAAGCGTCAAGGATAACGAGGTTGAAAATCTTCTGAGTTTCCATACTTGTGAATTTGAAATGTTGAACTTCTTGTCATTTGACGGTGCAAAGTTACGTTGCTTTGACCATCTCTCCAAGAAATAACATTTTGCAAGACTTGCAAAACAGGAACCTGTCTTCTTCATCTACTTCTGTCGCACTACGCATGTTCACCTCTTCAGATCTATCATTCTATATATTATCTTTCTTCTTTGACATCAATGTGGGCTTTGTCTTTTCTGGATGATTGGCCCAATAGTCTTCCACTTCATCAGAGGTTCGTTCTACAACGATGCGGTGGTCAGCTACGAAATAGGCTTTATACTCGTCAGAATAAAGAAGAATGTACCTTTTCTTTTTCTTCTTGACGGTATATTGCTTGCCATTTGTCAGACGGACTTTATTACCGTACTGCCAAAGGATGGTATTAAATTCTCGTTCTGACATTGTTCTATACTATTTACGTTCTACGAATAAAGCTTCACTTAAATAAGAAAGAAACTATTAAGAGTATGATTACAATGATTGCAATTACCATCCATACATTACTGTTGCCACCTTTGTTATTGAGTGCTTCACTCAACTTATGCTCCAAATCCTTGGCTTGTTCCTTTGCCTGAGCCAATTGTTTCAAAGATTCCGTATTCTGCGTCGTAATCGCAGCAAGGTTCTTCTGCAACTGGGTATTCGACTCTTGCATCTTACTAAGGTTCTTATTTAACTCCTCTTGCTGTTTCTTCTGCTGCTCTTGCTGTTGCTTTTGAGCCTCAGTTAATTTGGTGATTTGCTCCTGATGACTCTTTTGAATGCCTTTCAGCTGCTCCTGAAGTTCCTTGTTCTGTTTCTGAGCTGCTTGAACTTGCTCATTATGCTTTTTTGTTGCCTCCTGTTGTGCCTTAACGGAATCTTCTTGCGCTTTGGTCAGGACTTTCAGCTTTTCCTGAAGTTCCTTGTTCTGCTTCTGGCTCGCTTCAAGCTGGTCTTTGAACTGTTTCTTGATCTTTTCAGTCAATGCGGCACGAGACTTTGTTTTCTTTTCGCTGACATTCTCAACCATCTCAGAGAAGTACTGCCCAAGTCCGTTGGGGGTTGGAGCACATTTATCTACGAGCTGCTTGATAAAGATTTTTTCTTCTACATGACCAATGGCACCTATTGTGGGTGTACTCATGGCCACAATCTGTTCCAATACGGAAACATCATCAAGGCTTTCTATCCTTGCTCCACCTCCACGTACCAATGCTATCACATTGAAGTTCCCTCTGTCGAGAGACTGTAACGTGCTGATAAGTTCTTTCGCATTGGAGAAGTTGGCACGATATTCCATGAAATCTATGGCAGATTTGGCTGCATTGATACCGGCTTCAAAGTCGCTCATCGTGATAGAACTGGTTGCAAACAGCAATGCAACACGAGGACGTTGATCTGTGAAGAGAAGTTGTTCAAGGACGGAATCCACATTTTTGAAGCCAACAGATGATTTCTTCTGTCGGAGTTCCATCCTCTTAATCTCATCTTCATCGATGGCCTGTTCCTGAACAATCTCAATACGGCTGACATTCAAGATAATCTGTATTTGTCCTCTGTTGTTGACATTTCTGCCAAGTACACCACCGACATTAACGAGGTTGCCATTCTTCAAGTTCTCGCGTTGCTGTTGAGTAACATACATGGTTATCTCTTCCTGGCGATCTTCGTCCCGCAATGTATCATAGAAGTAGCCATTATAACTTTGTCTGCCGCTTGCGAGATATACACCACGGAGATATACCACCTGAGCATTAACGGATTGTTTTGCTAAGATGGAATTAAAGATGCCTATTATCTCAGACGGTCTGTAAACCGTTGCTGCAGGCTGGGTTGTGGTACGAGATAGTTCGTCCATAATAGAAACAAGTTTTTAGCTCCTTTTGCTGTTTCCCTTATCTAAGGTATGCACAGGTGTCGGGTTTTCCCGGCCATGTGTCTTTGGTTGTGGAGCTGTTGCTGTTCTGATTTTATCACTCATATATAATATTGGTATCTTTTTAATCGTTCATCGGCAATTTCATGTGCTCTTTGTTGTAAAAGCGGATCTATTTTGCCGTTTAAGATGCTAAACCTATTCTCTTTGGAAGCTATCAGTGTCTTGGCATTTCGATAATCAGATTCAATCTCTTGAACAATTGTCTTATTGAGCTTATTATCAGGAGATGTTTTAATTAGCATACGTCCAAGATTATCAATGTATAGGACTCCATTATCAAGGAGAATACATAAGTCCTTCTTTTCTGAATCCTTCATTATTTTCTTTAGGGTTCTTCGATTGCCATATAGAACTATCGCAAGAATCAACATAAGTGACAAGAGTATTGCAAGCAAGACAAATAATATGTTGGAAGAAATGCAAAACGTAAGCAAACCTTCTATAGCTGTAGCTATTACTCCCCAAAGCTTACATTTATTCAGCAAGAGTAGCCACCTAAAATTAGAACGGACTTCTTTGTCTTCATCTAACTTCAGCCGGCTATACTCAACAATAGGTTGCCACTTGTTGAGCTCTTGCGCTATATCTGTATTCAACTGCTCTTGCGTCATGACTCTATACCTTTATCGATTGAACAAATTCTCTTTCTTTATCTTTCATCTGATTACAAAAGTCAACATAGGAAGTCGATGTTCGGCTTACTTCTATGCCGAATATATAAAGATTTGAGTTTGTACCATAAATTTGAGATGTTGGAATTTTATCTTGTTTATTTTCTAGTGGAGCAATGAAGCCTCCTTTATTCACATGGAGCGCAGACATATATGCCATCACTTGATGAACGTCATCAGGATCTACCATCGAGACCTTATTATAGCTTCCAAGTCTTTTGTATTTGGCATCCAGCACTATGTCATCTTTATAAAAGTCAGGGTAACGAATACCACTATGTCCTTCAAACAAATAGATACCCCCTTTGTGACGTTTGTTCTCAGGGTGGGTAAAGCCTTGTTTGCTCAGAATCGTATTGACGTACTCCTCCCAAAGCCATGCTCCGTCAAAGAGGATGCCGCAGATTTCTTCATCACTTTCACCATACTTCACCTCTTCCATACGTAATATCTGGAGGCAAAGAGTTTGCAGTGGGCGATATTCTGTATAGTATGGATGTGTCTTCAACCGAAGGTTCTTACTGATGACGCTATTTCGGTCGCTTTTGTTGTACAGCGGTGTATGCTCAACGATAGCATTGACATTCTCGATGGTCTCGCGGTCAATATTGAGAACAGCTTGTCCATACTTCTTTGTTTTCATAAACTCTATAGTATGACGGATGAGTTCTGTCATATTGTTGTCGTGGCTATACTCACGAGTAGAGTAAGCAATGTTTCCCACGAAAGGGATGTTTCTTGCAATATGTCTTCCGACATCAATGGTTCCCTTCAGATTTGCGTCATTATGCCGGAAGTTCTGATATTCTCGATATACTCCCTGTCGCATGGCTGCCTTCAGGAAGTAAGGAAACATGAACATGATGAAGTCGAATACATCTTCTTGCTCATTGTTATGACTGAGGTCAAAGAGATTGAAGGAAAGTACCTTCTGAAGCATGTAATGAAGGAGAAAATCATCACGTCCTGTGTCGAACCTGGACTTAATCTTTATCTGAAGATTGCCAACACCTATGAACCCCATCACATTGCCTGTGCTTATCCGCACCTTCTCCGGGTCCTCGGTATTCAGGATGCTCATGACAGAAGACTCCCCAATCCTGTCATCAGACGACTCAATGCTATAAGGGAAGATGAGCAAGTTCTCATTTTCCCTGCACAGCTCGGCTATCGTCTTATCGGCAATGGGGAACAATGAAGCGACATCATGCCGCCAGAATGTTCCGGCATCTGGCTGTCCGATGTTGTTATCAGTCAGGTTAATCCTCATCTATCAGCTTGGGAGTATCTGTTGTTTGTGATTCGTTAGCGTTAAAATATGCTTTGCTGAACTTTTCAAGGATTTCGGGTGTCTTACGGAATCCACGGAGATATTCCTTCAACAATGGCTCGATATTCATCTTCCAAAGTTTATTAAAGTCAATTCCGTTGTCCTTCAATTTCAAGAAGTACGAAGGGCCTATCATATAAGCAGCTCCTAACCCGTCTGTATCAGCAATAGCTTTGTTCAAACGTTGCATCGTAGCCTTTGCCTCGTCTGCACATGGTAAGGTATCAAGCATTTCTTCAGTGTCGGCAGGAGTGACCTCTTTCCATGTAAACCTTCGGCGCATGGCAAAGTCCATGCTTTCAACAGAGCGGTCTATATCATTCATGGTGGCGAGGATATAGACATTCTCTGGCACATAGAATCCTTTTGCGAACACATCGGTCTCAGGAACAAGGTTCTGGTATTGTGTCTGCACCAGTTGCTCTTTCTTACCGCGATAGCCTGGATCTATGGCATAGAATAGTTCACCAAATATCTTTGATGCTTCCCCACGGTTTATCTCATCAATGATGAAGACAAATGGCTTGCGGTCAATCTTGTTGGCTTCCACTACAGGCATTTTCTGCTTCTTTGCCCTGACAGCCTTCGTGATGACAAATGCGTATGAGTCTGGTTGCGTTCCGAACTTTCGTTTGAAATAGTTACGGATGTCCCGGACTATATTCAAGGGAACTTCGTTGGTGAGCAATTCCAGAATCTCATCAGCATTGACGGCCACCTGCGTAGTCTTTTCATTCTGTTCATTATGAATGACGATAGAATGGCTCTTCATTTCTGAAATAACGAACTCGCTACCATTAACCGTTTTGAACTTGGTTCCTTCTTCTATGGCATCTTCCACAAAACGGTCAAGCTTTTCCTGCCAGGACATCTCCTTAGTCAGGCTCTCGATGCTCTTCTCTGAGTCTATCAAGTTTTTGATGGCCTCACGACAAAAGTCTTTAAAGGCACCGTCTTTGCGTTCAAATCCCATCTGTCCGTCACTCTTCTCGATAGGCCGTAATCCTTCCACAAAGTCTGTGTAGTCATATGAAGGATGGAACTGCACAAATCTTGTGACAGCTCCCATTTCTTCAGCTATGGCCTGAGCCATATAAGTCTTACCAGTACCTGGAGCACCTGTCAAAACAAGGTTATAAACTTGCTGGAGCATATCAATATACTCCTGGTACTTTTTATTGTTCTCTTGTTTAGTTTCCGACATAGGCATATCCTCCTCTGATAATAAACTGTTTACGTACTCAATAACATCTTTTAGTTTGCCATCTGCTTTATGAATTGTTTTCCGATACGAACCATAGACAGACCCATCAAAGTCTTTTTCTTCAGTACTAACATATCTGACGGAACATTGGCACGTTGTGGAACTGTCAATCTTGTAAGTCGTTATATTACTTGTTACAACCCCGACAGCCTTTATACGCATGAAGGGCTGGTCGTGCTTACTCCCCTTGGTAGAAGTTGACTTTAAGATAAGGATGTCACCCTCAGAGATAGATTGAGCTAACGGAATCATCTTCTGGTCGTTGGCATTGCCGTCGTCATGCCTGCTTTCCCAGACGCCATCGCTGAGGAATCTTTGAAGCTGTGACTCAGTACTGCCAAAGGAATACCCAACCAGCCAATAAGTCTTTTCTGGTTCACTCTTTCCAAAGTAGTGAATGCCGACACGCATATAGAAATCATAGAAAGACTCACGACTTTCGTCATACTGCGAAGTGATAAACTCATTCATCGCAGGTCGAGAGTTTAGATCGCCTGTATATCCAAATCCCTTAGCGGCTGCTTGCAGGAGTTCCTTGGTGTACATGTTGATGACCTTGTTGTCTGAATAAAGACAGGCTATCTTCCACTTAACCACATCACCAAAGTCAACCTTATCAACTCCATGCAAATCTCCAGCGGCAGCTTTCTCGGCAATGGTCGCTATCTTGTCTCTGACAATCTCATAAGCTTCCTCACTTGTTTCGCAATCATATTTTGATAGCCAGCAATATTTCTCATCGTGATTTGCCGGCATATTCTCTTTCGGTACTTTGTCAAACTGATAAATCCCGAATTTCAAGGAACTGCCGCCCCATATTGAACCTAACCGATAGGTTTCTGACTCCAGCCAGTAGCAAAATGAATCATTGCGATTGAGATTGGTGTACTTCTCAATCGGCATGGTACGGAGAGATTCTACCGGGAACCGTTGAAGAAACTTTTCCTTCAACTTAGCCTCCTTTTCCAGTTGTTTCTTAATAGCATCTGTGAGGTCTGGTCTGAGTCGCCATACGAAGTGATTCTTTTCGTCATTATACCCGTTCATAGAAATGATCCAATACTGCATCTTATTATTTCGCATGACGGCAAAATCACCAACGGCTTTTTGAACAGCCCGACCAAAGTTCATGATGAGTGCGTTCAGGGACGAAGCGTTGTCGTTGAACTCCTTTGCAACATCCGTACATGACCCTTCATGATTGGGAGAGTAGTAGAACTTCAGCAGAGCATGTCTGTATTTCAACCATAACTTATACTTATCAGAAAGGAGCGACTCCCAATCCAGTTTCAAGTCGGGAACGGAGAACATCCCGTCTACTATAGTTTCTTGGTATATTTTCATAATGTTTCTAATGTCATATATCAACAAAATAATAATCTTTTTTCAGCTGCTTAGTTCTAAAACTTTCAGGTGATTTAAGATGTAACTAACTATGCCTTCGTATTAGGCTGTAGCAACGTTATGTTGTATGCCGTGACATAGAGGTAGAGAGTTGTGACGATGTGAATAGCGGCATCATACTCCTCTTCAGTGGCTATCGGTGCCTGATGCGAATGTTCATTGCGCCAGTCACGCAGTTGCTGGAGCCAAATTTTGAATTTACTTGAATCCGGCTCGTACTTCAGTCGCTTTAGGCATGGTGTCTGGTAGATACAGTCGGCCAATGAGGGCATTTCACCCGGACGGGCATTTTCACGAGTGACTACCATTTCCTTGCCGTTCTCAATGAAATAGATTTTCTTCAAGAAGACCTCAAAATAGCTCACTAAAGAACGGAAATGGCTTTTCTTGTCCATGAATGCCACTTTACGTGGTGAACAGTAAAGGCGGTTGAAGGCATTCTGCAACACATCATTTGCACCGTCCATCGAAGGAGCCGTTTCTGCGGCAATAACCTTGACGAGCCAATCTGCTACTATAGGGTATGGCTTGATTTCTCTCTGAATATCACCGAACTCAGCTTGCATTACAGGAAGCACCTTCTCCTTGAATCGTTCTGGATTAAACACGGCCTCGTCCTGAGCACGGAAGTTAGCGTACATCATGTCGCCCATCTGTGACATGATGCTGTTATAGAGGTCATGGTTCTGGAAGAGGCGACGGAATGCTTCCATCTGGTCGCCGTAACATTCCTGTGCAGCCTCGGCAAACACCTCAGGGAAGATACTCTCTGCAAACTGCTTCGGGTCGTTGTTCTTGGCTTGCTTGGTCAGTTTGCGACGTACCTTCGGCTGGTTAAGCTTATCGTAGATGCTCTCTACCAAAACACGGTCTTCCTTGGTGAAGTTGCCCCGGAACATCATGTTTACTTTGTCAATGATGTTCGACAACAGGTCACGCTTATCATCAGGTCCATTACCGGCACCTGGTTTCGTAGCTGACAAACCACCTGCATTCTTATCCAGGTGAATACTTTGCGTCTCTCCAGCCTCTATCTTAGAATTGACCAGCATTAGTTGCTTGTTCAGATCGATGGGGTCTTGTTTCTTTTTGGGTAGCAACTTTAGCAGCAATTCACTATAGATATAAGTACGATAGAGGTCACGATTATAGGTACGCTCTACCTGTGCCAAATAGTTGTAGAAGCGTACAAACTGCTTTATTTGTCCACGCACAGTGTAGAAAGTATCTTCATCCAACTGGATAAAACGGTCAACCACGCCCTTGAAAGCATTCGACAACTTACCTAGTCTTGTAGGATCATCTTTCTTTACTGTCTTCACAATTTCTTCCACCCGTAGCTCGTCCTGGTCATTCCACAAGTTCAGCTCACGGATATTGTCGCGTAAGGTGAAGACGGAGTTCAAATCCATCGGTTTAATGAGTTCTGTACCAGTATAGAATGGCTCAAAGCTCTTCTTGATGTCTTCTGGGTCGTTCACAAAATCAAGCACATAGGTATCAACTTTATCTGGATGAGCACGGTTTAGGCGACTCAATGTCTGCACGGCTTTCACATCACGCAGCTTCTTATCTACGAACATAGTGTGCAGCAACGGCTCGTCGAAACCTGTCTGGTATTTATCGGCTACCACCAGTACGTTATAGAGATCAGAGGCGAAGAATAACGGCAGTCCTGCTTCACTTATCTTGTAATCGGGCGTTGAGTTCATGGCTGTTTCTATGTATTCCTGTCCTTGATACTCCACCTTGCCAGAAAAGGCTACTAACGGATGTACATCCGTATAGCCCTGCTTTTCACAGTAAGCTTTGATGGCCAAATAATAGCGAACGGCATGAGCACGGCTGGCGGTCACGACCATAGCCTTTGCCTTGCCCTGCATGGCTGGAAGCGTTACTTCACGGAATTTCTCAACGATGATAGCACACTTCTTGTCAACCACATGTTGATGATTGTCATGGAACGCCTTGACAGCTTTAGTGGCTGGTGTCTCTTCGTATTCTGGATCTTCTGTAATGCGCTTGGTTATCTCGTAGCTCACACCATAGGGCGTATAGCTCAACAACACATCCTTGATAAATCCCTCCTCGATAGCCTGAAGCATAGAATATGTATGAAATGCTTCATAGCGACATTTCGTCGGGTCAATATCTTGATGAGTGCATATACCAAAAGTGCGAAGTGTCTTTGGCTTCGGGGTTGCGGTGAAGGCATAGAATGACAGGTTATTATGCTGTCCCTGTGCAAGCAGCGTGTCCATGATTTCGTCACGTTGCTTCTCCAATTCTTCTTCAGCGACATCTTGCATAGCTGCCATCTCACGCAAAGCCTCGTCTGTATCTGCAAGAGCAGCTTTCATCTTTTCAGCAGCCTTACCTGTCTGAGACGAATGGGCTTCATCCACAATAAGGGCGTACTTTTTGCCTGTATTCTTGTTTACTTCCTTATAGATAAGTGGGAAACGATGAAGCGTACAAATAATGATACGTGAGTTGTCATCGTTAATCAAAGTCTTCAGTTTTGTTGATGGATCGCTGTCCTTAACAGTCTCGACAGTACCGTCCACATGGTCAAAACCGAGAATGGTCTTCTGAAGCTGTGAGTTCAGTATTCGACGGTCTGTGATGACAAACACACAGTTAAACATAGGCTTCAGTTCGGCATTCTGTAATGCCCCTAAGCGGTATGCCACCCAAGCTATGGAGTTAGACTTGCCAGAGCCAGCAGAGTGCTGTATGAGATAGTTCTTGCCAGAACCATGCTCTGCAGTGTCAGCCAATAACTTTTCAACAACGTCGAGTTGATGATAGCGTGGGAAGATAATCTTCACGCTTTTCTTTTTATCTTGCTTTATCTTACCATCCGTTGTTTTATGGATGCTAATGCGTTCCTCTTCTTGTAAGGAGATATAGCGTTGCAAGATACAGAGCAACATCCGGCGGTTGAGCACACGCTCCCATAGGTAACTCGTTGTATATTGACCTTCTGGGGCCTCAGGGTTTCCTTTTCCACCCACCTTTCCGGCTCCATTGCTACCTTGATTGAAAGGCATGAAGAACGTCTGAGGCCCACGCAGTTCGGTGGCCATGATAGCTTCATAAAGATCCACACCGAAGTAAGCCAGTATGCGATGATTGAACTGGAATAGTTCCTCCCTGGGGTCACGGTCGTTCATCCATTGTTGGCGTGAATTCTCTACGTTCTGACCTGTTAGCTGATTCTTCAGTTCTAAAGCCACTACAGGAATACCATTCACAGATAGCACCATATCAATAGTGTTATGGTTCTGAGTTGAATAAGCGAATTGACGCGTACATTCCAGGATGTTTTGCTGGTAGTGCAAGTTCAGTTCCTCGTTAAGCGGACTGGCTGGTTCAAAATATACCAACTTGAACTTAAAGCCCAGGTCGTCGATACCATTACGTAGCACCCAAATAAGACCACGTTCATAAATCTTGTCCTGTAACACGTTATAAAGGCGGTCTTCTGTTTGGGCACCATACTTCTTCTCATATAGTTCCCATTTCTTCGTCTGCGTCAAACGAAGGAACTTGATGAGCGTTTTCAGGTCGATAGCTCTTTCCTTGTCGTAGGTGGTCTGATTGCCCTTCACGTAGCCGCCCTCTGTAGTCAGCCAATGCTCTATATAGGCTTCAAAATCGCGTTCTTTCAGGTCGTTGTTGTCCATATCTATAATTAATCTTATTCAATTATTGTTTTTCCTGTTACGGCTTCGTAGATGACGCTCTTCTTGTAGTACTTCAGTTTCTCTATCTTCTGTCGCTTCAAGTCAATCAAGCGGTCGATGTCGGCACATTTTTCATCGAGGTAAGCGGTAATGGATTGCTGCTCATCTTCTGGAGGTAACATGATAGACGTTTGATTGATTATAGATTGAGAGATACTAAAGACTTTAATTCCAGACACCCTGGATCTTATTTGGCTTCTCCAACAGTCTGTCAAGAACAAATAAGCCAGATACAAATTTGATAAATGACGCTTAGAGAAAGCAATCACAGAATGGTACCCAGCATAAAGTCCGACTTCTTTGTCAACATAGACACAATTTCCACATCCGCTCAAATCTTCAGAAGTATCAGCAAATATGAAATCACCTACATTAACCTTGGATGAAAGCCCTGTTTTGGCTATCTCTTCTGGAACATATCTAATCAGTTCGTCAATTATACTCGTGCCTGTATTCTGTTTTGAATGAACTTGGCCATAGCTAATAACAGGAACACCCTCTTTAACAAGATCAGCTTTTGTGAATGATAAACCTTTACCCGTTCTAAACAACTCTTTAAAAGGCTTTATAGTCCATCCTTCAGGAATCTCCTCAATCCATTCGATACCAGAAGGGACGAGTTTAGCGTTTGGATTAAGACCTTTTGTAACGGCCTCTGTAATGAAGCTCTGCTTATACGCTTTCAATTTCTCAATCATCTGCTCTTGCAGAGCAATGAGAGTGTCAATCTCCCCACACTTTTCGTCAAGGTAATCTGCGATTCGCTGCTGCTCGCTAACAGGTGGGAAAATTGTATTGAACGTATAGAATTGCTCAGGGTACAAACGTAAACGACTGTCAATAATACCTCTTGACATTGTTTTGAATGCTGTTTGATAACCATCCGTACGCAACAGGTAGTGAAGATATTTGTGACAACATTCTTTCCGAAACTGATAGACACAGTAGGCTGGGCTAACAATTCCTTCATAATCAGAAACTGCATAGCTGCCATTCCATGCAAGCATAATATTCATTACAAAGTCGCCCTTTTCTACGACTTTGTAATCATCATACGACTCAGCTACATGAGAATCGGCAATGTCGGTTTCAGCTTTCGGTTTAATTCCATAATACTGTGAAACACTTAAAAGTGTTTTACCTTTAGCGTCACGATTATTCCTTTCAACAAAAATTTCCTTTAGCCGCTTAATATCCCACGTATCAGGAATTTTGCCTATCCATTCTATTCCGCTATCTTTATATTGTCTCATAGGCTATCAATGCAAAATCTTATTCATTATCTCGGCCTCCTGCTGTTCGAGAGCTTTCAGTTCCTCGAAGATATCAGCAGAGGGTTTTAGTGGCGTATATTTGTAAAACTCGCGAGTAAAAGGAATCTCGTAACCTATTAGTGTTTTCTTCTCGTCCACGACGAAGTCAGGCGAGTAAGGGGCTACGTTCTTCTGCAAATACTCATCGCGGTTAGTCAGCCATGGGATAATCTCAGAATCCTTCTTTGGTACCTTAAAGAATATCTTGCTGTATTTGAAGTAGTCGTTCTCTCGCACTTTGCTCTCCACACGAATCTCCGTGCCGTCAGCAGCGGTCTGCGTTATTACACCATCAGTAAATTCGTGATAGGCCTGCATGATGAGTTGACGAGCCGCTTCTGTTATCTCTACGCGCTTATTGCCCAGAGGCTTGCGACGCTTCTCATAACACTGGCTGGCATCGATGAGTTGCACCTTCCCTTGACGTTCTTCCGGCTTGTTGCGAGTGATGACCCAGATGTATGTGGCAATGCCAGTGTTGTAAAACAGATCGTTGGGAAGTTGCACAATAGCCTCAAGCCAGTCGTTCTCCAAAAGATAGCCACGAATATTACTCTCTCCTCCACCTGGATTTCCTTTGAACAAAGGAGAACCATTCTGAATGATAGCCATGCGTCCTGTATCTTTCAGTTTCGCCACACCATTAAGCAGGAATAGTTGCTGTCCGTCACCAATAGCGGGCAGACCAGGCTCGAAGCGCCCAACAGCACCTTTCTTGTGTTCTGCCTCGACAGCAGCCTTGCTCGTCTTCCACTCAATGCCAAATGGCGGATTTGAAATAATGTAGTCGAACTTATAGCCGTCAAACTTATCATCGCCCAGAGTGTCGCCCTGTCGCATATTGTCAGCATTGCCACCCTTGATAAGTGTATCAGCCTTGGCAATGGCAAAAGTCTGTTCGTTCAGTTCCTGTCCGTAGGTAGTGATGTCGGCATCAGGATCTATCTCCAAAAGGCGGTCGCTCATGCACCCCAGCATCTGACTGGTGCCCATAGCCATATCGTAGATGGTGGCGGTGATTCCATCCTCTTCCAGACGCTCTTCATCTTCACCCACAAGCAGCTCTGTCATAAGATTGATAATGTCACGAGCGGTGAAGTGTGCTCCGGCATGTTCGTCATAACTCTCAGAGAACTTGCGTACCAATTCCTCGAAGATGTAGCCCATATCAACTGAACTCACCTTATCGGCACCCAAGTAAGCTTTCTCCGTACAGAACTCTTTGATGACTAGATAGAGAAGTCCATTCTCTGCCATCGTTTCAATCTCCTGCTGGAACTTCATGCGGTGTATCACATCGATGACATTCTCCGAGAAATGGTTCAGGTACGACTCGAAGTTCTCACGGATGTTCTCAGGGTCACTGAGAAGCGTCTCAAAGGTAAATGGTGAGAGGTTGTAGAACTTCTGTCCTGCGGCTTTCTCCAAGAATCCCTGCTTCACAGTAATGCCGTCCTCGTCGAGCTGTTTATTCATTTCGAGCACCTTTTGCTTGGTAGGTGCCAATGTGTCCTCGAAGCGTTTCACCACACACATCGGCAGTATGACGTTGCCGTATTCGTGCGGCTTATATACTCCCACCAGTTTGTCGGCAATAGCCCAAATCAAGTTGGCTTTCTCTTGAACATTGACTGTCGTCTGTTTCTGTCTATCTTCTGTACTCATATCTTACTTTTTTAACTTCTGTATTTAATTATCATGTGCAAAGATGAATTACATCTGTGCAGTCTATCTTCACAATCTGTAGATTTTTACGATTTCTTTATATTTTTCTATGATTTGATCACGAAACCACTCTGGAGATAGCACTTCAACTTGATTACCAAATGAGAAAATGTTTTGCTCCAGCTCGCGGTTTACACGTACATCAACTGAGAGGATTCCTTCATCTGCATTCACAATCTGTTGACTATGATGAATCGGTTTCGATACAACATAGGGGAATCGTTCCTTTGCAAACTTCAACACCACATGTTCAATATCTGGGTGTTTGCTGTCGTGTGTGACCCCAACTATGTCGTTGAAATAGTTCTCATAGTCAATTGTAGTATTCTCTTCGAATGGAACTTTTGCAATTGAAAACTTAACAATACGGTCAAGAGCTTTATTCACAGAACTCATTCCATATTCACCATGATCTTCTAATCCAAATATGAACCATCGAGTATTGTATTGTTTCAAATAATGCGGGTGGAAGACCATTGTCTGTTCCTCGCCTTTATATGGCCGGTATGTCATCAACAAAGGTTGGTGATTGAGTGTCGCATCAATCAGGTCAGAAAGGAACTCTATACCTTTAAGTAGCTCATTCTGCTCAAATGATACTACCTTTTCTCGATTGGCCTTGATACCAAAACGTAGTTCCAAGCTGGAAATGACCTCTTCCAGCCATGCATTCTTTGGACTACGGTAACGTCCAAGCATATCAATTGTAGAAAGGAGGTTCTTCACTTCTTCAACAGAAAGTTCATTGCTGAAGATGGAGAAACGAGGGTCTTCATAAGTGTAATAACACCGTCTTCCTTCAATAGGACGCGCTACAATGGGGGCATTGTAAGAAACCCGATCACGCATGTAAGTAATATCGGCTCGAATTTGACGAAGACTAACCGTTTTGCCATACATGTCGAGCAACGCCTCATTGACTTTGTCAACGAGGTCTTCAATCTCATAGCGTCGATGACGATCGCTAAAGCAGCGATCAAGTATCTGGTAACGCAAAAGCGCATTCTTATTGATAGGCATAAGTAGAGAGGATTTGTTGTTACTCTTGATTTTTGAGAATCGTAGAATCGTCCATGCGAACAAGGTCACCAATATCACATTTAAGTGCCTTTGCAATCTCAATCAGGCTCTCCAAAGTGGGCTGGGATGTATTTGTCACCCATCTGGAGATTGTGGCAGTGTCTTTATTAAGCATATCGCTCAATTCTTTGTTCGATACCATACGCTCTGCCATCACTACCTTAATTCGGTTCAACGGTTTACTGTCCATATACTTACATTTAATGATTATTGGTTGCAAAAATACAATTATTTACTGAGAAAACCGCTGATTACCGTACGAATTTCTCATTTTTCATGCAAAATAATTGATTATGGGGTCAATTTTTACTATTTCTTTGTATATTTGCAAATTGAAACTGACATCATTTGAAATGATGAAAGAAAAATGATAAGGGAGTGCATTTTCTTCAAACAATGAAGATAGGCTGCACAATAAGACTCTAAATTTGCGGCTGAAATTTCTAATATTCGCTCTTAAAACAAAAAAAGTATGGCAACATTAAGAACTTACAGGTGTGAATGTGGGTATGAGGTGCAAACAGAACCCACAGGCCATTATGGTCTTATGTCCGGAGAGTATTACAACTTTCGTTGTTCTAAATGCAAGCAGATAGTTTCCATTTCTGCTGATGACCTCGCCAGTCAGAGGTATTTCCCCACATGTCCCGAATGTGGTGCTAATAACGAAAAGATACACAACTGGAATCCCATCGAGGGACGCTGCCCCAAATGCGGCAAGAAGATGAAAGTGGTTCCAGGAATGATAATGATGGCAGATTAAAACTTCACAATTATGAGAAAAGCAGTATTATTTCTTTTATTGATTTCAGCAATCAATATAAATGCACAGACAGCAAAGACAACAACAAACGTAAAGGTCAACAAGCATGAGCAAAAAGTCGATTCTCTGTTATCCAAAATCGACACGCTGCTAATGATTAACAATCAGTTGCTGGAACACTTGGAGATAAACTCTTCCCTGAAAGAACGCTACAAGTTGTACCAGACTGAAAACATTTATACACTTTTGCAGTTGGATACTAAGACAGGAATGATTGAACAGGTTCAATGGTCTTTGGATTCTGACAATGAAGGAAGTGTTTCCATAAACTCTGATGACTTGACTTATGGCTACGGCTATGGCTCGGGATCATTTGAGTTATACCCAACAAAAAACATGTACCAGTTTATCCTTATTGACAAGACAACTGGCAAAAAATGGCATGTTCAATGGGGAATGGAAAGCAGTAAACGATGGATTAGAAGAATTTACTGATTACGCCACATAATGAAAACCTATCTTGAAATAAAAGTTCCTATTTCATTCGATGCTCCTTGGTTCTGCAAACTCAGAAAGGCATTGAATGATTTTCCTGTATATTGGCAAAACGGGTACTACCATATCACTATGGCCTTTCTTGATGAAACAAAGAATATACCTATGGTGGATGCCATTATGCACAAAAACCTGGACAATGCAAAAGCCGTTTCTATCACATTCGATAAGTTGGATGTGTTCTCTACTTGGAGCGGCTTGTTTATTGTTCACTTGACAGCAACCCGCATACCAGAGGTATTTCAATCTTTAGTTAATGAAATTCGGAATGAGTTAACTCTTACAGGTTCAAAAATCCAGTCCGACTTCCGATTACATGTCACACTGGGACGTTTATCCGAACCTAAAGCAGACGTGGATGACATCGGGTTTCTTATTGACGAGATAGACTTCTCTCCTTTGTCACTTACGCTTAATGAAGTGGAGTATAGAGAGTTCCGTGGAAGAAGTATATACAAGAACAAACTCAAATAATTACAAAAATCATGTCTTTATGAAAACAAGGTCAATTGCAATCTCATTGTTAG
>ODAI014260755.1_pt1 | contig 19286 bp, 14 predicted proteins | sample 1539321 | NCBI WGS metagenome assembly ODAI01 (sample SAMN02144231, study PRJEB22623) | gut metagenome | biome: sheep rumen | host: Ovis aries | place: New Zealand
ATAAAATCGGTGCTTATGGCAGTGAGGTCACACCCGTTCCCATTCCGAACACGGAAGTTAAGCTCACTCACGTCGATGATACTTGGCTGGTGACGGCCTGGAAAAGTAGATCAGCGCCGGTACAAATACAAAAGGACTGCAATTGCAGTCCTTTTTTCTTTTTTTAATATAATACAAAAAAGCGCACTTCACCGGACATAGTTATCCTGCGAAATACGCTTTATTACCATATGAAATTGTCGGCAGGGCAGAGTTAGTCTTTTTTACAATATATATATTAACTAAATATACACTGTTTCCCATACCCTTGACCCCCACACTTTTTATTTAAAAGGTACATACATTTTAACATTGTTTAATCATTATGTCAATACATTTTATATTTTTTCTCCCTTTTCATCAAAAAACAGGCGGACACTTTGTAGCATCCGCCTGCTTTGCTGATATTCGGTCTGTTCTTTTTTATCTATAAATTCAGCCTTTAAGAAGGCTCTTAAAGGCTTTTTTCAGTATAAAGGCCACACCGGGAGATTTCTTATGATAAAGAAGATCACAAGCAGGACTATGGATATAACTTCTGTTATATAGATAAATCGCTTGCCCTTGTCCAGTAACCAGAGAACGATGTCAAAGAGCCAGACGGGTGTGAGGCAGAATATTACCGGATTCCAGTAAAAGGCTTTTTTAAATTCGAGCCCGGCAAGACTCATACACATCCTTGAGATACCGCAGCCGGGACAATGGATATGCCCATGGCTTAATCTTCTCATAGGGCATGGGACCGACAGTCCTGTAGCTGTTATGAACAGATAGTAGCAGAATCCCAGCCCAAGTATCCGCAGGACTTTTTTTAGTTTTATCTTATTTATTTTCATACCAATATAAAAGAACTGCTCGTAATGAGCAGTTCATGTTATTAAGCAAGAGTGTTTATCTCGTTCTGCATAAGAGCGTATGCAACTATATTTAAGCCAAATACACTGAGTACAAGGTAGAGTACAGGAAGGCTTCCAGGAGCAAGTCCTCTTGAAGCACGAACACGCTCAAGTCTTTCACCCTGCTTATATGCCCAGTATAATGAGTAGATTCCGCAGGTTATGATACTAAGCAGGAACGCTGTACCGCCTGTTGTTGGCGAAGGCTCCTGTGAGAGTCTGTTTGTGTCATCTGTCAGGTTGATGAACCAGATTATTGCGTAGATACCGCAGGTGATTATGCTGAGTATGATGCAGGTAGCAATGGAACGTATCTGAACACCGGACATTCCGCTGCCCATATTATCTGGTCCACGGTAAGCATTTCCCTGGTTGTAACCGTTGTATCCGTATCCCTGCTGACCGTACTGCTGCTGGCCGTATCCATTCTGGCCATACTGCTGCTGGTTATACCCCTGCTGACCGTACTGCTGCGGCTGTCCGTAAGGAGACGGAGCGTTTGATGAATAGTTTTCTGCTGGTGAACCACAGTTAGGACAAAACTTACCGTTGAATTCACTTCCGCAATTACTGCAAATCATGGCTTTACCCCCAATATATTATTTTCTCAATTATACCACATATTTCCCCTCTTTTCAATATACGAATATTACAATTCCGACTTGTTCAAACTCGACTAATTGCATAATCTTGTATTCAATAGTAAACTGAGTAACCGTCTGCTGAGGAATTTTCCACAGCGTTTATCTGTTTTTCGATTATGTCCGCATCCTCTATCCATTCAAGCTCACCGGCAGCTCCGGCCCATTGGTCTTCTTTTCCGGTCTTATATCCGGCAAGACCTATTATCAGAGAAACTCCGCTGCTGCCGCGGATATCCTCCCATTCACGGAGAGTCTTTTCAAAGGGAGCGGTCTCATTCCGGAAGCCGAAATAGATCTGCGGAAGTATGTAATCGCAGTAGCCTTTTTGTCCGGCCCATAATCTTACATCAGCATATTGTGAATCGTAATTTGCGGGAATGCTTCCCTGCGGGCTTATCCCGAAAAGTATCCTGTCATCCCCGGCTTTTACGGTATCATATATCCCTTTTACCATTTCTGTGATATTGCTTAGCCTCCATTTATCAAGGTCAGAGCTTCCGGAAGCAGCAAAGGCTTCACCGTCAAAATCCGGAGAGACAGTGGGATAGAAGTAGTCGTCGATATGTATACCGTCAACGCTGTAGTTATCAAGGATCTCACTGACCTCACGGTTTATCAGCTCCCGCACCTCCTTGTAGGCCGGTACAAGATACCAACGCCCGTTTACGAGCTTTGCATATTTCTGCTGATCTGCCCATTGCCTGGTGATATAGCTCTCTGGGATATTCTTCATATCCTCCTCTGTCTGAAGGCGGAGAGGATTTATCCAGGCATGGATAGAAAGTCCCAGGCTGTGAGCCTCATCCACCATTATTTTCAGAGGATCATATTCGCCGTCCAGGGCAGCTCCGGGTGGAAAGAGTGAGGAGCTGTAGTAAGCATCTCCGGTAGGGCGGACATGGACGTAGACGGTATTTACACCATCCTCTGCGGCCTGAGAGAATCTATCTCTGACAGCACTGCGGAACTGTTCAGCTGACCGTCCTGTCATTAGTTCAGGGTATTCAAGATAGGGCAGCCAGCGTCCCGTCTGCCGTTTAAAGTTTATGGGAGACCTGCTGTCAGCCACTTCATTTGCCGGCGGCTGACTTTCCTGAACCAGTGGCTCTGTGGAGAGCAGGCTTGTCTCCTCAGAAGATACAGGCTGTGCCGAGCAGGAGAAAAGTGCGGGGATAGCAAGGAGCAGAATCAATCGTTTCATATGTTTCACCTCAGTTTTATTATATGTCAGGCATGGCCGCAGTATGACGATTTTTGCGATGGATACTCCCAATTGAGCCCTTGATTTTTTTGCCGGTATGAGGTATAATATTAAAGCAATACCCGAAAGGAGATACATATGAATAAAAAGGAAACAGCAGAGATCAAAAAGAATTTTTCTGATAAGAGCGGATTTTTTATAATGGAGCGTGTACTCACAGCTTTTATCGATGCAGAGAAGAATCTGAGATATCATCATACAAGTTCATGTCTTACCATGCCTGTTGAGGAGCACGATGTCTATGACGAGACTCTGAAAAAGGTGCTGAATACAAATGTGGGAAAGTCTTTTGTGGAATATGAGTTTCCCAATGAGGCATATGAGGAGGGCAGGCCTCAGAACATACTCTATACACTTCTCACCTCAGAGCTGAAGGATGATATTGTCTGTGAGGAGTTCCTCAATCACATTGCTGACCGCATAGCTATAGAAGGACCTATCGCAGTCATTACCGCATACTGCACATATACAGTCCGCAAGAAGGACAAGAACGATGAATTTGCCGATGGTGAGGATGAGATATACCGCTATCTTCTCACAGCCATATGTCCTGTTAATACATCCAGCGACGGATTTGTTTTTGATTCATTCAACAACGAGATAACAAAGAAGCTCAATACAGAGCTTATAATCAGCAAGTCCCCCTCAGACGGCTTCCTTTTCCCTGTATTCAGCAACAGGAGCAGTGACATCAACCATGTGATGTACTATTCAAAGAATGCAAAGCAGCCGAATATCTCTATCATAGAGGAGGTCCTTGGATGCAGCTTTGTAATGTCTGCTGACAATGAAAAGTCAAGCTTCCAGAGTATTCTGAAGTCGGTAGTGGGCGATGATCTTGACTACACTCTCATAAAAACTGTAAACGATAAGATACAGGAGGTAGTTGAGGAAAGCAAGGACGATACTGACAATGCAGTTATCGAGCCTCTTCAGATAAAGGAGATACTCAGCGATATAGGTCTTCCTGAGGAGAGAGTCAACATGGTCGAGCCTGTCTATGAGAAGGTCTGCGGAAAAGCTCCTCTCACAGCGGCAAATCTTGTTGAGAACAAGACAGTTCTCGTTTCTCCGGGAATAACAGTCAATATCAAGCCCTCTGCTGCGGACAAGGTGAGAACAAGTGTTATTGAGGGCAGAAGATGTCTGCTTATCGATATCGATGATCCGACTATAGAGATAAACGGTCTGCCTGTTACTCTTAATTGATGAATAAAAATTAAGGGAGACTTCTTTTAAAGAGAGTTCTCCCTGCACAGCCTTATAAAAAACCGGCATCCTGTTGATCCAGAATGCCGGTTTGATTTTTTATCAGAATGTACCCATCGCCTTTTTGACCGTCAGGATACGAAGGACGCTTTCATTTATCCTTTCCTCGGAGATCTCTCCGCTTTCGACAGCTTTGCATACTGTATCCACAGCATCATTAAGGTCAGCAGGGAGAAGTATCAGATCGGTACCGGCCTTTATGGAGGCTGCGGCAGCTTCTCCGGATGAATACTTTTCTGTTATGACATCATCGCTCATATTTCCGCTTATAATGACACCGTTGAATCCGATATCATTCCTGATGCAGCTCACAGCTTTAGGAGAAAGGTCTGCGGGGAGGCTGTCGCCGAATCCTGAGACTCTCTGATGTCCCATACTGATGAAGCTGACACCTTCTTCAACAGCGGCCTTGAAGGGAAGGAACTCCACAGCCCGGAGCTGCTTGAGTGTTCTTCCGGAGCGCATTTCCGTACCCGGGAAGTTTCCGGCGGCAGCATAAACTCCAGATTCCTTAAGTCCACGGATCATATTTTTTACAAGCTCTGCGGTGATATGCTCATCAGAGCTGTAGCCGCTGCTGCTAAGATCGGCAGGCGGAGCAAGATTGAGCTTGAAGCCCAGCTTGCTGAGATCGGTACCCATAGTTTTTCCGATGGAGTAAACGTGTTCAGGATCATTTTCACGGCCGTAAACAGCAGGCTCATAGAAGCCTGAGGTCAGGAGCTTTTCAGATACGGGAGAGGCATCTCCGCCCTCTTCCCGGACAGCAGTCATGGGTCCGATGCCGCAGGACTGATCCAGATATACGGATATATTTGCCAGAAGAGCGGCAAGCTGTTTTTTTGAAGTAAGATTATCCTCTGTAAAAATAATGCCTCCCACCGGAGTATCTGCCAGGGTACGCTTCATCGTGGTGTTTGCTGCGGTGGCTTTTTTAACACCTGAGAGCTGATCCGGTGAAGCTATGAACATCTGGGAGACCTTCTGGCGGAGCGTAAGCTTTTTAAGCTGATCTGCCGGTGATATTCCCTGATATGTTGTGACCGTGGCTGTTGTAACAGTTGCAGGAGCAGTCTGGCTGAGTCTGGTGGTAGTAGTCTGCACGGAGGTACTTTTTACAGCAGCAGTAGTGGTTACTGTTCTGAAAGTGCCTGTGGCAGCAGTGATATGCGTAGTTACCGCAGCGGAAGTTCCTGAAACGGTAGTATGAGTTCCCGTCAGAGTAACGACCTGTGCTGTTGTAACAGTTCTTATTCTTGGAGCAGGACTTGCAGAGGCTACATAGACATTTCCTCTCCGCTTTGCCATGGTGGTAGTGGTGAGAAGAAAGTCCGGGGTATAAGTGGTAGTACTGGGAGTCCTGAAATTGTTGTAGTCATAGTCGTCATATTCCTCAGGCATTTCCTCTGCCTGAGTTGTAGGCGTTATTTCGATGATACCATCCGGGGCACTGTCTTCGCTTTCGTTAGCTCTGCCGCAGCCCGACAGCATGACGCAGCAGCTCATGAGAATGAGGGCGAACCTCTTGAATGCATTCATGAATACTCCTCCTTTAAAATAAAAGGGAAAAGCGCTGATATTGCCTCCGGGAAGGCGGTAAGTCTATCCTCAGAGGGCTTCTTTTATGGCATTTTTAGCCTTTGTGACTATCGTTCTGTCGTTTTCGTATGAAAGTATATTTGCTGCATAGGATATATCGACCCAGCGTATCTCAGAGATCTCGTCCTCCTGCGGCACAAAGTCAACGTTTTTGGCTTTTGCAAGAAAATAGACGACTACCTTCATAGTGTCCTTTTTTGGAGAGTAGGTGACGGTCTCACGGAATGTGGGATCTATTATCACATCGATAGAAGTCTCCTCCATGATCTCACGGCGGGCAGTTTCGACCTCAGTTTCGCCGGCCTCAACATGACCCTTGGGGAAGGACCAGTGTCCGCTGTTGATATGCTTTATAAGGAGTATCTCGGTGTTCCCATGAAATTTACGGTACACTATTGCACCGCATGATTTCTCGTGAAGCATAAATGATCCTTTCTTGCCGCTGATGCGGCATAATGCGGAAGAGCCATAAAGGCTCCCCATGTAGTTTCACAATTATTATAGCATAATTTGTGAAATTTGTCCATAGCAAAGCGGATAATTTTTGATTACAGATTCTTACATTCCGACATTTATTTGCTTAGTGCAACAATAGGAATAAGTATTTGACAAATCCTGAAAGTTGATATATAATAAGTATTTAGACGAAAAGAAGATCATAGGAGGATCAATATATGATATCCGAGGAATACAAAAAATATGAGATAATAGATGCTCATGCACACATTTTCCCAGAGAAGATAGCAGAGAATGCTACGCTGAACATCGGACACTTTTATGACATACCGATGACAGGCTGCGGATTGAGCGATAAGCTCATCGAGAGCGGAAAGAAGATCGGCGTATCACGCTATCTGGTCTGCTCCACAGCTACATCACCGAGACAGATAAGCTCTATAAATACATTCATTGCAGGAGAGTGCAGGCTGCATCCGGAGTTTTACGGCTTCGGAACCACGCATCCCGATTCTGAGGATATAGAGGCTGACATAATTCAGATAGAGGAGCTGGGACTTAACGGAGTCAAGCTTCACCCGGATTTCCAGAAGTTCGATGCAGATTCCCCTGAGGCTTTCAAGATATACGAGATAATACAGGGCAGGCTGCCTCTGCTTATACACTGCGGAGACAACAGATATGATTATTCTGCGCCTGAAAGAATAAAAGCCATCCACGATAACTTCCCTCGTCTCCAGCTTCTTGCCGCACATCTTGGCGGATATCAGCGCTGGGATGATGCTGAGAAGTGTCTCCCGGGCCTTCAGAACGTTCGCTTTGACGTCAGCAGTTCACTGGCCTTCCTCAGCCCTGAGAGAGCTGCCCGCATCATCAGGAAATATGGTGTTGAGAATTGCTTCTTCGGTTCAGATTTCCCTATGTGGAGCCACGAGGATGAGCTGGAGAGATTCCTTGCTCTTGGTTTTACCGAGAAGGAAAATCAGATGATACTTTCTGAAAACTTCAAAAACTTCCTGAACGTGAGATAAAAAATACCGCTCTTTTACCGATAAGAAGTAAAAGAGCGGTATATTATTTTATGCTTCGGAGAACTGAGACTTATCAACTCCGCAGAGAGGACATTCAAAGTCATCGGGGAGATCCTCGAACTTAGTGCCGGGAGCGATACCGTTATCGGGGTCGCCCAGCTCCTCGTCGTACTCCCATCCACAGACGTCACAAACGTATTTTGCCATTTTCAACCCTCCTTTTCCCAGACTTCCTGTCTGTTATTTATATCCTTCGCAGAGCGGTATCCCACTGATACCGCCCGGACTGACCGTCAGTTAAGTTCGTTGCCGCTCTTCTCGCCGTTTGAGAATGCCAGCAGATTTGCTACTGTGGTCTCAGCGATATTGTTGAGCGCTTCCTCAGTGAGGAAGGCCTGATGAGAGGTAACTATGACATTTGGCATGGATATCAGTCTTGCCAGAACATCGTCAGCTATGATATGGCCGGAGAAATCGTTGAAGAAGACATCGCCTTCCTCCTCGTACACGTCAAGGCAGGCAGCTCCTATCTGCCTGGATTTGATCCCCTCCAGAAGCGCTTCTGCGTCGATAAGTGCACCTCTTGAGGTGTTCAGCAGGACGACTCCCTTTTTGAGCTGTCCCACAGTTTCATGGCTTATCAGATGATAGGTATCCTCGGTAAGGGGACAGTGGAAGGAGATTATATCACTGCGGCTGAAGAGCTCATCGAGTTCAACGTAATCGATACCGCTGTCCTTTGCGGGAAATTTATCATAAGCGATGATCTTCATGCCGAATCCACGGCATATATCGATAAAGATACGTCCTATTTTTCCTGTGCCCACAACTCCCACGGTCTTGCCGTGAAGGTCAAAACCGGTGAGGCCGTTGAGTGAGAAATTGAAATCACGGGTGCGGATATAGGCCTTGTGTATACGTCTGATAGATGTGAGCAGCAGAGCCATAGCGTGTTCAGCTACAGCATAGGGCGAATAGGCCGGTACCCTCACAACAGTTATCCTGTCCTTGGCATAGGCGATATCCACGTTATTGTAGCCTGCACATCGAAGAGCGATTATCCTGACTCCCAGCTCGCAAAGTCTGTCGATAACAGCTGCGTCAACAGTATCGTTGACGAATACGCAGACAGCCTCGCAGCCCTTTGCAAGGTCGGCGGTATCGGCATTGAGCTTAGTCTCGTAGAATTTGAACTTCATCCCGTGCTTTCCGCCGTATTCCTCAAAGCCGGCAACATCGTAATTCTTGGTGTCGAAAAAGGCTATTTTCATGTGTTTTCTCCTTTTTTGCCGGACATCTCCGCCATTTTATCAAGTATGATATTTGCGGCATCGAATTTGCTCATTAGCTCCAGTTCATCGCAGCGGTCATTGGTGATTATGGTGATTATATTTGTATCCGTACCAAAGCCTGCGCCGGACTGCTTTATTGAGTTGGCACAGATCATATCACACTTTTTGGATTCAAGCTTCTTGCGTGAATTTCCGATGACATTGTCTGTCTCCATAGAGAATCCGCATACGATCTGTCCGAAGTGGCGGTGTTCGCCGATATATTTCAGGATATCCTCAGTGCGTTTGAGTGGGATGCTCATATCGCCGTCGGACTTCTTTATCTTTGAGTCTACATATTCAGCCGGAGTATAGTCTGCCACAGCGGCGGCTTTTATAACGAAGTCGCAGTCATCCAGACGCTCTTTTACGGCATTGAACATATCTGCGGCTGATTTGACCGGCACCACATTGACGAACATGGGAGGAGCTACCTCGGTGTGAGCGGCAACTACAGTAACATCTGCTCCACGGAGCATTGCAGCTCTTGCCATAGCAAAGCCCATTTTTCCGCTTGAATGATTGGTTATGAAGCGGACAGGATCAAGGCTTTCACGGGTAGCGCCTGCGGTGACGAGGACCTTCTTTCCGGCAAGATCCTTCTCAAATGCGGCTTCACGGAGGATATACTCCAGAAGAGTATCTTCATCCGGCAGCTTTCCGTCGCCGATATCACGGTTTGCAAGCATACCATTTACCGGTTCTATGATCTCATAGCCGAATTTCCTCAGCTTGTTGATATTGTCCTGAACTATGGGGTTGTGGAACATATTGTGGTTCATGGCCGGAGCAATGATCTTTTTGCAGGTGCAGGCCATAACAGTTGTAGTCAGCATATCGTCTGCGATGCCGTTGGCTATCTTGCCGATAACGTTGGCAGAGGCGGGAGCTATCATGACTACATCAGCTTTTTTGGCTATGGAAACGTGTTCTACGCTGTATTCAAAATTCCTGTCGAAAGTATCTATAAGGCATTTGTTCTGAGTAAGAGTCTCGAAGGTAAGCGGGTGGACGAAGTTTAGCGAATTGGGAGTCATTGCAACGTGTACCTCAGCTCCGAGCTTAGTGAGCATACGGGCAAGGTTGCAGATCTTATATACGGCAATTGAGCCTGTGACTCCGAGAAGAACGGTTTTCCCTTTAAGCATAGTGTACCTCCTTGAATGATAAGATCTCCTGAATGGGAGCAGATCGTTGATCTGCATATCTGCAAGGACATTATACCATATATTTGTGAAAAAATCTATAGCTTTTTTTATAAAAATATGGTATAATGGCTTTGATAACAATCAAGGAGGTCGATGTAATGCTTTTAGCTGTAGATATCGGAAATACAAATATAGTATTCGGCTGTGTGTCCGAAGACGATGAGGTGGTGCTTTTTGAGCGTATATCCACTAATCACAATGCCACTGCCGCAGAATACGCTTCAATAATAAAAAATATCTTTGAGATGAACGGCTTCAACATCGGTGATATTGACGATGCAATAATGTCATCGGTAGTACCGTCTGTGACAAATACTGTCCGTGAGGCTGTAAACAAGCTCTTCCATGTGGAGGTAATGCTTGCAGGCCCCGGAGTCAAGACAGGTCTCAATATACTTATAGATAATCCTGCGCAGCTTGGCAGCGATCAGGCTGTAGATGCAGTTGCTGCTATAAATCAGTATCCTGTTCCCCTTATTATAATCGATATGGGAACTGCGACAACGGTATCAGTAGTTGACAGGAACAAGAACTACCGAGGCGGACTTATAATGACCGGTATGGCAGTTGCAGCTGATGCTCTTATTGCAAGAACAGCTCAGCTCCCAAAGGTAAACTTTGAAGCTCCTTCACATATCATCGGAACAAACACTATCGACTGCATGAAGAGCGGTTTCCTCTATTCCAATGCCTGTGCCCTTGACGGAATAATCCAGCGTATAGAAGAGGAGCTGGGTGATAAGTGTACGGCAGTAGCTACAGGAGGACTCTCCGAGCTGGTAGTGCCTCTCTGCAAGAAGGAGGTCATTCTCGACAGCAACCTTCTTATCAAGGGTCTTGGTATAATCTACAGGAAAAATAAGAAGAAGTGATTCTTGCCTGACCTGAAAAGCATTCTCTGATAAAAATAAGGTTACCGAGCCAACTTACTGGTCCGGTAACCTTTTTTGTTCCGCCGCAGGTTTTCCTGCGGCGGTCTGTGTTATTATTAAACGTTAGGATCAAAATTCTTGGGGTCAAGTGAGGGGAACTTTTTCAGGAGCCATTTCTGTATGTAGAGTGCATCCTGTGGAGTGATACCGCTGGTGCTGTTCTCATATACGTTGGCATTGGCCTGTCCCTTCTCTGTGATATGACCCTGCTCATTAGAGTCAACTCCGTACTTGTCAGCATTGGATATGGACTGCATTACGAGAACTGCGTCATTCATCTTTACATTTCCGTCGCAGTCTGCATCGCCCCATACTCTGTCTGGATCGGGCTGAGGCTCAGGAGCTGTGGTAGTGGTAGTAGGCTTGGGAGAAGTTGTTGTAGTAGTTGTTGTGGTGGGCTTGGGAGCGGTAGTTGTAGTTACCTTAGGCTCATCAGAAGTTCCGCCCATGCCGTCAGCAGATGTGCCGTCTGGCTCCTCACCGTAGTAGAGCTTGCCGTTGATGTAAACGGGAACATATGGTGATATAACGCCCTTTGCAGAACCGTCCGCACCTACTGTGGACTTGCCCAGAGCCTTTGCAGAGAAGTCGTTGGATGAATCCCAGCCGCTGCCGTAATCGGGCATTACAAATGCGATAAGCTCCTCACACTGCTGCTGTCCCTCCGAGATAGGAAGAACTACACGACCGTCGGGGAATTTTACCTCGATGTAGTAGATATTGCCGCTGTACTTGATAGGCTTTGAGATCTCAGCAGCCTTATAGCCCTTGCCTGCGTACATACTGCCTGCCTGGTCTCTGTCGCAGCGGATAACCAGATCCTCAGGATTCTTGCCTGCTGCGATGACCTCACTGAGATCCATATAGTATCTGAATGAAAGATTATCCTGAACTCTTGCAGGCCATGCAGAGTGGTTTGTCATCTTGAAGCTGACTGTCTGTCCGCTGGAATCACTGCCCTTTGAGAGCACCTCAACGTAGAACTCAGGACCATCGTGCTTTTCTGGCTGAGGGAATGAAGGATCCTTTGTACCGCCGTACTTGTCGATCATCTTACAGAGCATAGCTGTGAAGCCTGCGTTATAGTCTGTAGCCACCTCGTTGTTGATATAGTCATCTCGGCTGTCCTTATAGGAACCGTCCTGGTTGGGGCCTCCTACGAGAGCGCCGTAGAGGATATGACGGGTGTAGGTAGGATCATATACAGAGTTCTTCCATGAGCCGTGAGCTGTACGGTGGTGGGGATTCTGAGGATAGTCGTTGCCGAATCCGATGAGATAGCTGCGCTTGTCAGGGTTGTCACCAAGAGCGTAGTTTACCTGAGTTTCTGCGAAATCTGTATAAGCTGCAGCCTCTGACTTGAGGACTGTATCAGCTGCAACTGTTGCGATGAAAGCTGCTGCGTTAGCATATCTGAGGCTGCCCCAGTTGTTCAGCCAGCGGAGTCCGCCGGGTATCTTCACTGCTTCGTCGCCGTTTACCCAGCGGTCGCAGTGCTTCTTGACGTGCTTGATAGCGTCAGCGTCATTTGTATTTATAGCGTAGAGCAGCATAGCGCCCTGGAGGTTATCGTCCCAGCAGTGGCCCCAGCCGTAGGCGATAACGTCGCCCTCGCCGCGCATTTTGTCCAGCTTGGGGATAAAGCTCTTTGCATCTGCAAGGTACTTATCATCGCCTGTTGCGATATACAGCCAGTTTGCAGCGTAGAAGAGCTGGTCGTAGCAGTGGTTAGATCTGTAGAAGCCCTGTGCGTCGCTGTCATTGTATACCTCGTCGTTGGGTGATGACTTGGCAAGCTCATACATACTGTCTGCGTGTTTGAGGTATTCAGCCTTCTTTGAAGCTGAGATAGTGCCGTCAAGTGCAGCTGCACCTGATGCAAGAGCCGCAGCCATTTCGCCTATAACTGCACAGCAGCCCTTTGATCCTACCAGAGCTTCACGGGACTCGGCAATTGTATGGGAATTGTCCTCCATACCGTACTCAAGCAGTTCAACGGGGCCCCACCATGTGTGGTCGTGCTTACCGATACCTACCTGATAAACTACCTCAGTGCCCTTGTCACATTTAACGAGATAGTCCAGAACGAATTCCAGATTGTTTTCATATGTTGTTTTCAGTCCTGCCTTCTCAACACCGTCGGGATACTGATAAAGTCCCCATGCCAGCATAGAAGCTGAATAAGCCATAGGAAGGTTGAACTTTACATGGTCTCCGGCATCGTACCAGCCGCCGAGAACGGGGTCCTGCATAGTGGAGTCTGATCTCCACTCAACACGGTTCCAGTCGGGCAGAGGTCCTGCCTGCTGTACCTCATAGAAGTACAGAGATTTATCCAGCGCATCTACATAATTGAACTCTGATGTTGCAGCATTTATTGTCAGAGGTGCTGAAACTTTGCCGACAGTGCCCAGTGAACCAGCCAGCATAACTGCTGATACCAGTCCGCTTGTAATTTTTTTAAGCATAGCAATACTCTCCTCTCATAATTATTCAGCCATAAGGCTGTCCCTCACGAGTATACATAACTATACATAATTAATTATGCCATATTATTCACAGATTGTCAAGAGCAAAGGCAGAATACCGGCGCATTTCCGCAATTATTGCAATGTCGGTCAAACTTTGTTCCGCATATCAGATGTCAGAAAATACCTCAGACTTTTTGCAATGGTTTCTTCTGTCTATCACATAATACACATAATCGGCCTATATAATATAAACCATAGCAGAGGTGCTCTGCTACTGACAATGCAATCTTCAATTTTCATATAAACCACCCTAAAAAGGCATCAGCGGCCGGAGTTCTTCTTCGGCCGCTGATGTTGTTTTTACATAAAAATGAGGGAGGGCTCTTCTGAGAAAGAGTCCTCCCGTTTTGCTAAGTATTCATCCTGAACTATCGATGCTGTTTCCGGCCTGTTCAGCTGTTTGCATTGAGACTGAAAATATTTGTCTCGCCGTTCTGACCTCTTGTGAACAGAGTTGAACCGTTTATTACAGGGAAGGAGATATAGCCGATATCCGCATATATCTTACCTGTGTTATTATCCGGATCGATAATAACGAGGTGGTTGTCAGCATCGGTACAGTAAAGGCTGTTTCCAGCGATATTTGTATGCTTGGTGTACTCATCCCTTATGAGGATCAGGTCTGAGCCGTTGGTATTTATAGAATACAGCCAGCGCTTATCCCTGTCTGAGCTGAAATAGATCCTTCCGCCGGAGATACATAGGTCTGAGGTCTGGTCTGAAACAAGAGTCCTATTGCCGCTTCCGTCAACAACCATGACGTCAAGTGAGTAATTGTTGTCGTAGTTGACGTAGTATATATTTCCGGCATAAACGCTCATATACCAGGCTTTTACCTGGCGGAGCCTTGTATATCCGGAGCCGTCAGGCTTCATGCGGCAGATGTAGTTTGTATTGTTGTCGACTTCTGAGAAATACAGCCAGCCGTCGTAATATGTCAGCTCATAGCAGTATGCGCTGCGGATGATCCTGAAATCGGAGCCGTCTCTCTTTACGGCGCAGATGCAGTTATCTGCGGTGCCGTTGGAGAAATAGATATCATTGCCGATGAAGTTCATATAATGCGCTCCGTAATTGCCTATTACAGTGGAGCGGCCGTTCTTTACGGAATAGAGCTTTTCGGTATCGGAGTAGTATATCTTATCTCCGTCAGAGCAGGCATATCCGCCGTTGACGATATTTGATTCGCCGTCGTCTCCGCTGCTTTCAAAGCTTGGTATCGTCACCTTTTCCTTGACATTTATATCAGCTCTGGCTTCTGCAGCCGGATTGTCTGACATAGAAACGATTATATAGCATTTACCGCTTCCGACTGCGGTCACGAATCCGAATTCATTTACGGTGGCCACTGACGGGTCAGTAGAGCGCCAGATTTCGTCCTCAGCATCGGAGCCCTCCGGGTACTGTTCGATTATTACAGAGGCAGTATCACCGACCTCAAGGTCAAAGCTGTTCTGGTTGAGGACTATGGTAGTATCACGGGTAGTTGTAACAGCAGTAGTTGTTGAAGCTGCGGTGGTAGTCTGTGTAGTCAGCTCTTCCGTGGCAGCCGGAACAGTGGTAACTGCTGCCGGACGTGATGAAGATGAAGAGTCCTTATCACTGCTGCCGCCGTCGTCATTATCACGGACCATAAGGAATATGATCGTTCCGAAAATTGTGATTATCAGCAGTATTGAAAGAGCAATGAGTATCTTTGCAGCTGTTCCGGAGCTTTCCTTTTCAGCTGGCGGAGGAGCCGGCTTTCTGTAGTGCTGAGCCGGAGGCTGTCCGTATACTGTATTATATCCTATATTCTGAGCAGGTCTGCTCTGAGCGTATTGATTCTGAGCAGGCTGCTGGACTGGCGTATTTGAAGGAGCCGGATATCCGGCGGCAGGACTGCCGTACACATTTGCGCCGTTGTTCACAGCGGCAGCTGTTCCTGCGAATACTGTTGCATTAGTGGCTGAGGCCGGGAGCTTTCCCACATTCTTCAGGTCATTGAGCAGGTCGCTCATGCTGTGGTATCTGTCACTTGTATTGAACGCACAGGCCTTGAGTATCACTCTTGCAAAGCCGGGAGAAGCGTTTTTCGGCGGCGGTATGACTTCTCCGTTCATACGTCTTTCTATTGCCTCTTCCGGCAGACAGACGTCGCCGAAGGGGAACTGATAGTCATTCATCAGGCAGTAGAGTGCGATACCGAAGGAGTAGATATCAGCCTGTTTGGTATAGCCGTCTGTTCCGTAGCGGGCATAGTAGATCTCCGGGGCGATATATCCCTCGGTTCCGGCAAAGGAACGGGCGGACACAGATTTCTTGGAGATATTGAAGTCTCCCAGCTTATAGACGCCGGAATCAGATACGAAGAAGTTTCCGGGCTTTATATCACGGTGTATGACACCGAGGTCATGGGCAGCTTTTATGCCGCTTCCGATATCGGAGGCAAGCTTCATAACATTTTTTTCGGAGCAGTCGAATCTGCGCTCCTTCATAAGCTTCTGAAGGCAGGTGAGGTACTCCATGCGTATGAGCATATAATATCCGATCTGTCGGCCTTCATGTATGAGAGGTTTTATCGTCTCATCCTCATACAGTACGATGTTTGGCGAGCTTCTGAGCTTATACATGATAGTTGTCTCATTTTCGGCTTCAGCACGCTTTTTTTCGAGGTAGTCCCTGCGTCTTTCCTCATCGACGTAAACGGACTCATCAGCAAAGATAGGTTCTATTTTCAGTGCAGAGACGTCCACACGGTTCTCACGTCTCGCCTCTATGCGGTAGACTACACTTGAGGCTCCGCTGCCTATCTGGTCTTTTATGTACCAGTTGTCCCAAAGGGGCTCTTTTATCTGGTCACGGATTATTTTATGTATATCATTCATATCGGCACCTGAACACAGCTCCGCAGAAACGGAGTTATTTATCCTCATTGAATCGTAATACATTATAACATATTTTTCCGTTCAAATCAAGTATATAAGAATTCATTTACAGTATTCAGCATTATAACACGCTGAAAAAAGGGGGATTTGTGAAAAATCAACCTTGATTTGACATATAAAGTATGATATAATATTTATTATTGGAATATTTAGCTGTCAGACCGTCCCTGCGAATTTCAGGGCTGGGTCAAATGATAAAGATATGTACCGGGGTGACCGGATACTTACAGGTGATAAAAACTGGAGGTGCTCAGATGGCTGATATCAAATCTATCTTGGCGGAGATCAAACAGCCCTTGTGGGATAACTGGTATATTGTAGGTGAACTGGGTTCAGGCGCATCAGGAGTTGTTTACCGTATTGAAGCAAAGCGTGAGAACCGTACAGATGTTTCTGCGCTTAAGGTGGAGCCTATAACTCTTGAGGAGGTGCTGTACAGCGATCCGGAGAAGAGAGCTTCGATCCTGGAGAAAAAGCGCCAGGCAGCGGTCAACGAGACCAGCATAATGTATAAATTGAAGAAGTGCCCGTATATCGTGGGATATGAGGACGAGAACATAGTCAAGCTCGAAAATACTGAGGGCTATGTCCTGCTGATACGAATGGAGTATCTTACCTGTCTTCAGGACCTGGTAAAGCGTGGAGGCTTTGACTGCTCAGAGGCAAATGTGCTTAAGCTTGCTATGGAGATAGGAAGCGGCATACAGGCTGCTCATAATCAGGGAGTCATACACCGTGATGTGAAGCCGGCTAATTTTTTTGTATCCGATGACGGCACATATAAGCTGGGCGACTTCAATATCTCAAAATCGACCGTTGCTGCACGTTCATTTGCCGGAACTGAGGGATATATCGCCCCTGAGATCTATAAGGCAAAGCAGAGCGTGGACAATACATATACAAAGCAGGCAGATATATATTCATTCGGAATATGTCTCTATCAGCTCCTTAACGATTTCTGCTTCCCATTTGAGGAGAACTGTCTCGCAGAAGAGGCCATAGACCGCAGAATGAACGGCGAGCCTCTTCCTCTGCCGAAGAATGCCTCCCCGGAATTCGGAAGGATAATCCTGAAGGCCTGTGCATATGATCCTGCAATAAGATATCAGACTATGGACGATTTCCTTGCAGACCTGAGAAAATACAGCTTCTCTTCCGGAAATCAGAACTCCGTTCCCGTAATGGGCGGCGGCACTTCACTTAATAGCTCCTTCAGCAGGGTACAGCCTGCAAGCAGTGTGCCTCCCGTTCAGCAGAACAGCTTCAGCAGAGGAGTCCCTCAGAATCCCTTCAGTCAGCCGCAGGCTGTACAGGGCGGAGCTCCGTCCCGTATGCCGGAGGGAACTACATATGCCGGTCAGTCTGTACATACAGCTTCCGGCGCAGCCGCAGTCAAAAAGAAGAGCAAGCTCCCGCTTGTTCTTGGACTTATCGCACTTCTTGCTGCTGCAGGCGGTATCACCGCATTCTTCCTCCTCAAGGACAAGGATGACGACAGCGGAAGCAGAAAAAAATCTGTAGATCACCCGTCTGATGCAGTTGAATTCGACGGACATTACTATAAATACTTCGATTCCCATATGACATGGAAGGATGCAGAGGCATACTGTGTCGAAAATGGCGGTCATCTTGTTTCAGTGAACAGCAGTGAGGAGCAGGAATTCCTCACAGACCTTACCAGAAATGAGAGCGAAGAAGTCGTTTGGGTAGGTGCATACCGTGTAATGGACGATATGGATACATGGTACTGGACTGACGGTACTGATTTTGACTACACAAACTGGGCAACTATAAGTGTTTATGGTACTACATTGAGCTTCCCGGCAAATTATTTTGGAAAATGCTATTATGCCCTATATTACAATGACGATGAAATTGAAGGCATGGACCGGGGCTCATGGATGGATATGAACAATACACTTTCTGAAGACGGAGGTAGTGATATCGATACCGCAGGCTTCGTTTGTGAGTGGCAGTGAGGTGACAGCTATGGATAATAAAACAGTTTATTACAGACCGCTCCCGCCTAAGCCGGCCACTCTGCTTCTGCTGGAGCCCAATGACTCCGTAAGGGTAGTGACCCTTGAAGGCGATATGAAAATGGGACGTGACGTACAGGGAAGTATGTGCGATATAAAGCTTCGCTCATGCATAGCATCCCGTGACCATGGAGATTTCATATTTGCAGACGGAGCATACCACTACCGTGACAACAACAGCCTTAACGGCACCTTCTATAATGGAGTAAAGCTGGAGCAGATAAATGAGAGAGGCTCCAGAGCAGTAAGGCTTCAGGACGGCGATGTCCTCAGGATAGACCGCAGGAATCTGGATGAGCCCCATCCGGACGCTGTTGCCGCAATATTCAGCACTACCTTCAATGCTGATGAAAAGTGGAACAGGTATTCTCTCAGGGGACAGAGTATTGTCCCGATAGGAAGAAATATCACCAGCGGCATATCTCTTACAGACTTCATGGCTTCAAGAAATCATGCCTCACTGGTGCTTATGCCGGGAGGACGCTGGAAAATAGTGGATAACGGAAGCACAAACGGTGTTGCCGTAAACAAGAATGCCATAACCGGCGAGAGACTGCTGGACCCTTTTGATGTTATCCGCATAGCTAATACAACTCTCATTTTCCTTGAGGATGAGGTAATATTCAACGCTGTCCAGCCCAAGCCTCAGAAAATAACCGAGAATCAGAGACAGGTCATTATGAACGTCAATATCCAGAGGGCGACTACCTCCGGTATTTTCCGCAAAAGAGACCTTCTCCGTGATATCCGCCTTGATGTGGAGTCCGGTGACTTCATTCTTATCCTCGGCGGTTCAGGTGCAGGAAAGACTACTTTTATAAATGCTCTCAGAGGAAGAGTAAGCCAGTCGGGTGTACACGCTTCCGGTCAGGTGCTCTTCGGAGGAATGGACCTCTACAAGAATTTCAAAATGCTTAAAAATAAGGTGGGACTTGTTCCTCAGTTCCCGACTACCCGTGATGAGGATACAGTCTACCATACTGTCCACGATATGGCTACTTCTATGCTTGCAGGAGATTATACCCAGCAGGAGATAGAAATGCGTATCAAGGATGTTTTCGACAGACTTATGCTCAACAGCCTCAGGGACAGATTCATAAAGAACCTCTCAGGCGGTCAGAAA
>ODAI012452922.1_pt1 | contig 19285 bp, 17 predicted proteins | sample 1539321 | NCBI WGS metagenome assembly ODAI01 (sample SAMN02144231, study PRJEB22623) | gut metagenome | biome: sheep rumen | host: Ovis aries | place: New Zealand
CGTTGTTGTTACCACTCTAGGCACAGGTGTGGGCGGCGTAATAATCATCGACGGAAAGATCTATACCGGATTCAATTTCTGCGGCGGAGAAGTCGGACATACCGTTATCGAGTACGGCGGAAGACAGTGCTCATGCGGAAGAAAAGGCTGCTTTGAAGCTTATTCGTCGGCTACAGCTCTCATAAACTTCACCAAAGAAGCAATGCAGAGAAACAAGAATACAAAAATGTGGGAGATCGCCGGCGGAGATATCGGAAATGTTGACGGAAAGACCGCGTTTGACGGATTCAGAGCCGGAGACGAGACTGCAAACGAAGTTGTAAGTATGTATATCGGATATCTCGGCTGCGGACTGACAAATATGGTGAATATCTTCCAGCCGGAAGTGCTGCTGATAGGCGGCGGTATCTGCAAGGAAGGAAAAAATCTTACAGATCCGCTTCTTAAATATATTACCGAAGAATGTTACTGCATAGATCCCGAAAGCTCTACCAAGCTCGATATATGCAAGCTCGGCAACGATGCCGGAATAATCGGAGCTGCATCTTTATATACTTTAAATAAGTAATATTATCGGAGGGCAGCAACTTGGATTACGCTGAAATATCGGAGATCGCGCATAAATACGGTGCAAGGATACTGTATAACGAGCGCATTGCAAAATATACATCATTCAATATCGGCGGAGAATGTGACGTTATCGTTTTCCCGAACAGCGCGGAATGCATAGCGGAGCTTGTCGGAAAGTGCAGGAGCGATGATATAAAATATTATGTTCTCGGTAAATGTACGAATGTTCTTATCGGGGATAACGGTCTGAAAGGCGTTGTTATAATCATCGGCAGCGATTTTTCGTCAGTCCGCAGGGAAGGGAACAGACTTATCTGCGATGCGGGTGCATCAATGACGAAAGTTTGCTCTGAAGCGCGCAGCAGCAGTCTCAGCGGCCTTGAATTTGCGTACGGTATCCCCGGTACGGCAGGCGGCGCACTGTATATGAATGCCGGTGCTTATGGCGGCGAGATAAAGGATATCGTCAGATACTGCGACTATCTTGACTCTGACGGCACCGTAAAACGAATGAATGCAGCTGAAATGGAGCTGTCATACAGACACAGCGTTTTCTGCGGCACGGATAAGATCATTCTTTCTGTATGCATGGAGCTTACCGAAGGAAAAAAGGAAGAGATCTCAGAAAAGATGAACGGATTCATGCAGAAGCGGCGTGATAAACAGCCGCTTGAATATCCAAGCGCCGGAAGCACATTCAAGCGCCCGGAAGGATATTTCGCAGGAAAACTTATCGAGGACAGCGGACTCAGAGGATTTTCGGTTGGCGGTGCGCAGGTAAGCGAAAAGCACTGCGGTTTTGTGATAAACAAAGGAAACGCAACATCGGAAGATGTTAAAAAGCTGATAGAAACTATAAAAAAAAGGGTCGGGGAAAAAACAGGTGTTACGCTCGAATGTGAGCTTCTTTTTATGGAGTGATAAGATTTGGAATTTATAATTGTGACCGGTATTTCTGGTTCAGGAAAATCAAGTGCGGTAAAGGTGCTTGAGGATATAGGCTATTTCTGTATCGACAATATGCCCCCTCAGCTCATACCGAAGTTTGCGGAGCTATGCGGCGAAAATTCTTCTATAAAGAAAGTCGCTATCGTTGTGGATATTCGCGGCGGAGAGCTTTTCCTGCAATTCTGGCAGAATGTCATCGAGATGCGCGAGAACGGAATGAACGTAAAGATCCTGTTCATTTACGCTGACAAGGACGTTATCAGAAAAAGATATAAAGAAACAAGACGCAAGCACCCACTGTATGATGTGTGCGGCGGTGATATGGACAAGGCTATCGACAATGAGTACGAAATACTTATGCCGATAAGGGAAAAAGCCGATTATTATATCGACTCTACATACACTTCCACCGCTAAATTCAAGGAAAATATGCTGAAAATGTTTATGACGAACATTTCCGACAGCATGGTGATAAGCTGCCTTTCATTCGGGTTCAAGTACGGTGTCCCCGATGAGGCGGATCTCGTCTTTGATGTAAGGTTCCTGCCGAATCCTTTCTATGTGCCTGAGCTGAAGAACAAGACCGGAGAGGATAAAGATGTCCGGGATTATGTTATGAATTCTGAGATCTCGGTAACTTTTAAAAACAAGCTTTTCGATATGATAGATTTTCTTGTGCCGAAATATATCTCGGAAGGTAAGAGCCAGCTCGTGATCGCCTTCGGCTGCACCGGCGGCAAGCACAGAAGCGTGACGTTTGCGGAAATGACGAATGAGTATCTTGCGGATAAGGGGTACAATGTTCACGTCCTTCACAGAGATTCTCAGAAATAACGGTGATATATGTCTTTTACAAATGATGTAAAGCACGAGCTTTGCGAAATAGATATTCCCGAAAGTGACAGGGACACGTTCAGATACGGACTGTTATACGGTTTCAGAGGAGATATCCCGTATTTTCTTACATACGACAAAAAAACAGCGATGTCTGTTAAAAGATATCTTCCGAAAAAAGATCTGACATTCGATATTTCCGGCATGAAAAAGAAGAACACCTACTGCATAACGGTGGGAGATCATGAAACGATCAGGAAATACGGATATTTCAGCGGCAGCATAGATACCTCATTCACCGGCGGAAGCGATGAAAAGATAGGCGTGTTTATGCGAGGAGTATTCCTTACAAGCGGAAATGTGTATGTGCAGAAAGCAGGATATCATCTTGAATTTTCAATGTATGACGACAGCAGATGCAATGCGCTGTACAAGCTCATAAATGAGCAGGGAATGAAGATAGAGATGTCGCACAGAGGAAAATACTCTTTTCTGTACAGTAAGAACAGTGAAAACATCTCCGATATCCTCACTTTCATGGGTGCAATGCAGAGCGCCATGGAAATAATGAATATCAAGATAATAAAAGAAGTACGCAGCAACATAAACCGTTCTGTAAACTGTGAGACTGCAAACATCGAGCGGACTGTGAAGGCTTCGACAAAGCAGACTGAGGATATAAAGCTGATCTTTGACAGGATAGGTGAGGACAAGCTGAGTGAAGACCTGCGCGAAATAGCGCTCCTAAGACTGGAGAACCCCGATATGTCACTGAGAGATCTCGGAATGCTGGTGGTTCCGCATATCAGCAGGAGCGGTGTAAACCACAGGTTCGAGAGGATCGCTGAACTCGCGGACGAGCTGCGCGGGAGTCCGGAGAGTTAAGGGGAACCTCTAGGGAACCTCTAAATTGACAATACCGCACAATAATTGTGTCACTTTTTTGTTGAAAAAGTCATATTATGAAGAAAAGATATCTTTTGTGAGAAATTTTACTTGACGATTTGAGATTATTATTGTAAAATAAATATAATTGTGAGAATTTATTTCTTATTATTTTTACGGAGGATTGATAAAAATGGTGAAGAAGATCGGCGTACTTACAAGCGGAGGAGACGCACCCGGAATGAATGCGGCAATCAGAGCTGTCGTAAGATCGGCTATCGCAAAGGGTATTGAGGTCGTGGGTATCTACAGAGGATATAACGGTCTTATAAACGGAGATATCCGTCCGCTTGACGTAACAAGTGTATCCGATATCATACAGAGAGGCGGTACTGTGCTCTATACCGCAAGATGCCTTGAATTCAAGGAGCCCGCAGGTGTTCAGAAGGCAAAGCAGACCTGCCTTAATAACGGAATAGAAGGTATAGTTGTTATCGGCGGCGACGGATCATTCAGAGGAGCTGCTGATCTTTCGGCTGCCGGTATCCCCTGTATCGGCCTGCCCGGAACTATAGATAACGATATCGCAATGACCGAATATACTATAGGCTACGATACCGCAATGAATACCGCTATGGAGCTTATAGACAAGCTTATTGATACAGCCTGCTCCCATGACCGCTGTTCGGTCGTTGAAGTAATGGGCAGACGTGCAGGATATATCGCGCTCAATACAGGTATCGCCTGCGGTGCGACCGCGATCATCACAACAGAAATGCCCTATGATCTTAATGATGTCAGCAAAAAGATCAGTGCATCGCGTGAAGCCGGAAAGAATCATTTTATAATAGTAGTTTCTGAGGGAGTCGGAAATTCACAGAAGATCGCTGAGGAAATAAGCGAGCATGTTCATATCGACTGCCGTGCTACCATACTCGGTCATGTACAGAGAGGCGGTGCGCCTACGCTCAGAGACAGAGTAGAGGCAAGCAGAATGGGATATTATGCTGTTGAGCTTCTCGCTCAGGGCATCGGAAACCGTGTAGTAGGTCTTCAGCACGGTGATGTGATAGATGTTGATATTCAGGAAGCTCTGAAAATGACCAAGGAGTTTCCGAAAGATCTTTATCACATCGCAAACGAGATCGCTATATAAAACGCATATTAAAAATTACAGAGTAGAAGTTCTTGCGTTAAGTGCACTGTGTACGGAGAGTTGACACTGTGACGAAAAGCATATTTACGCTTGCGGTAAGAACTTTCGCATCTCGCTGTACATTGTCGGATAAAATGTGAACAGATCTTATCCGCCTTTAGTATAGTAAAGGGAGGATAAGTATGTCTTTTTTTGAAAAATTCGGAAGGTCGGCAGCTGAGCTGAAATCTATCCGCTGCATTACTGTGACCGCAGTCCTGATCGCGCTTGATATCGTAATAAAAAGTATTTCTATTACCATACCGTTGCAGGTAGGCGGAAATATGAAGATCACATTCGCTTTTCTTGCGCTTGCGACAATCGGTATGCTTTACGGACCCACAGTTTCATTTCTTGCGGGTATTCTGACAGATATAATCGGATATTTCATACACCCGGACGGCGGATTCAGCCCGCTGTTTACGGTCGTTGAAGCTGTCGGAGGACTTATTTACGGGATATTTCTGTATAAGCTCAGACCTCTCGGAAAAATATCGCATGAGAACAACAAGCAGAATTTCTTGAGTATCCTGCGTATCGTTCTTTCAAAAGTCATTGTCGTGATATTGTGTAACCTGATAATGACACCTGTCGCAATGGTTCTTTCGGGTTACAGCTCTTTTGAAGCTCAGATCGCGACAATGCCTTTAAAACTTATTAAAAACGGAATACAGTGTCCTGTTGACTGCATACTTATGATAATTATTATGTTCCCGATACTTGCGGCATACAACAAGGTCTTTCCGAAAACGTATAAAAAAATTGCAGCCGAAAAAATAACTGAAAGCGAGAATTACAGATGACGAAACTTGGTTTTCTCGGAGCGGGGAATATGGGTTCCGCGATAATGAAAGGGATTGCGTTCAAACATTCTTCAATTGAAGTATATGCTTATGACAAAGATCCCGCAAAGCTTGAAGCATCAAAAGCTATCCACTGCAAGAGCGAATGTGAGCTTGTATCTATCTGCAAATACGTTCTGCTTGCCGTAAAGCCTCAGGTGCTCGGAGAAGTTCTCGATACAATAAAGCCTTGTGTTACCTCTGAAACAGTGTTCATATCTATCTGCGCAGGTATTTCCGAGAAGTTCATCAGAAGCCGCACTATCCCGGACGCAAAGGTCGTGCTTGTAATGCCGAACACACCGATGATGCTCGGAATGGGCGCAAGCGCTATATCTACCGATGAAAAGACATCGCCTGAGGAATTTGTTTTCGCCAAATCTGTCATTGAGAGCTGCGGTATAGCCGAAGTGATCCCGATCGACAAGATGAAGGAGATCATCTGCATAAACGGCAGTTCTCCGGCATTTATTTATCTGTTCGCAAAAGGGTTTGTTGATTATGCCGGAGAGAACGGAATAGATACCGATGCTGCGCTGAAGCTGTTTGCAGCGACTCTTAAAGGCTCTGCCGAGATGCTCACAAGCTCCGGAATGACTGTTGATGAGCTTATAAAACAGGTGTCCTCACCTGGCGGAACAACTATTGCCGGTCTTGACAAGCTTTATGCAGGAAAGCTTACAGATGACGTAAAAGCGGCTTGTGAAGCTTGCACAAGACGTGCGTATGAATTATCTCAATAATTATTGACGGGTGAATCATTTTCACCCGTTTTTTATGTGCAAAATAACGAAATAAAATTAATGTCATTCAAACAGTTGAAAAATCAGCTTATTTATAGTATAATAATATGTTAGGTAAGTGCCATTCTATCACTTTTCAGGATCGGAGATTATTATGAAAACTTTACTAAAAAATGGTCGTGTTGTAAGCAGCTCCAACAAGATAGACGACATTCTCGATATACTGATCGAGGACAATGTTATAGCACAGATCGGTAAGAACATCGGGTGCGATGCGGATAAGGTCATTGACTGCACCGGACTTGCGGTAATTCCCGGATTATGCGATATGCACGTACATTTCCGTGACCCCGGACAGACTCATAAAGAAGACATCATCACAGGTTCTGAAGCTGCTGCGGCCGGAGGAGTAACAGCTGTTGCGTGTATGCCGAATACCGATCCGGTGGTTGACAGTCCCGAAGTGATAAAATATATAATTGATAAGGCAAAGGACGCAAAAGTTAAGGTATATCCTATCGCTGCGATCACAAAAGGTCTTAAAGGTGAAGAGCTGTGTGATTTCAAAGCCCTTAAAGCCGCAGGAGCAGTTGCTGTCTCCGATGACGGAAAGCCTGTAAGAAATGCGCACACTATGGGCAGAGCGATGATAGATGCTCATTATGCTGGACTCAAGGTGATCTCGCACTGCGAAGATCCCGATATTATCAGAGGCGGTATCGTTAATGCCGGTATCATTTCAATGGAACTCGGCGTTCAGGGTATGAGCAGGACCAGCGAGAATATAATCACCGGACGTGAGATACAGCTTGCAAACGATCTTGAAGTGCCGATACATATTGCACACGTTTCAACAAAAGAAGTGGTCGATCTGCTGAGATTTGCCACAAAGAGGGGAGTAATGGTAACGAGCGAGACTGCTCCGCACTATTTCACACTCACCGAAGACCGTGTACTTACTAAAGACGCGGATTACAGAATGAATCCTCCGCTAAGGACTCTCGAAGATATGAAAGCTATCTCTGCTGCCGTGGCTGACGGTACTATCGACTGCATCGTTACAGATCACGCTCCGCATACCGCGGAAGAAAAAGCCGATTTCTTCAAGGCTCCGAACGGAGTTGTCGGACTTGAGACTTCTCTTGCGGCAACTCTTACCAAGTTCTATCATACAAAGCTTTTGTCCCTTAAACAGATAGTACGTCTGATGTGTGAAAATCCGAGACTTATACTCGGAATTGAAGGCGGAATGATCGAAAAAGGAGCAGTCGCGGATATCACGGTCGTTGATCTTGACAAAGAATGGACTGTCATACCCGAAAAGCTCCATTCAAAATCAAAGAATACCTGCTTCAAGGGTATGACCCTGAAGGGTAAGGCAAAATATACGATAGTAAACGGAAATGTCGTTTACGAAGACGATTATGAATAAACGGAGGAAAATAATATGTCACTCGACAGACTTATCAAAGCGATAGCCGCAAAGCAGAATCCAACAGTAGCCGGTCTTGACCCTAAGCTCGATTATGTTCCGGATTTTATCAAATGCAAGGCATTCGATAAGTACGGAGAAACGCTGAAAGGTGCGGCAAAAGCTATACTCGAATACAATAAGGGACTTATCGACGCTCTTTGCGGGATAGTTCCGGCAGTCAAACCCCAGGCCGCATACTATGAGATGTACGGGTATCATGGAATGAAGACCCTTTACAAGACTCAGGAATATGCAAGGTCAAAAGGAATGTTCGTAATTACCGACGGAAAGCGCAACGATATCGGTTCTACTATGGAAGCTTACGCAGCTGCTCATCTCGGTAAGGTAAAAGTCGGAAGCGAAGAATTTGAGCCTTTCCTCGGCGATGCTCTGACCGTGAACGGATATCTCGGTACTGACGGCATAAAGCCGCTTATAGATATCTGCAACAAATATGATAAGGGAATTTTCGTTCTTGCAAAGACATCGAATCCTTCTTCCGGAGAGCTTCAGGACAGGAAGATAAACAGAGTTCCCGTTTATGAGCAGATGGCAAAAATGAGTACGATATGGGGCAAGGAGCTTGCCGGAATGTACGGTTACTGCGGTGTCGGAATAGTTGCAGGCGCTACATATCCCGAACAGATCGCAGAGCTGAGAAAGAAATTCCCGAAACTGTTCTTCCTTATACCCGGTTACGGAGCGCAGGGAGCTTCCGCTAAGGATATCTCCGCCGCATTTGACAAGAACGGTCTTGGCGGTATCGTGAACAGCTCGCGCGGTATCATGTGCGCATATAAAAAAGAGGGCTGCGACGAGCGCGATTACGCCGGTGCAGCATACAGAGAAGCAATAAGAATGAGAGACGAGATAATGTCGTATGTAGGTGAAATAAAGCTTCCGAAGCAGAGAACTGCCGGAAAGAAAGCCGAATGATCCACATATAAATAATGTATCCTCAACAACTGCCTTTTAGCAGTTGTTGTTCCGGAATCCGCAAAGATGAGCAGACATTAAATACAAAACAGATAAGACAATACCGCACAAATAGTGTGCGTCTGTTTATGCGGTATTGCCGGATAGTGCAGAACAAAAAAACAAGGAGGATAAAAATGGAGCTTGAAAACTACAGAAAAGCTTTTCTGATCCTCGCGGACGGGACTGTCTTTGAAGGCAGGTCGTTCGGTGCGGAAGGCACGATAGTCGGTGAGACTGTATTCACTACCGCTATGGTAGGATATCAGGAGACGCTTACCGACCCGAGCTACTGCGGACAGATAGTTACACAGACATTTCCGCTTATCGGAAACTATGGTACAAATGATGATGACTATGAATCCTGCGGCAGTGTCGTCAGCGGCTACATAGTCCGTGAATACTGTGAAGAACCGTCAAATTTCAGATGTAAACACACGATAGACGAGTTCCTGAAAAAGTACGGGATAATCGGGCTTTACGGCATCGACACAAGACGCCTGACGCGCATTATCCGTGAAAGCGGCGTAATGAACGGAATGATAACGAATGAGGCGGGGTTTGACAAAGAAAAGTGCCTTGAACATATACGTGCGTACACAGTCGGCTCTGTTGTTCCGAAAGTCAGTGTAAAAGCTCCGGAGAGCTATTCCTCCGAAACAAAAAAATATAAGGTAGCACTCATAGATTACGGCTATAAGCATAATATCCGCCGTGAGCTTCTGAAACGCGGCTGCGATGTGACAGTGTACCCGTATAATGTCACCGCCGATGAGATAAGACAGTTTGCTCCGGACGGTATAATGCTGTCCAACGGTCCCGGAGACCCTGCCGAAAATGTTTCTTCTATACAAACACTGAGAGAATTGATTTCAGACAGGATACCAACATTCGGCATCTGTCTCGGGCATCAGCTCTTAGCGCTCGCGAACGGTGCAAAGACCGTCAAGATGAAATACGGTCACAGAGGCGGAAATCAGCCTGTCACCGATCTTGAACTCAAAAGAACATTCATAACCTCGCAGAATCACGGATACGCGGTTGTCGGGGATTCTCTTCCGGCTGCTGCCGGTCATGTCAGCCACATAAACGGAAATGACGGGACCTGCGAAGGTGTAAGATATACTAACGCACCGGCATTTACGGTGCAGTTCCACCCCGAAGCCTGCGGCGGTCCGCAGGACACTGCCTATCTTTTCGATGAATTTATTGAACTTATCGGAAAAGAAAGGAGTGGTAAATAATGCCGTTAAGAAGTGATATAAAGAAAGTCCTCGTCATCGGTTCGGGACCCATTGTCATAGGTCAGGCTGCCGAATTCGACTATGCCGGAGCGCAGGCTTGCCGTGCGCTTAAACAAGAGGGCCTTGAAGTCGTGCTTGTAAATTCAAATCCTGCTACCATTATGACGGACAAGCACATGGCGGATCATATCTACATCGAACCGCTCACTCTCGAATGTGTAAAGCGCATTATCAGGATAGAGAAGCCGGACAGCGTTCTGTCAACTCTCGGAGGACAGACAGGTCTTACACTTTCGATGCAGCTTGCGGAGGAGGGCTTCCTCGAAGAAAACGGAGTAAAACTGCTCGGAGCTGTTCCCGAAACTATCCATAAAGCAGAGGACAGACAGGCTTTCAAGGATACTATGGAAGCCATAGGCGAGCCTGTTATTCCTTCAAAAGTCGTAGAAGCGCTTGAAGATGCCCTTGATTTTGCGGACAATGAGATTGGCTATCCCGTGATAGTCCGTCCGGCATTCACACTCGGCGGAACAGGCGGAGGCATCGCGCAGAACAGAGATGAACTTCACGAGATCGCAACAAACGGTCTGCGCCTGTCTCCGATACATCAGATACTTGTCGAAAAGTGCATCTCAGGCTGGAAAGAGATTGAGTTTGAGGTGATCCGTGACGCAGCCGGAAATGTCATAACTGTCTGCTCGATGGAGAACTTTGATCCTGTCGGCGTTCATACCGGTGACAGCATCGTTGTCGCACCTGCCGTAACTCTTGCAGACAAGGAATACCAGATGTTAAGGACTGCTGCGCTGAACATAATACAGGCTCTTAAAGTCGAAGGCGGCTGCAACTGTCAGTTTGCGCTGAATCCCGATACATTTGAATACGCTGTCATTGAGGTAAACCCGAGAGTATCGCGTTCTTCAGCGCTTGCATCAAAAGCAACGGGATATCCGATAGCAAAGGTCGCTACACGTATCGCGATCGGTTACACGCTCGACGAGATAGTAAATCAGGTGACCGGAAAGACCTATGCGTGCTTCGAGCCGGCGCTGGATTATATTGTGGTAAAATTCCCGAAATGGCCGTTTGATAAGTTTGTTTATGCAAAAAAGACCCTCGGTACGCAGATGAAGGCTACCGGTGAGATAATGGCTATCGGAACGAGCTTTGAGGCTGCAATGATGAAGGCTGTGCGTTCTATCGAACTTGGGCTCGATACCATGACGAAGCCGGATTTTGAAAAGCTGTCCGATGATGAAGTTGAAAAGAAGCTGCATGATGTTGATACCGACAGGTCATTCTGCGTGTTTGAAGCGCTGAAGCGCGGTATCTCCGCTGATACCATACATGAGATCACGAAGATAGACAAGTGGTTCATCTGCAAGCTCAGAAACCTCGTTCAGCTTGAAAAATGGCTTGCGGACGGAACACTCACTCAGGAAAAATACGATACGGCAAAGAAATACTGCTATCTTGACAAGTCAATTGAGAATATCTCCGGTCAGTCCATAGATCAGCTCGGAATAAAGCGCAGAAAAGCCGTGTATAAAATGGTCGATACCTGCGCGGCTGAATTTTCTGCCGAAACGCCTTATTTCTACAGCACATACGATGATGAGAACGAAGCGGAAGAGTTTATTAAAGAACACTCTACCGGAAGAAAAAAAGTTATCGTATTCGGTTCGGGCCCTATAAGGATAGGGCAGGGAATAGAGTTTGATTACTGCTCCGTTCATTGTGTATGGGCTCTGAAAGAAATGGGATATGAGACTGTTATCTGCAACAACAATCCCGAGACTGTATCGACAGACTTTGATACCGGAGACAGACTGTATTTCGACCCCCTTACTGCCGAAGATGTCGATTCGCTTATAGCTACCGAGAAGCCGGACGGAGTTGTCGTTCAGTTCGGCGGTCAGACTGCAATTAAACTTACAAAGCACCTTAAAGAAATAGGCGCAAATATTCTCGGAACTTCAGCCGAGAGCATAGATGCAGCCGAAGACAGGGAGCTGTTTGACGAACTGCTCGAAAAGTGCGGTATTCCGAGACCGAAGGGACACACCGTATTCACCGAGGAAGAAGCGCTCACAGCAGCAAATCAGCTCGGCTATCCTGTTCTTCTGCGCCCGTCGTATGTCCTCGGCGGTCAGAATATGATAATCGCGCACTGCGACAGCGATGTCTCTGAATATATGAAGATCATCACCTCGCACAAGCTTGAAAATCCCGTACTGATAGACAAATATCTAATGGGGACCGAAGTTGAAGTCGATGCGATATGTGACGGGACCGATTTTCTGATCCCCGGTATCATGGAGCATATCGAGCGTGCAGGCGTGCATTCCGGAGACAGCATATCCGTATATCCCGCGCAGACGCTGACAGAGCGTGTAAAACGTGTTATCACCGCATACACCGAGCGGCTTGCGAAAGCACTGAATGTTATCGGACTTGTGAACATTCAGTATGTTGTTTACAACAACGAGGTTTATGTCATAGAAGTGAATCCGCGCTCGTCAAGAACCGTTCCGTATATCTCAAAGGTCACCGGAGTGCAGATGGTGGATATTGCAACAAAGATAATGATGGGGCATACTCTGAAAGAACAGGGATATACGTCAGGACTTTATCCTGTTGGCAAATATGTGGCTGTAAAAGTTCCGGTATTCAGTTTTGAGAAGCTGCATGATGTTGATACACAGCTCGGACCGGAGATGAAATCTACCGGTGAGTGTCTCGGAATCGCTCACAGTTTTGAGACTGCACTGTTCAAGGGACTTATCGCAGCGGGGTTCAGGATGTACGACAAGGGCGGTGTACTGTTCTCGGTAAGAAATGAGGACAAGCCTGAGATCATCGAGATAGCAAGCCGTTTTGAGCAGCTCGGATTCGATATCTACGCAACGAGCGGTACTGCGTCAACGCTTATCAGAAATATGATAGCGACGAACTTTACATACCGTGTAAGCGAAAAACAGGAGCCGAATATAATATCTCTTCTCGAAAGCGGAAAGATAAACTATGTTATCTCAACATCGGAGACAGGACGTTCTCCTGCAAGAGACAGTGTGAAGATGCGCAGAAAATCTGTCGAGCGCTCTATAGCCTGCCTTACATCGGTAGATACTGCGGAAGCTCTCGTCTCCTGCATTGAAATGAAGAAAAACATCAATGATGTTGAAATGGTGGATATTACAAAAATATGAATCTGAAAAAAGAAAAGAAGGATAACAGCAGAAAGCATTCAGCAAGAGTCGGTGAGTTCAGCTTCAGACGGAAATATACCGCGATACAGATCGTTATAGATGTGGCTTCGCTTGCGGCACTTGTTTATATCGGTTTTATAATTTACAACTGCGCAGTCGATATAGAGAAGCTCAAGTCACTGAACAGAACAGATGCAGATATGTCGATGTTCGTATGGCAGCCTCTTCTGATATGGGCGGGTGTTGGTATTGGTGTATTCGCTTTATCGTTCTTTCTGATATTCAGAAAAAAGAAGAAGCCTCAGAAATACCGCATTACAAAGAACAATGTCGTGAAATACTGCAATATCGTCGATACCTGCATCGCCTGCATAAGACTTGTTATCATCATTTCACTGTGGGAATTCTGTTATCTTCATCTTGCGGCAATAATGATGATAAAGACCAGCTTCTCACCTCAGCTTATAATAGATGCCGCTATAATAGTATGTATCCTTATAATCACAAGAATGAGACTTAATGCAATAAGCGATACAGAACAGGAAAACCAGGACAAACCGGAAAACAGGAAAGAAATAATCCAGGACTGAAAGGGAAGAGTATGGAATACAAATGCGCGGAATATAAACTGATACGCAAAAAAGCACTTGCTGAAAATATTTATTCGTTTACGATAGACTGTCCTGATGCCGCAAGACTTGCACAGTGCGGACAGTTCGTCCATATCCGTGTTGACGGGTTCACGCTTCGCCGTCCTGTATCAATAAGCGAGATAGACCGCAGAAACGGAACGATCACGATCGTGTTTGTAATAAAGGGACACGGAACAGAAGCGCTTGCAAGACTGAACGAGGGTGATGATGTGGATATGATCGCTCCGCTCGGGAAAGGCTTCTCGGTGTCGTCGGTGCCTGAAAACGGGCGTGTTATCGTTGTCGGAGGCGGTATAGGAGTTCCGCCTCTGCTCCAGACTGCAAAACAGTGCAGTAATGTCACTGCTGTTCTCGGATTCAGAAGCTACGGAAACATTATTCTTGAAGATAAATTCAGACAGGCGTGCAGCAGTGTGATGATCTGCACCGATGACGGAAGTGTCGGAGAAAAGGCTGTCGTCACAGTTCCCCTTAAAAGAGAACTTGAAAAGGGTGATGTGTCTGCTGTGTTCTCCTGCGGACCTTTGAGAATGCTGGCAGCAGTTGCTGAGCTTACAAAAGAATACGGTGTTTTCTGTGAGGTGTCACTTGAAGAAAGAATGGGCTGCGGCGTGGGAGCCTGTGTAGGCTGTGTTTGCAGAGTGAACCGCAGCGGTGAGGAGAAGCTTCTGAGAGTCTGCAAGGACGGACCTGTATTCAATGCGGAGGAGGTAATTTTATGAGCAGAGATCTTTCTGTTAAGGTTGCGGGTATCACTTTTCCGAACCCTGTCATTGCCGCTTCCGGAACTTACGGGTTCGGTGAGGATTATGCGCCGCTGTACCCGCTGGACAGACTCGGCGGTATCTCCTGCAAGGGAACTACGATAAACGAAAAAGCCGGTAATCTCCCTCCGAGGATAGCAGAGACTACTGCCGGAATGCTTAACTCGGTCGGACTTCAGAATCCCGGTGTAGATGTGTTTATCAATAAATACCTGCCTGAGCTTAAAAAGAACGGAAATGTCATAATCGCAAATCTTGCGGGTGCAACTATAGAGGATTATACATCAGCTGCCGAAAAGCTCGATGCCACCGATGTCGATATGATCGAGCTGAATATTTCCTGCCCGAACGTAAGACAGGGAGGTGCAACATGGGGAACTACCTGCGAAGGTGCGTCATCGGTAACAAAGGCTGTCCGCGCTGTCACCAAAAAGCCGGTAATGGTAAAACTCACTCCGAATGTAACCAGCATTACTGATATCGCAAAGGCTGTCGAAGCTGAGGGGGCAGACTGCATCTCGCTTATAAACACGCTCCTCGGAATGAGAATAGATATAAAAACGCGCAGACCGGTGCTTCACAACAATGTGGGCGGATTTTCGGGACCTGCCGTATTCCCGGTGGCTGTCAGAATGGTCTGGCAGGTCGCAAATGCCGTGAACATAGATGTTGTCGGCATGGGCGGTATCACAACATGGGAAGATGCCGTCGAAATGATGATGGCAGGCGCAAAGGCTGTACAGATGGGAACAGCTATATTTACCGATCCATATTCGCCGCTGAAAGTCATAGACGGTCTTGAAAAGTATATGGCAGAAAACGACATAGATGATCTTTCCGAGATCGTCGGAACTGTAAAGCCGTGGTAAAGTGCCGCCAAAGTCTTGATTTAATTGTGAATTTGTGATATACTTTAAAAGTATAGTATGATTAATTTGAGGTGGTAGGTTTGTCCGAAAACATAATGACGGTCGCAAGAGCAATGGTAGAATGTCTGAAAGCTGAGGGTGTAAAGCACGTTTTCGGTTATCCGGGTGCTGCTATATGCCCTTTCTATGACGAGCTCATCTCGTCCGATATAGAACATATTCTTGTCCGTCATGAAGTAAATGGAGGCCACGCCGCAAGCGGATATGCCCGCATGACCGGAAAAGCCGGTGTATGCATCGCTACCTCAGGTCCTGGAGCGCTCAATCTGATTACTGCTATCGCTACCGCATATATGGACAGCATACCGATAGTTGCGATAACGGGACAGGTCAATTCAGACCAGATAGGACGAGATGTTTTTCAGGAAGCCGACATTACAGGTTCGGCAGAACCTTTCGTTAAGCACAGCTACATTGTAAAGGATCCTTCTTCGATCTGCGATATCATTAAGAAGGCATTCTATATCGCCGAGACCGGAAGACCGGGACCGGTGCTGATAGATGTTCCTATGGACGTTCAGGATATGGAATGTGAATTCTTCTATCCCGAAAAAGTTGAGATCCGCTCATACAAGCCCACTACTGAGGGTAATAAGCTCCAGATAAAGAGAGTTGCCGACGCGATTCTGAAAGCTGACAGACCTCTTATCTGTGCAGGCGGAGGAGTGTTCCTGTCCGGCGCTAAAGATGAACTGAAGCAGCTTGTTCATATATGCAATATCCCTGTTATAAACACAATGATGGGTTTAAGCAATATTGATATGTCCGATGAGCTTTATTTCGGAATGATGGGAATGCACGGCGTAAAGGCTGCCAATTATGCCGTATCTCACTGCGATCTGCTTATACTGCTCGGTGCAAGAATGGGCGATCGTGCAGTCGTTGCACTTAAAGATCTGAAGAATACCACCATAATCCATATAGATATAGATCCTGCCGAGATCGGAAAAAATGTCGAAGTCACTACTCCTGTTGTAGGAGATATAAAAAAGATACTCACACAGCTTCTCGCCGTGATCCGGGAAGAAAAACATACCGAATGGATAAATGAACTTTCTGAAATAAGAAGTTCGTCGGAAACCGTTCCGGAAACAAGAAAAGATGCTGTAAATCCGAAGCAGTTCATTCAGACTCTCAACAGTCATATCGAAAAAGATGCGGTCATCGTCGCTGATGTCGGCAGCAATCAGATCTGGACTGCAAATAATATCAGACTTACGGAAGGAAGATTTCTTACTGCCGGCGGCATGGGTACAATGGGTTATTCGCTTCCGGCAGCCATAGGTGCAAAAAAAGCCTGTCCGGACCGCCAGGTCGTAGCTCTCTGCGGTGACGGAAGTATGCAGATGCAGTTCATGGAGCTTGCAACCGCCGTACAGCATGGTATAAATGTAAAGCTCGTTGTGTTCGTTAATAACTATCTTGGCATGGTAAGAGAATTGCAGGACAAGCTTTACTCACGTCAGATAGCGGTAGATATAACCGGAAGTCCGTGCTTTGATATGATCGCGCAGGCTTATGGGATAAAGGCTGAAAATGTTACGGATATCTCACAGGCGGATCAGGCGATCAGAAATATGCTCAGTTCGGACAGACCGTATCTGCTTCAGGTGTTTGTGGATAAGGAGGAGAAATCAATAATATGAAACATACGATCTCTGTCCTTGTAGAAAACCATGCAGGCGTTCTGGCGAGAGTTGCCGGATTGTTTGCACGAAGAGCATATAATATCGACAGTCTTGCGGTGGGTGTAACGGCTGACGAGAATGTTTCACGCATAACTATAGTTGCGGACGGCGACGATTATATACTTGAGCAGATATTAAAACAGCTCAACAAGCTTATTGATGTCATAAAGGTACGTGCAGTAAACGAGAGCGAGCTTCTTACACGTGAGCTTGTGCTTGTAAAGGTGAACTGCACTCCGGCGCAGCGTTCTGAACTGATATCCATTGCAAAAATAACGGAAGCAAAGATATCGGATATCTCTTTGAACACTATCACACTCGAACTTTCTGACTACAGCAATAAGATAAAAACATTTGAAGAACTCCTTCGTCCATACGGCATCAAGGAGATCGTAAGGACAGGAACAGTAGCGATCCAGCGCGGAAGCGCTTCATTGACAATATAATAAAAGTAAAGGAAGTTATCAAAATGGCAAAATTGTATCACGAAACAGACTGTAATCTTTCTGTACTTGACGGAAAGACCGTTGCTATCATCGGTTACGGAAGCCAGGGTCACGCACACGCTCTTAACTTAAAGGACAGCGGAGTAAAGGTAATAATCGGTCTTTATGAGGGAAGCAAATCCTGGAAAAAGGCTGAGGAAGCTGGCTTTGAGGTATATACAGCTTTTGATGCCGCAAAGAAAGCCGATATCATAATGATACTTATAAATGATGAGAAGCAGGCTGCACTTTATGAAGAGAGCATCAAGCCCAACCTTACAGCCGGAAAGGTCCTCATGTTCGCGCATGGATTCAATATCCACTTCGGTCAGATAGTACCTCCGGCTGATGTTGACGTTATAATGATCGCTCCTAAGGGTCCGGGACATACAGTTCGTTCTGAATTTACGATCGGAAGAGGCGTTCCGTGCCTTATTGCTGTTCATCAGGACGTTTCCGGACGTGCTACAGATATCGGTCTTGCTTATGCTGCAGGTATCGGCGGAGCAAGAGCAGGCGTTCTCGAAACAACATTCAAAATGGAGACAGAGACAGACCTGTTCGGTGAGCAGTGCGTTCTCTGCGGCGGTGTTACAGCTCTGATGAAGGCAGGATTCGAGACACTTGTAGAAGCAGGCTATGACCCTCAGAACGCATATTTCGAGTGCATTCACGAGATGAAGCTTATCGTTGACCTTATCTATAAGGGCGGCTTCAAGATGATGAGATATTCTATCTCCGATACAGCTGAATTCGGTGATTATGAATCCGGTAAGCGCCTTATCACCGAAGATACAAAGAAAGAAATGAAGAAGATACTCTCCGAGATTCAGGACGGCACATTTGCACGCAACTGGATCATGGAGAACAAGATGGGACGTTCTCACTTCAACGCTTGCAGACGTATCCAGGGCGAGCATCAGCTTGAAAAGGTCGGTGCCGAGATCCGCAAGCTCTATTCATGGAACGAAGAAGAATTATCGTGAGCTGACTCAGCTCCTTAGATCTGGGGGAAGCCTTTCCGGTGAAAGGTTATCCCCCAAACTACTTTAAAAAGACATTTATACAGATATGAAAATTGACCGGCCGAAATTACACCGCTTATACAGACTGCTTGTAAACTGGATCTATCCGAATATATGTCCGTGCTGTGAACAGTTCATAGATCATAATGCAGATTTCTGCGAAAAGTGTTCCGCAAAGATCACACCATATACCGGAGAAAATGATTTTATCGAGAATGTTGACAGATTCGCTGCGTGCTGTGTATATGATGAGAATATAGAGGGCGCTGTGCTGAAATTCAAGAAAACAGCCTGCGGCAACAGCTACTATGCCTTCGCATTACGCATTTATAAAAAGCTGAAAGAGCTGGGGCTTGATGAAAGCATAGATCTTATTGTTCCGATTCCCCTGACCAGAAAGAAGTTCAGAAGACGCGGATATAATCAGACTGCGCTTATGGCTAATGAACTCCGTTATATGCTTGACAGAGGCTTTGAAGATGTTCTTATCAAGGTAAAAGAAACAAAAGAGCAGAAAACGCTCAGCGAGTATGAGCGCCGGGAAAACCTCAGGGGTGTTTTTGAGATATCGCCGAATGCTTCGGATATAACAGGGAAGAGGATCCTGCTGATAGATGATGTTTGCACTACCGGAAGCACTCTTTCGGAAGCTGCCGGTATCCTGAAAGCAGCCGGTGCTGAAACTGTCATAGCTGCCGCATTTGCAAAAACAGTAAAGGCAATACCGCACAAATAGACGCACAGCGCTTGCTTGCAGATTGTTCCGTCATCTTGCACAGAAATTCCTTGACTTGCGCCAGCAACGACAGGAAGTCGTTCAGA
>ODAI012018270.1_pt1 | contig 19282 bp, 8 predicted proteins | sample 1539321 | NCBI WGS metagenome assembly ODAI01 (sample SAMN02144231, study PRJEB22623) | gut metagenome | biome: sheep rumen | host: Ovis aries | place: New Zealand
CAGATAGACATGGATGAAGCGGGAGAAAGCCACCGGATCCATCTTGTCCACCTCCAGGCCCAGCGCCTCGTCGGAAGCGGGGTGGTTCACCTCGCCGGTGATGGACCAGGCGAAGCGATAGACCCGCCAGCGGCCTTCGGGGGCATTCCAGCGGAGACGGCCGGAAGCGTCCACCTTGTCGGTGAGGTCGATGACATCGTCCAGGTACGGGAACACTTCGTTAGCGGAAGTCTTGGTGGCGGAAGCCATCAGGTTGTTGGCAGCGGTGAAGCCGGCCTTGTCTTCCGCCCTGTCAATACGGCTGGTAGGCCAGACGACGAATTCGGAAATCCGCGTGCCGGCCGGAGCGGGAGCGGTTCTCGCAGGAGCACCGCCCATGCCGAAGGGATCCCTCCCTGCCGGGCGGGGCTGCGGATTCTGCACCGTCAGGCGGAAATACTTCGCCGTAGTCTCAGGAACGCTCATCGTGGCCTGGGCGGAACCGCCGCCACGGACATCGCAGATGCGGGTCCAGTTTTTGCCATCCTGGCTGCATTCGAGGGCGTTGGTGGCAGGTCCCATGGGCATACCCGGATAACCGCCGCCGCCCGCGACACCGACCACAGAGATCGAGCGCACGGTCACGGCTTCGGGGAATTCATACTGGATCCAGGCAAAGCCTTCCTTGGCGGGAGGCAGGAGGGCGCCATTAGTTACATCGTTGTCTGTCAGCATTTCCAAGGTGAAGTTTCCACCGCTGGCGGTCACTTTGGCATCCAGCGGAGACACGGCCCCCTGCGGAAGTTTCACGGCCAGAACGGCAATCTCACCGCCGGTCTCGGGGGCGTTGGGGTCGAAGCTGCGGCCGGCAGGACCGCCGTTCTGGAAAGCACCCACCTTGGTGAAAGAAGGCGGAAGCTGGATGTCCACATCGCCTCCCCTGACTTCCACGGTACGCCAGACCAGCTTCTTCATGCCTTCCTCGGGCTTCACCCAAGGGCCTGCCGTAGCGCTGAAACCGGCGCAGGACGGAACGCCCATTTCCAGGTCCAGGGAATCGGCCAGGCGGGCGGCGAAGTACAGGCGGTCTTTCCAGACATCGCTCATGTACTTGGCATCGCCCTGACTTCCGCCGAGGTTGAACTGGTGGAAGCCGACGATGCCGACACGCTTGAACCAGTCGAAGTCGGCCCGGATGCCGGACTCGGTCACATCGTCCCCCATCCAGTGCCACCAGACACGGACGCGGGATTCTTTCGGGGGATTCTGGAAACCCGCCTGGAGTTCACTGATGGAGACTTGCCGGGCAGGGCCCTTCTTTTCGCCGCAGGCGGTCAGCGCCGCCGCCATGGAAAGGGTCGCAAGGAAAATTACTGCAGTCTTTTTCATATTCTATAAAGATGATAATTATTATTTATAAATCAAGGCCTTGGTTTTGGGGTCACGCGCAAAGTGGGTGAAGAACGCCCACATTTCGGCCGCGACACCCTTGTAATTCCAGTGGCCGTATTCCTCCAGGGCCACCATCTTGACCAGTTCCTTGTTTCCCTTGTACAGGGATCCTTCGTGCATAATGAGGTTGTCCTGGGTCTGGATGGCCTTGCGGTCCCGGACCTGCATGCCGAACATGGGGTCGATCGCCTCATTGGCGGTTTCGCCCAGTTCAATGCCGTTGAGGCGGCAGAGGTCGCGGATTCCCCTCAGCAGGCTCCCCTGCGGGGAGGAAACCGGTGCCCCCTCGTCGGGGATGGCATAGGTAAAACGGCTGTCATTGGTGCCGGCGCATAGCATGTAACCCACCTCCATATTACCATTGTAACGGGCAATCTGTGCATCGATTCCGGCTGACCCATAGATGTTCACGCGGGAATCATAGATGATGCCGCCCGCCATGGCACCGCCGGCGGCGATGAGCCCGGTCTTGAAGATGCACATGAGGGTGGTGTTCAGCGCTCCTGCCGACAGGCCCGTGCAGTAAACGCGGGAAGGATCCAGCTGGGGATACTTCTCCAGCAAGTGCAGGATGGTAGCCTCAATGCCGTCCAGGCCCATCGAAGCATATTGGTCGCGTCCCTGCCATTCCATTTCCACAGCCATGAACCCTTTTTCGGGCGCCAGTTCCACATAGCCGGCAGTTTCGGCCTGAGTGCGGGGGTCGTTGCCGTTTCCATGCAGCATCACCACCAACGGTACACTGGCCCTGGGGGCATTCAGAAGCCGCTCGGGCATGTACTCATACCAGAGGAAATCGCCCCAGCCACACAGGTTTTCCTCCACGATGTTCCGCCGGATGCCGAGGCGGTCGAACATCACGTACGAGACCAGCTCGAAGGGACCGGTAGTGCGGTAATCCACACCCATGTACCAGGTCTTGTAGTTACTGTAGCGATAGTTGAGGGAAAAGAGCTGGTCCCAGGCCTCGGCAAAATACGCGCTGTCGGACCGTTTGGCGCCATCCACCACCACCCGTTCCATGGGGTGGGCGGGGTTTTCCCACACACCTCCGCCCACAGCCTGCGCATGGTTGGCCTTGATATAGCGGTCGGCGACGGCTTTGCCGGACGCGGCCACATAGGCGGGCACGACGGGGATTTCGGCCTTGCCAGAGGCGCTGCCGCCAATGGTGAGAATACCGGCTACCATCTGGGCATGCGGGGCCAGGACATTGTTCACGAACGTAGCACCGCCACCTTTGCCGATGAGTTTCAGGTTGTTGACGGCGCGAAGCTTCTGCAGCAGGTTGAAGTAAACCTCCAAGTCCTTCTTGGCGTCATACTTTTTACCATTAGCCGGATTAATGACATAAACCGTCCCAAGATATGCATCCAGATGCTTCTCCATGCCGAAGGCCTTAACAACGGTCATGGGATCTTTCACCGCCTTGTCGGCATAAATGAAATAGGTGGGATTGATGATACGGTCAGCGTAATTGGGCTTACGCTCAGGAGACACCTTCCAAACCTCGGTACCCATTTCCTCCACAGGCTCGGTCTTGAAAGACTGGCTGAAGGAAAGCGTGGTGCAGCCCATGAGGGCCAGTGCAAATAATACTTTCTTCATCTTTTATCTAACTTTCTGGATTAGTCGTAAGGCCGATTCCACAATGCCTTTCTCGGCGTAACCGGGCTTGATGCGGGAACCGATTACCTGGAATGTAAGGTGGTTGGCGGCATTGTCGGAATAGATGTAACCGCTCTCGAACGGACCGTCGGCAATGGTAACCACCATGGTCTTGGCAGCGGGAGAAGCCTTCTTGATGTGGAGAGCGATCTCGGAATAGATCTCGGCGCTCACCGTCACGATATGGATATCACCTATTCGGAGTACGCCCATTCCCAGATGCACGTCGGGACCGTCCTTGTAACCAGGATCATAGTTCTCGCGGCCTTCTTTGTCGATGCGCTCGCGGCCCGGGAAGGTAATGATCTCCTCGGCAGCGCGTACCACCGGATTCTCTTCATACTGCATGTCGTAGAGCATGATTTCCAGGGCCTTGAAACCTACCGCGTTGCCCAGCATGCGCACATACTCGTCCTTGCGGTCGATGACGGCCTTGTGGGCAGCCACCTGGTCGGCGGCGACAGTAGGCGTATTCAGGTCCAGCGAACCGCGGGTAGCGTGCCGGTCGGCTTTCACACCCTTTACCTGGCCTTCGCGGAAGATGTCGGAATAGGCCAGTTTGGGATTCTGGTCACCGGAAGCATTCTGGCAGAACAAAGCGACTGTCTTGCCACCGAATACCTTCTCCACCAGGTCGCAGGCGTCGCCGGGGAAGTCGGCGCTTACCACACCGCTCATGAAGAAATTCACCGGGTGCATGCCATAGTTCATGTAAACGGCAATGGGAACATCCTCCTTGTCAAGGAACGAAATGACAGTAAGGTCCTTGTCGGATGCACCTGTCCAGTTAGGGGTCTGCGACCACTCCTGGTGCTCGTTGTAGTTGTCCCGGTTCACATTCAGGTCCAGGGGACGTTTGCCATATCCCACGCGGGCTGGACGCGCCGCGGCTTTGGCCTGGACGGCCGCCTTTTCAGCGGCATCGAACAGCTGGGCATACGTGGGCTTGCTGTCCGGGCTGATACCATTGGTACCCGGGCTGTGCGAATGGGTTCCCGAGATGATAATATTCTCTTTGGGGATACCGGTGGCGGCATGGATGCGGCGGATAGGTTCTTCGGTCTGCCGAAGGTCACCGTCCACCGTGATGATAACTGCCGGCGTGATACCGTCCGACAAATACAGTGCACGGACATTCAAAGTGCCGCGGATGATATCGGTATCGCGGACCAGTTCGCTTACAGAAGGGGTTACATCCACTTTGGCGGCACCTGCCACCAACTGCTGGGCATAGGCTGCGCTCACAGCAAGGCCCAGGGAAAGGATAAGGGAGAGGATACGTTTCATTTATAATCGGTTTTCAGTGTTTCATGCTATTCTGCCGGAATCAGAAGGACGGGACCCACCAGGCCGGAATCGTACAGCGGTTCATCGGGACGGTAGAAATAGGATACGGTAAATACCGTCTTTCCGTCGTCGGGTTTGGGCTCGCCGCGCAAATACCAGTCAGGAACAGCCGTATTGTCCATACCGCTGCGCGGATAGATGTCCGGCGTCTGTGCATCGCCGATAAGGCGGTTGGTCCAGAGGTTGGCGACTTCAATCTCCAGCTCATTGGTTCCGGCGATGAGGGCGTCGGTCACGTCCACCCGGTAAGGGGCTTTCCACAGAACGCCCAGGTCCTTGCCGTTCAGCCTTACGCGGGCGATCACGTATACCTGGCCCAGATCCAGGCTCAGACGCTTGCCCTTCAGTTCTTTCTTGTCCAGTTTGAAGCCAGTCTTGTAGGTAGCCGTGCCCGAGAAGTATTTCACACCTTCCTCCGGGCAGTCCTGCAAAGGTATCAGACGGTCCATGACAATCTGGCCGGGAGCGCCCAGTTTCTCCGGGAAACGGACGGTCCAGCCGCCAGCGGTCAGGTCCCTGGCCCCTGCGGGGACCTTTCCACAGGGGGCACCCTTGGCGAATTCGGCCTTGATTTCCGCCGGGGTAAGACAATGGTCCACTATGGTATAACCGGAGAAGTCGCCTTCGAAAGCCAGGTTGTTGTTAGATACGGGGATATCCTTATAGGTAGGATGCACCGTAAGGCCCGAAGCCTTGCCGCTGCCCTTCCATTCGCCATTCACATATAGCGAGGGAACCCCTTCCCTGTATACCAGCGCCACATGGTTCCAGCTGTTGATTTTCCCGGAGGAAGTGAGCACCGGTACCGCCGCTCCTGCGCCACTGCGTTCCAGCACAGTGACACCCGAGCGTGTCGCGATGATGCCGGCTACGGCATGGCCCTTGCCGTACATCCGGGATGCATCGCCCAGCGTGTAAGGGACAGAGCCGCCGCCAGAGGGGCCGAAACGGGCCGTATTGCCGCCCGGAATGCTGCTGTTGGCTTCGGGACGGATCCATAGGCTGATGGTGAAACTGTCGTGTACGTCGGAGTACAGACCGCCCTTCCGCCGGGGATAAACCGGCAGGTTTTTCACCCCGGCCCCTGCTTTCTCGCGGAACACCACGAACCATGAGCCCACCGGGTCGAAATGGATGGGGACCCGGATCCGGCCGTCGGGAAGCACCTCATAGATATCCAGTTTCTTCACAATGCCCTTGTCCGCATCCCACAGTTCGGGACGGCGGCCATCAGCGCGGAAGGTCACTATCAGGTCCTCTTCGCTACGGCGATGGTTAGCCAGGAAGTACACATCGGTACCGTCCACGTTGCGGTGGATAAAGTTCACCGGAGCATCTTCCAGGAAGGAGTATTCAACGTCCGGGACAATACCAGCTGCATCCAGGGCTTCCTGCACCTGGGCAGAGGCATACACGCGGGCGCTGCCCCAGATTTTCTCTACCAGGGCGTGGAACTCGGCTTTCTCGGCCTCGGAGCTCAGGTTGGGGGTGGTCGTGGGGGCGCTACCGCATACATAGCCGCCGGACTCCACATACTGTCCGATCTTGCGGAGCACCGGAAGGGTCATCTTGCGGCCATAGGGCATCTCCTGCAGCAGAAGCAGACGGTAGCGAACCGCTCCGTCGGCGCTCAAGAGACTGCCCTTGTCCACCTTCACAGCGTTCAGGAACATCTCGGCATTGGCCTGGTCGCCCCAGTAACTGTACGGGAGCTCCGGATTCCAGGCGCTATGTGAACCGCCGGGGACGTCCTCGCTCACCAGATACAGGACATCGGCAACGATGGACCCCTGCTGCAGAAGATACTGGCTGCGGGCCACATACTTGAGCCACTGGCGGCCCATCTCCCACCAGGTGTTGGTGCGGTCGAAGTGGAAGCCTATATTGCCCATGGACATGCCCGGAGCCACGTTCACGTTGGGCTGATGGACAAAGCGGTGGAAGATAAAGCGGTTAAGGCCCATGGTCCAGGCATCGTCGCCCTGGGCCTTCAATGAATAAGGGTAGTTCTGCCAACCGGCATCGGCCTGCCAGCCGCTGAAAGACTCTGCGCCCACCACCTGGTTTCCGCCCTCAAGCCGGTTACCGTTCACGTGGGCGATGGAGGAGACCATCTTCAGGGTCTGGCGGTCCTGGTGGGTACGCACCCAGAATTCTCCCATGGGGATATCGGCCCGCGAACCCATCTGCATCTCGTCGAAGACAGACGAAATATAGGGTTCGTTATACAACAAGAGACCGTGCTCGTGGAGCAACTCGGCAAAGTAGCCGCCGTAGTTGTCGGCAAAAAGGTCGGCGCAGGTGCGGCGGAAGTCCCATAGGAAACGGTCTGTGACATCCTCACTCACGACATATTTACCCACAAGGGCGGGCAGATAGGCGGTAAGGTCGTAGCCGCGACGGGTCTTGAACTCTTCGCGCATCTTGGGCGTCCAGTTGGAATTGCCGCACTCGTAGCTGTCGATGAGCATGCCGGCACCGCTCAAACCGGCTGTTTTCTCCAATTCGGCCATCAGGCGCGGATACAGCCAGTCAAAATGGTATTTAAGGGCTTCCTTGCTGAACTTGTCAATTTCCAGGCCGTCGCCCACCGTGGAACTGGCCTTGGTGTGGCGGTCCACAGGAACATAGCCTACCCGCAGGATGGACCAATCCCCTGAGGGAGCATCCCAAACCAGATGGCCATCTTTCACAAAGCGGGTGATATCCATAACTTTTTCAGGATCAATGGCATATTCGGCCGGAACATCCTTGGGAGCCGCCGGTGCTGCATTGGAGTTAAAGAAGCCAAAGCCGAAGTTGCCGGCCGCCCGCATCTCATAATCGGCCTTGCGCAGGAAACCGTCGTCCATGGGAGCGCCCGAAAACTGCAGTCCCTCCAGGATTACGGTGGCATCGGCCCCGGCCTCAATCTTGGCATAGCGGAAAGTCTGGGCCGGGAAAGTAGCATAGGAAACGGCGCCCAGCAGGATGGTGATATCTTTGGGCTGGCTCCAGTTCAGGCCATCAGAGGAGAAACTGAGCCGGGGGGCATTGCCCACCTGGGGGCCGCCGAAACCTTCCTGCATGCTGTGCAACTCTTCCGCTGTCATGGGAGGCATCACATTGCGGATAAAGCCACGGAGGGTTTGCGCCATTACAGGAGCGTCAAACTCCAACAGCAACTCTTTTGTAAAATGAAGCTCGTTCCGCTGATTCATGGAAAGGAGGGCGGGATCCACGGCCTTCCCATCCAGGGTAGCTTTGTTCAGATGATTCTCCACCAGGGCTTCATCTTTGGTGGAAGGCCAGGCAATCACCACCTCGTCCCAGTAATGGTCCAGTTCTTTGGTGGGCTGCGGAAGCATCATATCCACCTTTTTCCCACCCTTTACAAAGGCCTCGCTCCAGGAAACCTGTTTGCCGGCCTGCTCGGGAGTAATCCAAAAACCGCCGGAAGAAGACCAGCCCGGGCAGTTGTGCATATCGAATTCCAATCCCAGGCGGCGGCATTCGCGGATGGCGTGATTCATGAGGCTGTACCACTGGTCAGAAGCGTATCCCACCGGTCCAGGCTGCAGAATATCAACATTGAAAGCCTGCACACCACCCACACCGGCTGCGGCCATGGCTTCCAGGTCGGCGGTAATACCTTCCTTGGATACGTGACCATTCATCCAGTGCCACCAAGTGAAGGGCTTAGCCGACGAAGGAGGGTTCCGGAACGCCTGTTCCAACTGATCCTGGGCTTCTAAGCTTATGGCCATTCCCAAGACCATCAAAAAACAAAGGAATCGCTTCATAATAGTATTATTTAGGGTCATACAAAAATAACAATACTCCTACAATGGGATATATCGCTATCTTGATTCTTCATGGCAAATTCTTCAGAATCGAAAAAAAAGGGCAGGATGTTTGTGCATCCTGCCCTCATTTGAGATTTTGGAATATCTTTTTACTTGGCCTCCTTCACAAGCCGCTTGGCGGCCTCCGTGATGGCCTTTTCGGCATGACCCGGCTGCAGGCGGGAGCCGATTACCTGGAAAGTCAGGTGGTTGGCTGCGTTGTCGGAGTAGATATATCCACTCTCGAAGGGACCGTCGGCCAAGGTGACCACCATGAGCTTGGACAGGGGCATTTCATGCTTGATCCGGTAGCCGATCTCGGTATAGATTTCACCGCTCACGCTCACCAGGCCAATGTCGCCGATCTGCACAAAGCCCACGCCGATGTGCACGTCGGGAGCAGGCTTGTAACCAGGGTCGTAGTTCTCGCGGCCTTCCTTGTCAATGCGCTCGCGGCCGGGAACGGTGATGACGGTCTCTGCGCCCTTGATCACCGGGTTCTCTTCGTACTGCGTGTCGTAGAGCATAATTTCAATGGCCTTGAAGCCCACGGCGTTGCCCAGCATGCGCACATACTCGTCCTTGCGGTCGATCATGGCCTTGTGCAGGGGCAGCTGCTCCTTGGAAACGGCCTTATTGTCAAAGGTGGGGTTCCCCTTGGTGAACACCCTCGGGGCCACCACCGCCTTTACCTGATTGGTCTCCTGGAACACCTGCGTATAGGCCAGCTTGGGATTCACGTCACCGGAAGCGCCCTGGCTGAAGACAGCGATGGTCTTCTCGCCGAACACCTTTTCAATGAGGTTGCAGGCGTCGCCGGGGAAGTCGGCGCTCACCACACCGCTCATGAAGAAGTTCACCGGGTGCATGCCGTAGTTCATGTAAACGGCGATGGGAACGTCGTCATTGTCGATGAAGGTGATTACGGTGAGGTCCTTGTCGGCAGGGGCCGTCCAGTTGGCGGCCTGCTCCCACTCCTGCCGGTCGTTGTAATTGTCGCGGTTCACGTTGATGTCCAGCGGGCGCTTGCCGAATCCCACGCGGGCCGGACGGGCGGCGGCTTTGGCCTCATCCACCGCTTTCACGATGGCTTCCTGCACCTGGCTCTGGGAAGGCTTGTTGTCCGCGCCGATGCCGGCGGTGCCACCACTGTGGGTGTGGGTGCTGGAGATAATGAAGTTCTCGAAAGGAACGCCGGTGGAGGCGGAGCTGCGGCGCATCACTTCGTTGAGGTCGTGGCAGTGGGTGTCCATCCCCACGATAGCCGTGGCATTCTTGCCGTCAGAGACATAGATGGCACGCACATAGAGCTTTCCCCGGATGATGTCGGTCTCATTGATGAGGTCGCTTTCCTTGGGGGTAATGTCCACCTTGGCGGCACCAGCCACCAGTTGCTGGGCGGAGGCGATGCCTGCAGAGAGGCATACAATGGCTAACAAAGAAACAATCTTTTTCATTTTATTACTTGGTTTGATACAAAAGATATATGTCATAAACTACTTTTTCACCAGCGAAGAGAACACCACGGACAGTACGATTCCCGCCGCCGCCAGTCCCATGGCTATCAGGAAGGCCGAAGAGTAGGCACCCGTCGAACCCAGGATGGAACGGCAGACAGTGGGGCCGAAATAGCCCGCCACCGCAAAGCCGATGAACATGATGCCGTAATTGACGCTGTTATTCCTGAGACCGAACCGGTCGGCCGTAAATCCGGGATACACCCCCATGAGCGCCCCGAAGCACAGGCCGATGCAGGAGACCGCCACCATGAACAGCAGCGTATTCCCCGTTCCAGTGAGGAAAAGCAGTCCCAGGCCGATCATCTCCAGCACGAAAGCCCCGCGCAGCACGGCGATGCGGCCGAACCGGTCCGACAGCGTACCGGCCACGATGCGCCCGGCCGCATTGAAAAGCGCCAGCACGGAAACCGCCGTAGCGGCCAGGGCGGCACTCATCCCGGTAATGGACTGAGCCATGGGCGAAGCCTGGGATGTAATCATCAGGCCGCTGAACGCCCCGCAGGTGAGCATCACGATCATCACATAGAAAACGGGATCGGAGAGCATCTGCTTCCAGTTCTTGTCGGCCGGTCCCCCGGCTGCACGCTGTGCAGGGACATACCCCTGAGGCGCATAGCCCTGCGGGCATTTGACCACGAAAATGGAACTGACCAGGATCACCGCCAGGAACACGCCGCCGAGGATCAGGAAACTGGAGCTCACGCCCACGCGCTGGATCAGCGCATTCGCGACGGGTGGAATCAGCACGGAACTGAGGCCGTACGTAGCGGTGGCGATGCCGCCCACCAGCCCTTTCTTGTCCGGGAAAAACTTCACGGAATTGCTGATAGTAGCCCCGTACGCCATCCCCAGTCCCAGCCCGAGCACAAGCCCGTACGTGACGATGAGCCCGCCCACGCTGGTAGCCAGTCCGGAGAGCATCATGCCCACGCCGAACATGCCGCCGCCAACAAGCAGCACCCCGCGCGGTCCCAGCCGGTCGTTGATGAACCCGCCGGAAATCATGGTAATGGGGCCCACGGCATTGGCAACGGTGAATACGATGGCCAGGTCGGCCGCCGTGACAGGGTGCCCCAGCAGTTCCGTCAACTTGGCCCCCAGCGGGGCTGCAAACACGCTCCAGGCATAAATGGAGCCGATACAGAGGTTGATGAGGCAACTAGCCGCCAGCACCACCCATCTCTTTTTGTCCAGATTCTTCACTTCGTTCAGATATCTAATGCCGCGTGGAAACCTTCGTAGACGGCCTTGGTGATATTGGCCGGCCGCACACAGTCCCCCACCTCGCGGACGAAGGGGGCACAGCGACGGAGGGCATCCACATCGGTCCGGTTGGCTCTCTGGCCAACTGCACAAACCACTGTCTTTCCGGGAATGAGCACTTCGGCTCCGTCCTTGTCTTTGCACAGCAGCCCTTCGGGAGTCACCTTCAGACCGGCCAGGCCGGTATGGGCCGTCACATAGGTTTCGATCTGTTTCATCAGGATGGGCCGATGGCGGATGTTGCAGTCCGGGGCAAGGGTATCGCGCATCTCCACCAGGTGTACCTTCTTCCCTTCCATGCCCAGGTGTACGGCACATTCGCAGCCGGCCAGGCCGCCGCCCAGCACCACGACCGTATCTGCCACCTTCTCTTTTTCCAGGTAGTAATTGTTCACAACCACCACATTCTCCCCGTCGATGCCCGGCAGCGGCGGAACGATGGGACGGGACCCCACGGCCAGGATCATGGCGTCGGGGTGCACGGAAGCGGCATATTCCGGCGTCACCTGCGTATTGAGGCGGATGTCCACCCCTTCAGCGCGCGCCTGGTTCTCCAGGGAGAGGCCCAGCAGGTACATCTCATATTTGAACGGGATGGCCTGCTCGCTCTTGAGGATACCGCCTAAGCGGTCCGATTTTTCACACAGGGTCACGTCATGCCCGCGCCGGGCGGCCGTGATGGCGGCTTCCAGACCGGCCACGCCGCCGCCCGCCACCAGCACTTTCTTCCGGCGGAGGGCCGGCGTCACGTCCATCCCCTCCAGTTCCCGGCCGATAAGCGGATTCACGGCGCAGCGGCGGGTGAAGGTCGTGGGCCGCTCCGCCATGCAAGTGAAACAGCGGAGGCAGCGGACAATGGTGTCCTCGGTCCCGGCCTCCACCTTCTGCGGCAGGAAAGGGTCCGCGAGCAGCTCGCGCGCCATATAGATGACATCGGCCTTGCCCTCTTCCAGGATCTTCTCCATCTGGGCGGGGTCATTGATGGCGCCGATGGTGGCCACCGGCTTGGAGACATGCTTCTTGATTTCCGCGGCCAGATATACGTTGGCACCGTGCTCCGCGAACATCGGCAAGTGCGTGGTGAAGAAGCCGAACTGATAGGAGCCGGCGCTCACGTGGATCAGGTCCACCAGGTCTTCCACGGCCTGGGCGATGCGGACGCCTTCTTCCAGGTCGTAACCGCCCTCGAAGCACTCGCTGCCGCTCATGCGGATTTCGATGGGGAAACCGGGGCCCACGGCGGCCCTGACGGCCTGCAGCACTTCCCGGACGATCCGTACCCGGTTCTCCAGGGTGCCGCCGTACTCGTCGGTGCGGTGGTTGAAGTACGGTGAGAGGAACTGGTTCAGCAGCCAGCCGTGGCCGGCGTGCACCATGATCATCTCGTAGCCTGCCCGTTTCGCCAGAGCGGCTTTTTCCCCATAGGCGCGCACGATATCGGCAATCTGCTCCTTCGAGAGGCCTTTCACGGGCCTGCCGTCAGGGCGAACGCCGTCACAGGGGCCCCACTGGCAGAGGGACTGCTGTTTATTCTTGTCGGCCATATATGTTCCGGCATACTGGCCGGAATGGGACAGTTCGATGCTGGGGACTGCGCCGTGACGGCGGATGGCGTCGGCCACGAAGGTATGGGCGGCGAGGTTCCCCACGGTCTCCAGGTCCAGGTGCAGCATATGGCTGCCGTCCGTCCCGGGATGCACCACCAGCTCGCTCACGGTCACCGCCGCGGCGCCACCCTTGGCGCGGAGCTCATAGAAGCCCTGCACGCGCGGGCCCGGCGAGCAGTCGGCCGTGATGTCGGTGGCACCCATCGGGGCGGAGAACATCCGGTTGCGGAAGATGGTCCGCCCCAGCTGGATGGGACTGGTGAGAAGCGGGTACTTATTCATGGCTCAGGAGCTTCACGGGACCCAGGAGGCCGGCCGGATTCAGACGGCTTTCGGCCCGGTAGCCCGTGCGGGAATCGGTATAGGTGATGCGGGTTGCGCCGGGCTGCTCATCGCCGATCAGGCGGTTCACCCAGACATTGGCCACACGGATTTCCAGCTGGTTGGCACCTTCCTTCACGGCTCCGGTAATATCCACCCGATAAGGTTCCTTCCAGGCTGCACCGCAGTACTGGCCGTTCACATAGACCTCGGCCAGGTCGGCCACGGTACCCAGGTCGAGCACGACCTTGCCACCCACGGCCGGGCACTGCAGCGTATTGGTGTAGGTGGCTACGCCGGAGAAGTACTTGATGCCGGGATCGGCGTTTTCCGTATAGGAGGCCAGCTTGGCGAATTCTGCCTCGGCGGGGGCACCGCGCTTCTCCTGGAACTTCACCTTCCAGGGCGTATCGACACTGGCGATGGCCTTTTCAGAGACGGCGGGAACGGTATAGCGGGAAGCGCCCTTGCCGGAGAAGACCACGAAGACGGCATCGTCCGGTACCATCGGCAGCGTCACCACGGTACGGCCGCCAGTCACCTCATAGGTGACATCCTCGATCTCACCGCTTTCCGGATGCCAGAGCTGCGGCTTTCCGCCGGCAGTGCGCAGGGACACCTTCACAGTCTCATAGTCCTTGGACGGCTTGTTGATCCAGTAGATTTCCACGCCGGGGAGGGTCCTGTGCAGGAAGCGGAACTCAGAGGTACTCATGGGGATGAAATCTTTCTCCACCACAGAGGCAATCACGTCGGCCACGCTCTTGCCGGTGGTTACGTTGGCCTTGCCGCTGTTCCAGATACGGTTCACGAGGGTCTGGAACTCCTCATCGGTACCAGCCTGGCCGGCCTTGTGGGAAGGCTTGCTACCGCAGATGACCACACCGGCATCGGCAAATTCAGCCAGCTTGCGGAGGACAGCGATGGACATGTAGTCGATATTCTTGTCAAGCCAGAGCACCTTATAAGATACGCCGCTCTTTGCCACCAGGTTCCCCTTCTTGTCGGGGGTCAGCTGGGTGAGCAGCACGTCCGGGCTGGCGAAGTCGTAGCGGTAACCCGCCGGAGCCTCCGGCATGGTGTTCCCGTAGACGCCAATCACATTGTCGTCTTCACCGTAGTAGATAAGCAGGTCGGCCACATTCTTGCCCGCCTGCAGCATGAAGCAGCTGCGGGACAAATAGTCCACCCACATGCCGGCCAGCGGGGCCCAGGCGTCGTGACGGTTGAACCATTGGCCGATACCGCCCAGGCTCAGTCCCGGGACATGGGCATCGGAGGGCTGGTGGGCGCTCTCATGGATGACGAAGCGGTTGGTACCGTTGGACATTTCCAGATCGGCGAGGAATTTCAGGTTGCCGGGATGATAGGCGTAGGTGCGGTATTCGCCGCCGGGGGCTGTCATCGATTCGGCTGCGGCAACGTTCTGGCCATAGATATGGGCAACGGAAGAGGACTCCAGACCGTCCAGGTTGTAGATGGTGCGGTTGGGCGTGCCATCGGGATTGTCGGGCAGCCAGCTGGCCGTCACCCACATGGCGCTCATGGGCACCTGGGAGGTACGCTTCACGTCCATGCCGTCCACCACATACACGCGGGCGGCCTCGTGAGACTCGGTATAGCGGCCTTTCATGCCGTAATCCTTCTGCGCGATCTCCGTGAGCAGGTCATAGTTGGCCGTGATCAGGTCGCCGATGGTGGTACGCCAGTCCCAGAGGAAGGCGTCGGAGGCTTCGGGCGAGCCGATGACTTCGCCGGCGAGCACCGGCAGCCAGGGCTTGAGGTCGTAGCCGCGACGGGTGCTGAATTCCTCGAACATGGCCGGCGTCCAGTTCTCCTGTTCGGCCTCGTAACTGTCGTTCAGGACATACTGCACGCCCTTTTCACCCAGCAGGCCGCCGGATGCTTTCTTGTACATGTCAAAGTAAGTGTGGAAGAAGCGGGTCCACGCCTTGGGATCCAGCTTGTCCACTTCCAGACCGGTGGCTTCGGCCGGAGCGGGATGGTTCTGCTTGCCGGTGAGCGACCAGCCGAAACGGTAGATCTTCCATCGGCCTTCGGGGGCATCCCAGGAAAGGACGCCGTCCTTTACCTTGTCCGTGATGTCCACGACATCGGCCGTCTGGGCGAAAGGCTCTTTGGAGGCCGGTGTTACGGCATTGGTCAGATAAGAGCGGGCAGAGAAGCCGGCCTTGTCTTCTGCCTGGTTCACAGGCGTTTCCGTGTGAAGCACCAGCTCTGCGATGTTGGTTCCCTTGGGAGCCTGCACGGGGCCGCCGAAACCGAAAGCGTTGCCACGGGGCGCAGCGGGATTATTGAATACCACCCGGAAATAGCGGGCCGACACAGGGTCGATGGTGAGGGTTCGCTGGATCACGCCGCCGCCGGGCAACGCGCATACGCGGGTGTATAGTTTTCCGTCCTGGCTGGTTTCCAGGAAGGCGCGGGCGGGACCTGCACCGCCGGGGCCGCCCATGGTGCCGTCCACCACGGTGACCGCCTTGATGGTCTGGGGTTCAGGGAAGGCGTAGGCGATCCAGGCATAGCCTTCGGGACCGGAAGGAAGGAGCACGTTGTCGGACACGCTGCCGTTGGTCAGCTGCTCCAGGGTGAACTTGCCGCCGCTGGAAGTGACCTTGGCGCCCAGTTCGGCCAGGGTCCTGGTCCCCTCGGGCTGACGGACGGCCAGCACCACGATATCCTCATAATGCTCGTACTGGGCGGCGGAGAAGCCACGGCCGCTGAACGGGCCGTCCAGGAAAGCGCCTGTGGTGCGGAAAGGCTCCGGAAGACGCGCCGACACCTGCCGGCCGCCATCCACCAGCATCGTGCGCCAGGTGAGCTTCTTCATGGCATCCTGCGGCTGTACCCAGGGACCGCCGGTGGTGCTCCAGCCCGGAGAACTGGCCACCGTCATTTCCAGGCCCAGGGAATCGGCCGTACGGGCGGCGAAGCCAAAAGCGTCCTGCCATCCCTCATCCATGTACACCAGGCGTTTTTCGACGATGGTGGGCGTAGAGGAAGATGCATCGAAATTGTGGAATCCGCCCAGGCCGATGTCGTGCATCCACTGCAGATCCTTCTTGATGCCGTCTTTGGTGATATTGCCGTTCATCCAGTGCCACCAGACGCGGGGGCGGGCACTCTGGTCAGGGTTTTCCCAACCGGCCTTCAGTTCCTGCAGGGACGCGGCCGACTGGTTGTCAGACGACCCGCAGGCCGTCAGCGCCAGCACAAGGGCTGTAAAAACAGTTGCTTTTTTCATATCGTGGATTGGTTATATGTTTTCCCATACAAAAGTATTTCTTATTTATGGCAACTACCCGTCGCTTTCTTTCTTTTATTTTGCATTTTCTTCAAAACTGCTTCTTTTTTGAACGGAACGCCTCCCAGCAGGGTATTGTGATAATTGATAAAGTGATTGAATTTTTGGCAAAGTGCAATTTCCGGGAAAAATGATTGTTTTTTCAGTGAATCCTCTGTATATTCGCGCACTAACCGGAAACAACCAATGAGAAGACTTCAATTATTGACCTTGTTGTCATTGACGCTCTCGCTGCCGTCTTTCGCCCAGGAAGGCGTCTATTCGCTTCACCTGTCCAACCCGCAGGTGACAGCGATCGCCCAGGACGCGGACGGCTACATCTGGTTCGGCACCACCCGCGGCCTCAACCGCTACAATGGAACCAACTATACCTGCTTCTACGCTTCCGGGAACGAAGGCTCCCTGAACAGCGACCATATCCTCTCACTCTGCCACGACAACGCCGGCACCCTCTGGATCGGGACCGAATGTGGCCTCAACTGGTACCGGGACGGAAAGTTCTACCACATGAACTCCACAGTCTTCGACCCGGTGGTGGACATCACGGATGTCAATGACACACTCATCGCCTTCACCGGTAAATCCGGCCGCTTTGTCATGACCAAAGACTCCCTCCGGCTGGCCAGCTATGCCGCTCCTGAAGAGAATGTCTATACCTCTTTCATAGAAAGGAGGCCGGTTTCTTTCACAGACCGGGACGGCGGCAAGTGGGAGGCCGACGGAGAAAACGGATGGACCTATACCGCCAAGGACCAGCCCTTCCGCAGCCTGACGATATCTCCGGACGGGGAAAGGCTGAGCCACCTTATCTTCGACAGGGAAGGTTATCTTTGGATGCGTATCGGCACCGACCTCTGCAGCTTCGATCCCGGAACCCTGGAGCCTGTCTGGAAGGATTCGGAACACGTATATTCCACCATACTCTTTAACAAGAGCGGCCATCTGCTAGCGCTGCGGGACGGGGCGACCATCGTGGAACTGACCACCCATAATGGGGTTCCCAGTCTGCTGAATTCCGCCCGGCATTCACACACCATTTACTCCATGCAGAGCGATGAAAACGGATACCTGTGGCTGTCGGAGATTTCCAACCTGGCAAAAATCAGCCCCGGAGGGTCCGGCGCCGAGCATTTCCAGGTGGGCCCCGACACGCCTTTTTCCTATATCCTGCCCTGCGTAGGGAGCCGGCGCATCTTCATCATCGGCATCCGGGACGGGCTGCTGGAAGTGCTGCCGGACGGGAGTGTAAAGCCGTTCGGAGAGGGCTATCAGAATGTGAGCTGCATGCTGCAGGCCCGGGACGGGACCTTCTGGATGGGAACGTACAACGACGGTCTCATCCATTACAACGAAATCACCGGCGAGACGCAGCGGTTCGACCCAGCCTCCGGCATCGCCGACCCCAGCATCAAATCCATCATACAGGACGGGGAGGGCCATATCTGGTACACTTCCGCCAACCATATCTCCCGCTACGACCCCTGGACCCGGACTTTTTCCGCCCTGCACGACAACAGTTTCAGGGACGACCGGTTCTACAATCTGCTTGCCGCCGCACCCGGTCCTGACGGGAAACTCTATTTCGCCGGCAGCGGCATCCTGACCATTGTGGACCCCATCGCCTTCAATCCCTCGAAGGGAGACACGCCCCTCCAGATGGAACTGATCACCGTCAATGACCAGGAGTACCCCCGGAACGCGGAACGACTGAACCTGGGCCACCGCGAGAATACCCTCACATTCCGCTTCGCGGGAATCGACTATGCCGCCGGGCAGCTGCTGGACTATTCCTGGAAACTGGAAGGATTCGAGGAAAACTGGCATTCCGCATCCCCCCGCCCCGAAGCCGTCTATACCCTCCTGCCGCCGGGACACTATACTTTCCACGCCCGCGTGCGCATTTTGAACGGGCAGTGGAGCCAATCGGAAATCGCCCTTCCCGTCACCATCCGTCCGGCCCCCTGGGCCAGCCCCTGGGCCAAACTGCTGTACACGCTTGTGGGCCTATCCGCCCTGGGTGTCGGCCTCTGGATCATCATCCGGATGCGCACCCAGAAAGAGAGGCTGGAACTGGCCGGCCAGCGGGCCGAGCTGAACCAGCAGCATATCGACTTCATGACCAATATCTCGCACGAGTTCCGCACCCCGCTCACCATGATCCTGGGTCCTGCCAAGGAACTGGAAAAGAGCGATCTGCCCCCCCGCGAGAAAGAGCTCTCCGGCCTGATCAGCCGGAACGCGGAACAGTTGAAGGCCCTCTCCGAGCAAATCCTCAGCAGCCGGGGCGGCCGCGGCAGCCAGGAACAGCTGACCATTCGTGAGAACGACCTGGTCTCCCTGCTCCGCTCCATGACCCGGATGTTCGGCTATGTCGCTTCCCAGAAAGGACAGGAACTCACCACAGACCTTCCGGAGAGTTTCCTGGCCGCCTTCGACACGGAAAAAGTGTCCAAGGTGATGGGGAATCTTATCAGCAACGCCATCAAGTACACGCCGGACGGGGGGCATATCTGCATCTCCCTCCGCCAGGAAGGCCCTGACGCCGTCATCGATGTCAAGGACGACGGTATCGGCATTCCCGAAGAAAAGCGGAGCCGCCTCTTCGAGCGCTTCGACCGCTTAGGCGCGGAAGATTCCGGTATCATCGGCTCCGGCATCGGCCTCAATTTCGCCCGGAGCATGGCCACACTGCATAAAGGCACCCTCACCTATGCCCCCAACGGCAGCCAGGGTTCCGTCTTCACCTTTACCTTCCCCGCCGGCAAGGAGGCCTACCCGGAGGCCAAGCTCAAGTCTTCTGAGCCCCAGACCCAGGAACTCTATGCCCTGGAAGGTGACAAGGAAGAAAAGGCGCAGACCCTCCTCATCGCGGAAGACACCGTCGAGATCCGCCTCTTCCTCCGGGACCTTTTCCATACCGACTACAACGTGGTGCTTGCCTCCGACGGCCTGGAGGCGGAGGATAACCTGAAGCTG
>ODAI013851694.1_pt1 | contig 19278 bp, 17 predicted proteins | sample 1539321 | NCBI WGS metagenome assembly ODAI01 (sample SAMN02144231, study PRJEB22623) | gut metagenome | biome: sheep rumen | host: Ovis aries | place: New Zealand
TGGGGCAAGGCGCCCCAAGACACGAAAGGAAGCAGCATGGACCGTCAGACCATCGAGCAGGGCGTCATCGCCGCAGCCGCCGAGACCTACGAGAAGGACGCGAGCGAGATCACGCTCGACACCACCTGGGAGGCCCTGGGCAACCACTCCTCCAAGCTCCTCCGCTTCATGATGTTCATCGACGGAGAGCTCGACGCCGAGGACGTCGTCGACCTCGACGAGCTCATGGACAACGCCACCCTGGCCGACACCGTCGAGCTCATCGTGAGCAAGCAGGCCTAGCGCGCAAGCCACGGGTCGCGGCAACCCGCTGGGGCGGTGCGGTCGGGGGATATCCCCCGGCGCACGGGTCGCCTTCCTAAGCCGCGGTCCGATCTGACGGGTGCTCGGGGGTATCCCTCGACCGCACCGCCCCGGCAGAGCTTCACAGACAACGACCCAGAGGGTGCGCCAGCCGCACCCCCCGGCGCGAGCCTTGTCTCTTTTGGCCTCATCGAACAGAAAGGCACAGCAATGATCCTGAAGAACGCGCGCCTCATCCCGGAGCTCTGCGAGGGCTTCGAGCAGGAGTTCGCGGACATCCGCATTGAGAAGAAGAAGATCGCCGAGATCCTGCCTGCCGGTGGCGACTACGCGGGCGAGGAGGTCATCGACCTCGCCGGCAAGACCGTCATCCCCGGCATGTACAACTGCCACGTGCACATGGGCCTCATCCAGAACAACTTCACCGTGCTCAACTCCTGGGGTCACGACGAGTACATCTTCCGCTCCATCAACTACGCCCAGGAGATGCTCTCCTACGGCTTCACCACCATCCGCGACTGCGGCGCCGTCGACTGCATGAACATCGCCATCCGTGATGCCATCAACTCGAAGATTATCCAGGGCCCCAATGTGCTGGCCTGCGGAACCATCTTCACCCCCAGCTTTGCCGGCCAGGCCTACATCCCGTTCTACAGCTCTTCCGAGCGCCATGGCGACCCGGTCCGCGGCGTCGACGACATCCAGCCCAAGGTCCGTGCCCGCGTCGCCCAGGGCGCCGACTTCATCAAGCTCACCACCACCTCCAACAAGGCCACCATCAAGCAGTCCGTCGACCAGGTGGGCAAGTTCCTGTACACCCCCGAGGAGATCAAGGCGTTCCGCGCCGCGTGCGACAAGGAGGAGGTGCCCCTGGCCTGCCACTCCACCTGCCCCGAGAGCCACGACGCCGTCATCGAGGCTGAGGCAAACACGCTCGAGCACGGCCTGTACATGACCCAGGAGAACGTCGACAAGATCGTCGCGAAGGGCTTCAAGACCGCCTACATCCCGACGCTCGCCGTCTCCTACGTGGGCTTCAAGCAGGGCTGGCCCACCTACGACGACACCCACAACGGCGCCGGCAACGCGGTGCGCATGTGCCACGACGCCGGCGTGCTCGTGGGCTTCGGCACCGACGACTTCCAGAAGGACTTCCGCAAGTTCCCCGCGGTCGAGTTCGTCGCCCGCTCGGAGTTCGGCATCTCCAACATCGACATCATCAAGCAGGCCACCGTCAACTCCGCCAAGGCCATGGGCCAGGATAAGAAGAAGGGCCTCATCAAGGCTGGCAACATCGCCGACCTCGCCGTCTTCGACGGCCGCCCCGACGAGGACCTGATGGCCTTCAACGAGAAGGCCGCCTACGTCATCAAGGACGGCAACGTCGTCGTCGAGCACGGCGTCGTCAGGAATGCGGGGCTGAAGTAAGATGACCGAACTTGACCTCACCACGATTCAGCCCCTTATCGAGCGCGCCGCTGGAGTTTGCCCCACCATCGTGTTCCCCGAGGGTGACTCCCCGATGATGGCCGAGGTCGCGGCCAAGATCGCCGAGCTTGGCGCCGGCAAGCCCATCCTTCTGGGAGACATGGCCACCATGCAGGCGCATGACCTCGACCTCTCCGGTTGCGAGCTGCTTGACCCCACCACCGAGGAGGGACAGGCCAAGAAGCTCGAGGCCGCCGAGAAGGTCGCCGCAATCCTGGGCTTCCCCGCTAAGATCGTCGCCAAGAAGATGAAGACCACGCTCGACCTGGCTGCGGCCATGGTGCGCGTGGGCGAGGCTGACACCTTCGCAAGCGGCTACGTGTTCAACACCGCCCAGACCATCTCCGCCGCAACCATGTTCATGGGCCTGGCTGAGGGCGTGTCCTGCTCCACCAGCTTCATGGTGGCCGAGCTTCCCCACTACACCGGACCCGCCGGCGAGAACGGCATGTTCATCCTCACCGACACGAGCCTCTGCTTTGGCGACACCCCCGAGGAGCTGGCCGAGATCGCCATCAACGCCGCCGACGGCGCCGCTAACATGATGGGCTGGGAGCCCCGCGTGGCCATGCTGTCCTTCTCCACCAAGGGGTCCGGCAAGCGCGACTGCGCCACCAAGGTCATCGACGCGACAAACCTGGTCAAGGAGCGCTGCCCCGAGCTCAAGATCGATGGCGAGCTCCAGTTCGATGCCGCTATGGTTCCCGCCATCGCCGCCAAGAAGTGCGGCGAGGACAACCCGGTTGAGGGCAAGGCCAACGTCCTGGTGTACCCCAACATGGACGCCGCCAACATCGGCTGCAAGATGGTCCAGTTCATGGCCGACGGCACCCTCTACGGGCCGCTTCTCAAGGGCCTCTATGCTCCGGTCGCCCAGATTGGCCGCGGCTACAACTACAAGGAGATCCTGGGCACCTGCATCCTCGCGCTCGCGGGCTGCCAGAAGTAAGGCACTTCACTCGGGCGGAGGACATCGGGGGATACTCCCCCAGCGCGCCAATCCTCCCGAGTTGCATCCCAAGAGGGATGCGCACTGGGGGAGTATCCCCCGATGTCTGCAAGACAACGGCAAGCACTTACAACAAGGAGGAAAGACAATGACCACGTACGCTCCCGACGTTTACGACAAGGGTTACTACGGCTGTGGCCTCGACGACCGCACAGACGACAAGTGGGCGCACCCCCAGCTCAAGAACCACTGGATCGCCGGCAACGCCGACTTCATCGAGTTCCTGCTCGACACCGAGGAGCCCCTCGAGGACCGTCTCAAGAAGATCGACAAGGTCAACCGCAGCACCATCAAGTTCTACGAGAAGACCGGCTACAAGCCGTTCGAGGGTCAGGACGACATCAAGGGCGGCACCGGCTACGGCGTCCTGAAGGAGTTCACCTGCAAGGGCTGCCCCGAGGACCCCGACATCGAGACCCGCGTCTTCGTCGTCGAGCCCAACGAGAAGAAGGACGAGCTGCGACCCGTTCTCTTCTACGTCATGGGTGGCGGCTACTTCCAGCACCTCCCGGGCATCTACCCCGAGATCCTGGGCTGGGCCAAGAAGTTTGACTGCGTCGTCGTGACCGCCGAGTACTCCAACATGCTCGTGGGCCGCTACCCCAAGATGATCAACGAGCAGCACGCGGCCTACTGCTGGATGCTCGAGCACGTCAAGGAGTTCGGCGGTGATCCTGACAACGTCGTCCTCACCGGCGAGTCCGGCGGTGCCCAGTTCGCCCTCAACCTGGCCTTCCGCCTGAAGCGTCACGGCATCATCCCGCGCGGCGTCGTCGTCTCCGACCCGCTGACCGACGACCGCGCCCAGTTCGAGTCCAGCAAGATCGTCAAGCTCCCCGCCTACCACGGCCGCCTGCACGCCATGTGGTCCTGGTACTACGGCCCCGAGAACACCGCCAGCCCCTACCTTGGGCCCGAGGCCTTCGCCAACCACGCCACCGTCGAGCAGTGCAAGGGCCTGCCGCCCATCGTCATCAACATCGGCGAGTCCGACATGGACCGCGACGCAACCATGGAGTTCGTCTCCAAGCTCTACGCGGCCCGCGTCCCGACGTCGCTGCACGTCTGGGAGGGCGTCGCCCACGGCAGCCTGTGGTTCACGCAGGAGAACGAGAACCGCATGGCCAAGCGCTTCTGGGACAACTTCTTCGGTGACATCCAGGACCACTTCGAGTTCGACATGCGTCGTCCCTGGGCCTGGGATGCCGAGAAGGAGGCCAAGTGCGGCGAGGTCGAGGCCTAGGTCTCTGGGCTTCCGCCTGAACTGACCCCAACCGTTTCGTGGGGTGGGGGAGTGTGTTGCCCCGCCCCTCTTGTTTTGCCGGAAGGAGTTTTGCGATGAAGGAGCGCATGATCGACCCCAGTCGCCTCATCGACCGCAACGACGAGAAGTGGGCCCACCCCGGGATCGTCGACACCTACCACATCGACGGCCGCGCGAGCGCGGCGAAGCTGCTCGACACCGACGTCCCCCTGGAGAAGCGCCGCGCCAAGCGCGACAAGATGTACCAGGCCCTCGAGGACGCCAAGCCGGCCTTCTTCGAGGCGTTCCCCGAGATCGCCGAGCATGGCGAGACCAAGGACTACTACATCCCCGGCCTCAACGAGGGCGACCCCGAGGTCCGCGTGACCGTCCGCTTCCCCAAGAAGCGCCGCAAGAAGAACAAGGTCCTGTTCTACGCGTCCTTCGGCGCCTTCCTCTTCGGGACCCCCTGGATGGCCCCCATCGAGAAGTGCAGCTACGACCTCGACTGCATCGTCGTGTCGCCCTGGATCCGCACGAGCCTGGACGCCCCGTACCCCGCGGCGCTCGACGACGCCCACGCCGCCTACAAGTGGATGGTCGAGAACGCCACCGAGCTCTCCGTCCATCCTGACAAGGTGGTCATCACGGGCCTGTCCGCCGGCGGCGCGCTGTCGCTGGCCCTGGCCTTCCGCCTCAAGCGCTTTGGCCTCAGGCCGCGCGGCGTCGTGGCCATGGACCCCGTCATCGACGACCGCCCGCGCTTCGCCTCCAGCCAGTACGTCAACGACGCCTGCGACTGGCAGCAGGTCTCGATGATGTGGTCCGCCTACCTGGGGCCCGAGAACCTCTGCTCCAACGCGCTCGGCCCCGAGGCCGTGCCGGGACGGGCCACCGTCGAGGACTGCAGGGGGCTCTGCCCCATCGTCATCCACGTGCCCGAGAGCTGCAACGAGCGCGACAACGCGCCGGAGTTCCTCAAGCCCGTTCGCGAGGCCGGCGTCTACACCGAGCTCCACCAGTGGGGCGGCTGCAGCCACTCCAGCTACTTCGCCGCGGCGGACGACAACCCCCAGAAGCAGCGCTACATGTCCATCTACTACGGCAACATCAAGGACCTTTGGCAGTACGACCTGCGCCGCAGCTGGCTCTGGGAAGAGGACGAGGCCTAAGGGCGGCCTGCTCGCCGGCTTCGTGTGAGGAGAGAGAACGATGACCAACAAGCACAACACCGAGAACCCCCTGATCGTGGTCCTCAACTTTGGGTCCACGTCCACGAAGGTCGGCGTGTACCGCGGCGACGAGCGCGAGTTCGTCGACACCATCCGCTACGAGCCGTCCGAGCTCGCCAAGTTCGACAGCATCTTCGACCAGGTGCCCCTGCGCGAGGAGGGCATCGCCAAGCTCGTGGGCGACGCCGGCTACAACGGCGACGACTTTGACGCCGTGGTCTCCCGTGGCCCCATCTGCGAGCCCATCGACGGCGGCACCTACGAGATCAACAAGAAGATGATCGAGGATGGCAGGCGCATCGGCGGGCACCACCCCTGTGCGCTCGGTCCCATCGTGGCCCGCAAGGTCGGTCGCGCCCTGGGTATCCCGGCCTACACCGTTGACCCGCCTACCGTCGACCAGCTCATGGACATCGCCCGCATCTCGGGCCTGCCCGAGGTCGAGCGCTTCACCACCTGGCAGCCACTCAACCACCGTCAGATCGGCCGCACGTGGGCCAAGGACAACGGCAAGGTCTACGAGGAGTCCAACCTCATCATCGCTCACATGGGCGGTGGCACCACGGTGGCCGCGCACAAGCACGGTCGTGCCATCGACGTCAACAACGGCACCGAGGGCGAGGGCGCGATGACCCCGGAGCGCCCGGGCAGCGTCCAGCTGTGCCAGGTGGTCGAGATGGCCTACTCGGGCGAGTGGACCAAGGAGGAGCTCCTCAAGAAGATTCGCCATGGCGCCGGCGTCACGGGCTACCTGGGCACCGCCGACATGCGCGAGGTCGAGCGCCGCGCCGACGAGGGCGACGAGAAGGCAAAGCTGGTCCTTGACGCCCTGTGCTACCAGGTGGCCAAGGAGATCGCGGCCATGTACGCGCCTCTCGAGTGCCAGTGCGACGCCATCCTCATCACGGGTGGCCTTGCCTACTCGGACTACATCGTGGGCCAGATCACCAAGTATGTGGGCGGAATCGCCCCGGTCATCGCCTACCCCGGCGAGGACGAGATCGGCGCCCTGGCCCAGGGAGCGCTGCGCGTCATGCGCGGCGAGGAGGCCCTCCAGGTCTACGCGTAACGGTTCCAACGCCTGTCGGCGGGAGGTATGCCCGCCGACAGGCGTCCGCGTCCGCATCCCGGGCGACTGCACCTTTGGCTGACTGCGACCACCGGAGGCATGAACGCTGGTCGCCGTTGCAAGTACGATAACGAATAGGGAAGGGAAGGAAAGAAAATGGCACGTAACTTCAAGCTCGAGCGCACCGACCTCAAGCAGTGGATCGTCATGGACGACGACGCCCAGCCGCTCGACATCCCGGCCGAGAACGCCACCATCGAGCACGTCCAGGCGGCACTCGACGCCCTCAACGACACCGAGGGTGAGCTCAAGGTCACTATGGTCGAGCTCAACTCCACGGGCGACTACCTGCCCGTGCCCGATGCCGACGAGTGCATGGACATGACCGACCCCAAGTACGTCAAGAACTTCACCACGCACGGCCTGCCCGAGTTCTACGAGGTCCGCGTCACCCGCACCGTCAACGGCGCGGTCGAGACCTACTACATCCTGCTGCCCACCACGTGGAACGGCAGGCTCCTGGCCGTCTGCGGCATGGGCTTGCGCGCCATGCAGCCGGGCTTCGCGCACACCGCGCCCTTCGCGGAGATCATCAACTACTGGCATGGCCTCATGGGCCACTTCTCCACGGTGTACTCCGACGGCGCCAACCTCACTCCCGGATTGTTCAGTTGGGCCTATGACGCCGAGACCGGCGAGATGCGCACCGAGGCCATCAAGAACGTCGGCTTCCGCTCCGCCCACTGGCGCGCCCTCATCGGCAAGGCCGTGACCGAGGCCATCTATGGGCAGAAGCCCGAGTACTCCTACCTCGAGGGCGCCTCGGGCGGCGGCCGCGAGGCCGTGGTCGACGCCGTGGAGTACCCCGAGGACTACGACGGCATCATGGCCTTCGCCCCGGCCGTCTACTACGGCCGCATGTCCTTTGCTGACTGTTGGCCCCACGCCGTCATGAACACCTACCACGACTTCCTGCCGCGCCCCAAGTTCGAGGCCTTCCAGAAGGCCGTGTGGGAGAAGTACGGCGGCCGCGACGGCTGGCTCAAGGAGCTCCACCCCACCTTCGACGCCACCGCGTGCATCGGCACCGAGACCGAGTGGGGTCCCATCACCGAGCTCGACGCCAAGGTCATGCAAATGATCTGGGACGGCCCTCGCCGCGACGGCGTGCAGCTGGCTTGGGGTGCTAAGCCCGGCCTCACAATCTTTGGCCCCGGCGGCATGCTGGGCGACATGGGCTTCATCGGCCCTGCTGAGACCGTCCTCAACGAGAACGGCGAGTGGGAGACCAGGGGCTGGTGCCTCTTCATCGAGTGGATGCAGGCTTGGGCTATGAATGACCTCAACTGGGACTGGCGCCGCAATCTCACGATCGACACCTTCATGGAGGTCTACGAGAAGACCATGGCCTCCGAGGAGGTCGGCTACATCGCCTGCGAGAACGAGGACCTCTCCGCCTTCGTCAAGGCTGGCGGCAAGATGATCATGACCATCGGCCAGGACGACGACTCCGTGCCGCCCGAGAGCCTCATCGGCTTCTACGACAAGGCTGCCGAGATCTGCGGTGGCAAGGACGAGCTCAAGCGTGGCGTCCGCCTGTTCCTCACCCCGGGCAACGGCCACGGCCACCTCATCGGCGGCCCGGGCGTCTGCACCGCCGAGGGCTTCATCGCCCTCATGAAGTGGGTCGAGGACGGCATCGCCCCAGAGAGCATCCACTGCGACCAGTTCGACATCAACGCGTTCTCCATCTGCAAGACTGCTGAGGTCGACGTCTACTAATGCGCTTCCGGGCGGGGCGCCCCTCCCTCCGGCGTCCCGCCCCCATTCTTAGAACCCCACCATCAATTCAACCATTGGAGTAATCGTCATGGAGAAGAAGTTCTCTGGCGAGCGGGTCGTCCTCGGTGCCGCCGCCTTCCTGTTCTGCTCGCTCGGCTTCCTTGCCTGCTACCAGTCGGGCATGGCCCTGTTCCCGGATGCCTACGGCATGGACATGGCCATGGTGAGCACGGCCATCATGCCCACGGCCCTGGTCGCCTTCCTCACCTCGCTCGTGTACGTCACGCTCGACCAGAGGCTGCATGTCCGGGGCCTCATGTACCTCACGGCCATCCTCACCGCCGTGGCCTCCGTCATCCTTGGTGTGGGCTCCGGCTTCTCCATGCTGGCGCTTGCCTTCGCCATCCTGGGCGTGTGCAACGGCACCGGCACCTTCGCCGTGGTGACCGAGGTCGTCTCGGCCTGGTTCGTCGAGAAGCGCGCCGACAAGATCGCCTTCGCGCTGGCAGCCGGCATGATCGGCTCCGCCGCCTACCAGTTCGTGGGCGGGCAGGTCTTCGCAGCCGTGGGCCTCAAGATGGGCTTCATGATCCTGGGCGTCGTGACCGCCGTGCTGCTCGTCGTCATCGCGAAGCTCATGATCGTGGGCAACACCCCCGAGGAGGTCGGCCAGGTCGCCCTGGGCGCCGAGAACGCGCCCGCCGTCGAGGCGACCGCCGAGTCTGCCGACGCAGCCGAGCTTCCCACCGGCGGCCCCCTCATGAAGAACCCCGTCTTCTGGTTCTCGAGCCTCGCCCGCTTCCTGGGCGCCGGGCAGGTCATGTTCGTCGTCATGTACGCGACGGTCGTCTTCGGCAACGCCGGCATCGAGCTGGGCATGGCCGCCACCCTCATCAGCGTCATGACGCTGCTCGCCGCCGTCTTCACCTTCGTGAGCGGCAAGGTCCTGGGCGCCATCGGCCCCAAGGCCTTCCTGGCCCTCGTCGTCATCTGCGCAGCGCTCGACAACTTCGTCATGGTGCTCTACGGCGCGAACCCCAGCATGGTCTTCCTCGCGATCATCATCCTGCTCTACGCCGTGGGCTACTCCGCCGCCACCGCCAACAACCTCGTCATCGACAAGCTGTTCCTCCCCGGCGACCTCACCAGCGCCAACTCCAAGCTCGTCGGCATGCTCTACGCCGGCAACTGCGTGTGGCTCCCCGTCTCGGGAATCGTGGCCACCAACTTTGGCTACCCCACGCTCTACGTGATCATGGCGGTCCTCAACGTCGCCGCCGTCGCGTGCTGGTTCCTCGCGCTCGGCATCGCCAAGGGTCAGGGCATCCAGCAGTAGCCTCGACCCTTCCTAACCTTGGGGCCCGTCCCATCTCCGGGGGACGGGCCCTTCTGTGTCGGCGCCACGATTCTCTAGACGTTCTCTTCACTTGTTGGTCTCGTGAGCTCCTTCACCCACTTGTAGCTGCGGAAGCGCAAGAACGTGGGGACGCACTTGAACACCTGGTCCGACTGCAGCGCCGCGACCACCGCCACGATGGGCCACCTCCATACGAAGGCGGCCATAAAGCTAAGAGGCATGACGATGAGCCACACGCTGACGAGGTTCATCACCATGGCGAAGCGCACGTCGCCGGCCCCGCGGATGATGCCCATGCTCACCGGCATCTGGTAGCTCATGCCCACCATGATGCCGCTCATGAGCACGATGAGGCTGTCCGCGTAGGAGAGCGCGGTCTCGCTCAGGCTGTATACGCTCAAAAGGGGAGCGCGCAGCATGATCAGGGCAAATGCGAGGACCGCCCCAATCGCGAGGTCGATGGCCGAGAGGGTCCGCGCGTCGCTCTTGACGCGGCCTAGGTCGCCGCGGCCGATGGCCGTGCCGATCATGACGGCCGACGCCGCCGACATGGCCTGGACCACCACCTTGAGGTACGAGTAGAACGTCGTCGCCACCGAGTTCGCGGCGATGGCGTCCGACGACAGGTGCCCCAGAATTGCGGTCTGTAGGGGGACGGTGATCGCCCAGAGCATCTGCGAGACCATGAGGGGCACCTCGACGCGCGCGTAGTCATGGCGAAGTGCGGGGTCGGTGCTGGGTAGGCCGCCAGAGAAGAGCTGGAGCCGGTCGTCACGCGCCAGCAGGTACCACAGGATGATGGCCAGCTCGACGACACGCGCCGCGGAGCGTGCCTACCGCGGCGCCACGGATGCCCATCTCGGGCAGGCCCAGGCGCCCAAAGATAAGCGCGTAGTTGAGGCAGCCGTTGACGACGAGCGACACTGACGACACCCAGAACGAGATGCGCACGACGCCAACGCTGCGCAGCGCCGCCATGAGGATGCTCGTGGCAATGAACAGCAGGAAGGTCCACTTGAGGGTGGACAGATACGCGACGCCCTCGGCGATTATCTCGGCGTCATTGGTGAACAGGGCAACAAGTTGCCTAGGCCACAGGCCGCAGGCGACCACGATCACGACGCCGCTGGCAAGGCCCAGCCTGAGGGCGATTCCGGTCAGCCTGCGGATGGGCTCCGTGCGTCCTTGCCCCCAGTACTGCGAGCCAAGCACCACGAGCCCGTCTCCGATGGCAAGCGCAAACTGTTGGACCACGAAGAAGACCTGGTTGACGGTGGCCGCTCCGCTGAGGGAGGTCTGGCCGTACGCGCCGAGCATGACGTTGTCGCGCATGTTGACGCTGTAGGCGACGAGGTTCTGGAGGGCGAGCGTCGCCAGGAGGGGGAAGAGCGTGGCATAGAACTGCCGGTCGTGCGTGAAGAACGTCTCCCGATTCATGCCACCTCCCATCGCCGTGTCATGTGAACGTGGCAGACCTTAGCCCCAAACGAAGGGCGGTAGAGACGCCGACCTGCGAAATGCACCTTTTGCTCGCAACCGGAACAGACGGAGAACCATTCCTGTTCTCATGTGAAGAGGAGAGACCCCGGCGCCGCGTGCCCCAGCGCGGTTAGGGTTCGCCCACAAGGGACAACGGAAACCGGCGCGTTTCGTCTGCGTGCGGAATATCGTGTGCGCGTGTCCCTCGGCAGAATGGAACCGTAGGATTCCGTCTCTGCAGGAGGTTCTCCATGGCCGCGCTCGTCGCAGACATCTCCGCCGTCCCCACCAGCTTTCCCGCCGATGTTATCGGCCTGCCCACCAGGGGCGTGGTCATAGACTCGGTCGAGGCACGCGAGAAGGACGGTGGCCACTGGCGGATCGACGGGCGCATCCTCAGCCTCGACCCCGCGGCCGACCCCATCCGCTTCCGCGTGCTGGTGCCGCAGGGCCCGTGGAACGGCCGCATGCTGCACGTGGGCGGGGGCGGCCTCGACGGTTCGATTCCCTTCTTCGGCCGTGCGGGTATCGGCCAGGAGATGTGGCACGGGGTTCCCGTCCCGGTCGAGCGGGGCTACGTGGTCTACGGCAGCGACTCTGGCCATCAGACTCCGCCGTTCGACGCGGACAACGCCTTTGCCGAGGGCACGGCTGACTTCTCCCTCAACGACGAGATGCTCGAGAACTTCGCCCATGCCGCCGTCAAGAAGGCCCATGACGCGGTCCTCGCCATCGTGCGTGCCGCCTATGGGAGCGACCCCGAGCACAGCTACTTCGCGGGCACGTCCGAGGGGGGCCGCGAGGCCCTGGTCGCAGCGCAGCGCTATGGATACGACTACGACGGCATCATCAGCGGCTACCCCGCCAACTTCTGGGTGGGCCAGCTGCTCTTTGGCCTGGCCGTCATCTGCGCAGAGGAGGAGGCCGGCACAGAGGGCTTTATCGACGCTGAGACCTGGGCTGCGATCGATCGTGAGGTCCTGGCTGTGGCGGATGCCGCCGATGGCATCGAAGACGGCATCATCTGCAACTACCAGGCGGCGGCAAAGGGGGAGCGGGTCCTGCGCGAGCGGCTCTCCGCCATTCTCAATCCCGCCCAGATGCGCGTGGTCGAACGGCTCACGGGCACCCTGAGCTACTCCTTCCTCGAGGACGACGACTTCACCACCTACCCCGGCTACTCGTTGCCCCTGGGCGAGCCTCTGCGCGACGACTACTCGCCGCTCATGCAGCTCAACATACTCTCGAGCGCGCCGGGTGCCTCCGACGGCTTCCATGCGGCATCGGCCCGTGAGACCATCGCCAAGCAGGTCATGCGCCAGAAGGGCTACGACGCGTCCGACTTCGTGCCCAAGGAGCACAAGGCCGAGCTGCGTCGTACGAGCGAGCTGCTCGACGCCATCGACCTGGAGTTCACGGACTTCCGCGCCAACGGCGGCAAGGCCATCATGTACCACGGCACCTACGACCAGCTCGTCTCGGTTCGTGGAACCATCCAGTACCACGGCGTGCTCGAGTCGCGTCACGGCCGCGAGGGCCTGCGCGAGTTCCTGCGCCTGTTCGTGGTGCCGGGCATGGGTCACTTCGTGGGCCGCTTCGACATGGGTCTCGACCTGCTCGGTGCGCTCGACGCGTGGGTGAGCAGGGGAGAGGCACCGGAGGGCCTGGTCGCGCAGAACCGTCGCGAGGACTACGGCCCGCGCGAGATGCCCCTGTGCGAGTGGCCCAGCTGGCCGCGCTACGCAGGTGGTGACCCGGACAAGGCAAGCAGCTACGTTCCCACGGTCTAGCCATGCATCGAAACTACGCACGAAGGGCGAGTCGCCCGAGGTTTTCCTGCGGTTTTGTCGACCACCTCGTCCTTCGTGCGTAAACCGGTTACCTGAGATGCCCCGCCAAGCAGATCTGCCCGTGAGATTGCTGTGACCTGCTACCGCTGACAACACAAGGGCATCGGGATTTGTCTCTAGAGGGTATATCGAGCGGCCCGCGCATTTCGTCAAATATCAGATGACGAATTACGAATGCACCGCACGTCGAGAGGGGTGTACTCACATGGGCTTTAAGACGGCTCTGAGGGATACGGCCTATGGCCGCGACAGGGACGACCGCACCGACGCCAAGTGGGCTCATCCCGAGCTCGCGGAGTGGTGGCGCTATGGCATCGCCTCGGTCATCGGTGACTACTGCAACGAGGACATCCCCCTCGAGGAGCGCCGACGCATGCTGGCCGAGCGCACGGAGAACACCATCGCGTACTACCAGGACAGGGGCTACTTTCCCTTCGAGGGCAGGGACTCCAAGTCCGCGAGCGACGGCTACGGCGTGCTGAGGGAGTACCACGCCAAGGGCTGCCCCGAGGCGCCGGACAACGACGTGAGGCTCTGGGTGCTCGAGCCAAACGAGAAGTCGGACACCCCGCGGCCGGTGCTCCTCTACATCATGTACGGCGCCATGTTCACGCACCACCCGGGCATCTACACAGACATCATGCGCTGGGGCGCGCGCTTCAACTGCGTGGTTGTCGTCCCCGACTACCGCACGCCGTTCGACGCGAAGTACCCCGGGCAGATCAACGACATCCATGCGGCCTACCTCTGGATGCTCGAGAACGCCAAGATGCTGGGCATCGACCCCGACAATGTCACCCTCTTTGGCGAGAGCACGGGCTCGCACTTTGCCCTGTGCACGGCATTCCGCCTCAAGCGCTACGGCATCACGCCCCGCGGCTGCGTGGTCAACGACGCCATGGTCGACGACCGCAACTTCTTCGAGTCGTCCAAGATCATCCGCGAGAAGTGCGACTCCGCGCGGATGCACGCCATGTACCTGGCCTATGTGGGTGCGGACAACGTGGCCTCTCCCTACCTGGGTCCCGAGGCATTCGCCAACCATGCCACGGTGGAGGAGTGCAAGGGGCTGTGCCCCATCTTTCTCAACATTGGCGAGTCCGACCAGGAGCGCGACGCAACCATGGACTTCGCCCGCAAGCTCTACGAGGCGCGCGTCCCGTGCTCGCTGCACGTGTGGGAGGGCTCGGCGCACGCCTCGATGCTCTTCGCGCGCAAGAACCCCACGGCCCAGGCCTTCTGGGACAACCTCTTCAACGACATCCGTTGCTGCATGACCTACGACATGCGCCGCCCCTGGGCGTGGGACAAGGAGTAGGGTAGGGTACCGCTCCCTCTTCCAACAGACAAGCCATCCAGCCCAAGTTCGTAGACCGTAGACGATGGACGGATGCTCCTTGGAGTGTATGTTTACCGTGGTCAGGATTCTGACGGGAGGGGAGGTGCACCATGCTCGACAAGGAGACGTTTGCCCGAGCCGTGGCAGAACGGCCAACGTTTGCGCTGCTGCCGTACTTCGAGGACGGCACCTTCGACTTCATGCCCGATGAGGCCTACCTGCCCTTCCACTACAACGCCCTCACCGGGAACACGCTCGACCTCGAGCACCCCACCACCTTCAATGACAAGATCGCCTGGCTCAAGCTTCACGACCGCAAGCCCCTCTACCAGCAGCTCGTTGACAAGTACGCCGTCCGTGAGTTTGTGGCGTCGCATGTGGGCGACGGATGGCTTGTGCCGCTCCTGGGCGTGTGGGACACACCGGAGGAGGTCGACTTCGACGCCTTGCCCGACCGCTTCGCACTCAAGTGCACACACAGCCAAGGTGGCGTCGTGGTGTGTCGCGACAAATCCGCGCTTGACTGCGAGGCCGCCATTGCGCGTCTGCGCGCCGCCTACGACCGCGACTTCTTCTCGCCCGCGCGCGAGTGGGCCTACAAGGATCCCACGCCTCGCGTCATCGCCGAGGCCTTTGTGGACGACGGCGGCGAGGTGCCTGCCGACTACAAGTTCTTCTGCATGAACGGTCATGTGCGCCTGGTGTGCATCACCCGTTCCGTTGGCGCCGCTCACGAGGGGCAGGGGAGTGTCACCTTCTTCTGGCCCGATGGCGAGCGAGCCCCCTTCAAGCGTGCCGACTATCCCGAGGAACCCAGCGACATTCATCTGCCGCCCGCCTACGACGCCATGTATGCTGCGGCTCAAACCCTCTCTCAGGCCATCGGAGCCCCCTTCGTGCGCGTCGACCTCTACTGTGCCTCCGACCAGCCGTTCTTCTCGGAGTTCACGTTCTATCCCTGCGGTGGGACGATCTTCTTTGACCCGCCCGAGTTTGACCGTGTGGTCGGCGACTTGCTCGACCTGCCCACCCAGATTGAGAGGGGAGCCTAGCCATGGCCGTCACCTTCGACGAGTTCCAGCTCTTCATGGGTAAGTTTCCCAGCTTGGACAGCGTGTCAGAGGGTCAGGCCCGCGAGATGTTCTCGGCGTTCGTCGAGTGCGAGCGTGACAACGACTCCGAACTGATGGACTTCTTCAAGTACCGCTTCTGGGAGAAGGCGCCCGCCGAGCGCTCCGAGTACCTCACGCGCAGGCAGTACGCGCACATCGCCGGCCTGGTGAACGACCGCACGCTCGCGGCTCAGCTCGATGACAAGGCCGCCTTCTTCGAGTGGTTCGCGCCGTATCTGGGACGTGCTTACGTCGTCTGCCGCGAGGGCGAGCACGAGCGCTTCCTCGGGCTGTGCGCCGCCAACCGACGCATCATCGTCAAGCCGCGCCGCAATGGCTACGGGCGTGGCATCGAGATTCGCGAGACCTCGAGCCCCAGCCAGCTCTGGCGAGAGTGCGCCGACGGCAAGGCCATCGTTGAAGAATTGCTCGTACAGCATGCCGACCTTGCCAGGCTCTACCCGATGTCGGTGAACTCCGTGCGCGTGGCTTCGGTCATCGACCGCTCGGGCAAGGCGAACGTCATCTCGGCGGCGCTGCGCTGCGGGCGCAACGGGGCGATCACCGACAGCGGCGACCCCTTCATCTCGGGCATCGACCTCGACACGGGCGCAGTCGTGACGGACGGCATCTCCCATTACCTCGACGTCGCCGAGGTTCACCCCGACTCCGGCGTCCGGTTCCGTGACGTCACCATCCCCAACTGGGGCGGCCTCGTCGACACGGTTCTCAGGGTCGCCTCCGAGAACCCCAACCTGCGCCTCATGAACTGGGACTGGGCCTGCCGCGAGGACGGAACCTGGTGTCTCATCGAGGGCAACTTCTTTGGTGGCATCGGCCCCTGCCAGGAGGCCTTTGGGGCGGGCCTTGCCAACAAGGTCAAGACAGTGCTTGGTATCTAGGATTGGACTGTGATCATGCCTAGGGTATCCGTCATACTTCCGGTTTACAACGCATCCTCCACGGTGGGACGCGCCATTAAGGCGGTGCTCGCACAGGACATGCCCGACTTCGAGCTCATCGTCTGCGATGACGGCTCCGCGGACGACACCTTTGGCGTGTGCCGCGAGCTGCTCAGCGATGAGTATCGCGCCCACCTGGTCATGCGCGGCCATGGTGGCGTCTCGACTGCGCGCAATGCCGGTCTGCGTGCCGCGAGCGGCGAGTACGTGGCCTTTGTCGACGCCGATGACGTGCCGGCTCCCAACTGGCTCTCGTCCTTGCTCGAGCTGGTCGATGGTGCGGATTTGGCCGCCTGTGGCTACTCGGTGCTGGACCGGGATGGTTCCGTCATGTATGACACGCTCCAGCGTGTTCCCGCGGAGCGCGTGACCCTTTCGGCAGACGAGTTCACCAGCGACCTCTTCTCCAACCGGCTCATGTATCAGGGCTACGTGTGGAACAAGCTCTTTCGTCGCGACCTCCTCGAAGCCGACGAACCGGTGCGCTTCAAGCGGGGCATCGCCTTCAACGAGGACCGGCTCTTCGTCTATCGCTACCTTGGGCGTTGCAAGACGGTCGCGGTGTCCGGCACGCCATGCTATGCGTACTGCGCGACGGAGCCGCGCACGGGCTACGCATCCTCGCATGCCACAGAGATCAGTGCCTTCGACGAGATGGCCATGGACCTCATCGAGCGCATCAAGGACGACGAGCACCTCACCGAGGCCCTCTACTACCTGGGCAAGGACACCTTCCGTGCGGTGGTCGAGCTGTTCCTCGCCGCACGCGAGGAGGGCGACCCGGACGTCCTGTGGCTCTCGGAGCGTCTGGCCGACCTCAAGAACTACCGCAAGGACTTTGGCGACTATCCCGCCGAGTGGCGCGAGATGATGGAGCATGCCTTGGCGGAGGTCCGCGAGGACGTCATCCTCGTCTAGCCCGGACACTTCTATCGGAGACTTTCGTCCGTCGCGGGACACTTCTACCGGAGACTTTCGTCCGTCGGGGCACCCTTCCAGGGAGGGTGCCCCGTATCTTGGTATTTCAAGACAATCCCTCTCCTGACTTTAGGCCCCAAAGGACAAGCCCTCCCCTCGTACCCTTGCATCAAGGACAGGAATCGCATAGCGGCCGCATGCATCCGTCAACCGTACATCACGAGATCCGGAGGAAGCATTATGTCCAACAAGGCAAAGATCATCTGGGGTATCTGGGTTGGCTTTTTGGCAGCCGCGTTCAACCTGGGTTCCAACCTTCTGCCCACGGCGCAGTACCTTTGCAACGGCAAGGGCGCCGCGTGGGTCGAGTTCGTCGTACTTGCTGTCATGGCCGTGAGCGGCTGGGAGTTCAGCAAGTGGTATAAGGCCGCAGGCTCCATGCTTGTCGGCCTCCTGTGGGGCCAGGTCGACATGATGCTCGCCGCCTACGTGCCCGGCTTCACTGCGGGCCACATGTTCGGCGCCGTTGCCGTGGGCACAGCGCTCACCATCATCGTCCACCTGTGCTTCTTCCCGAAGGCCTTCTGCAGCACCATCCCCATCATCTTCGTCGGCGTCTGCCTCACCTTTGGCACCGGTGGCCACTTCCTTACCAACCCGGGCGGCATCCTGGCCCTCGGCATCAACCTCATGCTGGGCCTGCTCCTCTCGTTCCTGGTCATCTGGGTCGAGCTCTGGTTGGTCAAGAACATGCCTGCAGAACCGAAAGCAGAATAAAGGAACCGTTGGCGTAATAGCCCGTTCAGGCGCGCGCCTACCGGACTATGTTTCTGGTAGGCACCGCGCCGACCAAGAAAGGTGGAAATCATGGGTATTGAGAAGTTCTACAACCGCGACAGTGGCGAGAAGTGGGGGCACCCCGAGATCCTTGCCGCCTACGACATGATGGCTGGGTCCATCGGTTACGCCGAGACCCTGCTCAACGACCATCTGCCCATCGAGGAGCGTCGCGAGTTCATGCTCAAGGCCGAGGCTGACTTTGCCAAGCTCGTCCCGCCCGTTGACCCCGCTCGCACGACTACGCACGAGTGCCCAGGCTGCGCCGACGAGCCTGACGCCCCGCTCGTGAAGCTGCATGTCTCCCGCCCCACGACCCCGCGTGCCAAGAAGAACCTCCCGTGCATTCTCGTCATCCCGGGCGGCGGCCTCGCCACTTGCTTCCAGTCCACCCCTTGCGAGGCTTGGTCTGACAAGTATGGCGTGGTCGTGGCGCAGGTCATGTACCGCACCGTCATTACCGGCAAGGGCTATCCCGAGCCGCTCAACGACTGCGAGGCCGCGTATAACTTCCTGGTCGAGCATGCCGCTGAGTTCAACATCAGCCCCAAGAAGATCATCCTGCATGGCAACAGCTCGGGTGGACACCTGGCCCTTGCGCTTGCCCATCGCCTCAAGAGGCGCGGCATTACCCCGCGTGGCGCGCTCGTGTGGGTGCCCATCCTCGACGACCGTCCCACCTTCTACTCCAGCCACATCGATAGCGCCTTCTGGGGCCAGACCTCCGCAGCCGCCTCTGCCCGTTGCTACCTGGGCGACCTCATGGGCACCGCCGACGTCTCGCCGGAGGCCTATCCCAACCGCGCCACGGTCGAGGAGTGCGTGGGTCTGTGCCCGACGTTCATCCACGCGATGATGAACGACGTGGGCCTGGGTTCGCAGATGGAGTATGCGGCCAAGCTCACCGCAGCCGGCGTCTACACCGAGATTCACTGCTGGGGCGGCTCGCAGCACTGCTCGCTCACCACGGCGGCCAAGATTGACGCCAACGATCCGGACGACAAGTACGCGCAGATCTTCAACGCAGTCCAGGACAAGGAGTACGAGGACCTATTCAGCAACGACCCCACCCGTCCCTGGACCGTCGAGGAGTACAACAAGGAGTGGGGGAGACCGGTCGCGGCACGCGTCTCCCGGCAGGCGCCGGTCCCTCTCGGGCCGGCGCCCTTCACTGTGGCGCGCAAGCCCTGCAACTCCAAAGCTTCCCTCGATATGACCGGCCAAAACTACACAACACATATCTTCTTTTTTGGAGTCGTTCAAAAAAACCTGCGAAAATGATGGCTATCCCCGAGGAA